>Ga0255345_1002157_pt1 | contig 25813 bp, 17 predicted proteins | sample wastewater_treat_6_FD_192415 | JGI IMG/M metagenome (GOLD analysis project Ga0255345, IMG submission 192415) | Wastewater microbial communities from Lulu Island WWTP, Vancouver, Canada - plant20 | ecosystem: Engineered > WWTP > Wastewater > Unclassified | place: Canada: Vancouver, British...
GGCGGCCTCTGTTAAATCAGTTTGCCTGCAAAGAAAGGCGGGAATCTGCAAAATATCGCACACCCCGGCTACTTTTTCGGCTTGCAATGGGTCGTGAATGTCGGTCAAAACGGGAAGATTTAAATTTCTTTTGATTTCGTCTAATATTTCGAGGCCTTTATCGATTCCCGGGCCTCTGAAGGAATCGCCGGAGGTTCTGTTAGCTTTATCGAAGCTTGCCTTAAAAATAACGGGGATGCCAAGTTTAAGCCCGACTTGCTTTATGTGTTCCGCAATTGAAAAACAAAGTTCTTTTGTTTGAATAACACAAGGCCCTGCGATTAAAAAAAACGGAGTATTATCAGAGAATTCTTTTATATTTAACATTCAAATATAGCCTTCGGGATTTTTTTGTTGCCAGTTCCAGGAATCGGTGCACATTTTTTCTATTCCGAACTTGGCTTTCCAGTTAAGTTCTTTTTCAGCTTTTGAGGGGTCGGCGTAATTAATTGCTATGTCTCCGGGTCTTCTGGGGGCAATTACAAATTTTATATTTTTATTGCACGCCTTTTCGAAAGCGCGCACCACATCAAGAACGCTGTAACCTTGCCCTGTTCCGAGGTTCCAAACCCCCAAACCGGGATTATCGGCAAGTTTTTCGAGCGCTTTAAGATGTCCTTCGGCCAAATCGACGACATGAATGTAGTCTCTGATTCCTGTGCCGTCTTTTGTCGGATAATCGTCGCCAAACACGCTTAAATGCTCTCTTCTGCCAATTGCCACCTGAGTTATAAATGGCATCAAATTGTTGGGGATACCGTTGGGGTCTTCACCGATTAACCCGCTTTCATGGGCTCCTACCGGGTTAAAGTATCTAAGCAGAGCCACATTATTTTGCGGCTCTGCTTTTTGCCAATCTTTTAACACCAGCTCAACCATAAATTTAGAAGTTCCGTAGGGGTTAGTTGTTCCTCCCACCTTTGAATCTTCGTTAATCGGCACCTCATCGGGGTCGCCATAAACGGTTGAAGAGGAGCTGAAAACGAGATTTTTAGTTTTGGTTGCGATCATTGCCTCACAAAGGCTGACAGTGCCCGCCACGTTATTTTTGTAGTATAAAATAGGTTTTTCGACAGACTCTCCCACAGCTTTTAAACCCGCAAAATGCACAACCGAGTCAATTTTTGAATCGGCCATTATCTTTATCAACAGGCTCGTATCGAGAATATCGCCCTCGAAAAAAGCCGGTCGTTTTGCGGTTATTTGCTCTATTCTGTCTATAACCGCCATCTTACTGTTCGAAAGATTATCTACTATAAAAACATCGTGCCCTGCGTTCAGCAGGCAAACAGCCGTGTGGCTGCCGATATAGCCTGCTCCGCCGGTTAACAGTATCTTCATTTCAGCTCCATCGGTTCATTTATTTATTAAACGCCTGCCCCTTCACTCCGTCATACAGAATTGCCATTTTAAGGGCATTTTCAAATGAATAAGTGACAGGTGCATTGTCTTTCGGTTCAACATTCATAACTTCAAATGACTTTGCATTTAATCTTGCATGCATAGCGCCATCTTGGAAATGCAAAGCGTCATCGCGTTCTTCAAGTGTCATTTCTTTTCCGTCAACGCGTGCCTTCAGAAGCTTGCCCACAATTCTGTAAGCATTTTCTTCTTCCTTAAAGCTTTCATCGGTGAGATAGAATTTTGGCTTAATTTTATACGGGTCACCGGCAGTTGGGCAGAAAGTTGTGCAGTTACCGCATTCATTACAGAAATCACCAATATTTAAAACCTGATTTTCTTGCGAGATGCGCAATGTTTTTTCAGTTTCGATTTTGATGTTTCCGCCATTTTTAACAGACTTTTGCACAACAAAGTCTCCGGTTCTGACGTGATAAGCCCTGTTAGCTCTGTTTGGACAAACGCTTACGCACACATTACATACATCATTGCAATATAAGCATCTTTCGGCCTCTGCTTTAGCTTCGGTTTCGGTAAGATCTCTTATCACAACCGCAAACCCTTTTCTGCTCGCAATTTCTATTTCGGGCAATTTGATTCCCTTAACTCTGGTTGCGCTTTTTTTCATGAATTCTGCCGCAGAAAGGCCCTTCTTGACCTCAGCCGGGGCTAGTCCGCAATCTTTCCCGGCCTTCTTAATAATATTCATAGCAACGTTTTGCCCGTCTCCGGCTGCTTTCACAATCGTAGATGCTCCTCTTGTCGCGTCTCCGCCGGCAAAAACATTGTTTATGGCAGTCATTCCCGTTACGGGGTCAACTTTGAACAATTCGGGTTTAATAAAGTCAATTTTGACATCTTGTCCGATGGCTTCAATTACCGTATCACAGGGAATGTCGACAATCGCGCCCTCGATAGCTACCGGCTTTCTTCTGCCGTCGCTGCCTTTTTCGCCAAGTTTCATTTTCTGACATTTAACAGCCGCAACTTTACCGTCTTTGACAACTATTTCGATCGGCTGGTGAAGTTCAAGAACTTCGATTCCTTCTTCTTCTAACGCCTTAATTTCTTCTGCATCGGCGGGCATTTCGGCTTTGGTTCGGCGATATACCACAGAAACTTTACCTTCGCCCAATCTCAACGCAGTTCTGGCTGCATCCATGGCCGAATTGCCTCCGCCAATAATAACGGCATTGGCTCCGATAGCTAGTTTTTCGCCTTGTCTTACCATAGAAAGGAAGTCGAGCTGATTGAAAACACCCTTGGCGTTTTCGCCCGGAATTCCCATCATTTTTGCAGTCTGAGCACCTACCGCCACATAAACATAATCGAAGGTTTTTTTAATTTCTTCAAAACGTTTAGAATCGATGTTGTGGTTATACACAATTTTTACGCCCAAACCGCAGATATAATCGACGTCTTTTTTAATTGCCTCATCTGTTAATCTAAATGCCGGAATCGCGTCTGAAAGCATCCCGCCGGCGAAACTCTTAGTTTCAAAGATTTCAACGGTAAAGCCTTCAAGTCTCAAGAAATACGCCGCTGACAAGCCGCTTGGCCCGGCGCCTATTATAGCAACTTTTTTACCGTTATCTTTTGCGGGTTTCAAAGCGGGACGTTCGGCATTTTTAGACGCAATAAAGCGTTTGATTTCTCTAATAAGCAACGGATTGTCATAATTCATGCGCGTGCACTTGTATTGGCACTGATGGTCACAAACCATACCCAAAATATTCGGCAACGGGTTATTGTGCATAATAACTTCGTAAGCAGATTTATAATCACCCTTAGCGGTGTAATACATGTAATTGGGGATATCCTGAGTAACGGGGCAAGTAGTAAGACAAGGGGCCTTTACGCAATCAAAAACAGAAAGTTCGCGTGAAGTTTTAACAGAATCGCCTATTTTGCTTTCGGCGAAGTATGCTTCGTTACCTGCAACAGCCCCCGCGTATCTGCGCAGATTTATCAAAGCGGCATTTTTAACGTCAGAAGTTTTATTGCCTGAATATTTCAAAATATATTCATTAATGTTTGCGGCGCCTTCAGCTTTAATTGCATTTCGCAAGTTTTCCAAAACCTGTATCTGTCGGGCATATCCGCCCGGTTTAAGCAAATCGGAAGATGCTGTGACAGGTTTGATGCCGCACGCGATTATCTGATGAAGGTTAAAACAATCTGCTCCGGCGCTGAACGAAATATCAAGTTTTCCGTCAAATTCGTTTTGAAGTTTGGCGGCCAAATTGATGCTAATGGGATGCAAAGCGCGTCCGCTCATATACATCATTTTTTCGTTTTCGGGGAAAACAGTTTTATGATTTACGCTTTCAAGAGTGTTTGTAAGTTTAAGACTGAAAGCCACGCCCTTTTCGGCGGCAGCTGCTGTCATATTTTTAATTATCTGAACTCCGTCGGGATATTTTAAGTCGTGTCCGAAGGCTTCATCGGGAACATTAGTTACAAAGCCCAATTTATCGTTCAAAATATGTCTTAGGTGATCGGCGCCTAACAAAGTCGGGTTAAGTTTAATGGTTGTATTATAGCCGCGTTCTTTAACCAAATACATGGCAATCTTTTCGATTTCATCGGGGGGACAGCCATGCATAGTAGACAAAGTAATATTATCTGAGAGGGTTGCGGGAATGTAAATTTCGTCAACTTTAGGATAATATTTACGAATTATAGCGAGTTTTTCTTTTAAGACATCTTCGCAGTCAGCCATTTTGTCTAAGAAATTCTGAACATTCGATTTAAGCACACCCTCAAGATTGTAACCTACGCTCATATTAAATATGAAACCGCGGCCGTTTTCCTTGCTCCAACCGAACTTGTGCCTCAAAACATGAAGCATTATCCAGGCATTTAAATACTCGTCAAAACTGTCATTAAGGCGCAACTCTTGCGACCATTCGCAGTTATAACCTTCGTCCTGAACATCTATACAGGGCTTACTGACGTTGAGTTCATCAAGAGTTTGAACTGTTTTAAGTTCAAGATAACGAGAACCGCACAACCAAGCGGCTATAAGGTTTTGCGCCATTTGAGTATGTGGGCCTGCGGCGACACCTATAGGTGTTTCCATGTATTGTCCGTAGCGATTCATCGCAAATTCATCGCTCTTTTTGGGGACAAAAAACAAATCTTTATGAATACCGAATATTTGTTGTGTTTCATCGTATTCTCTTAGAATCCATGAAGCAAGATGGTCAATTGAAGTTCTGGAAAATTCCTTTGACATTAAAAGTTTCCTTTCCCGATTTAATTTATAGGATAGAGAATTTTAACATATTAATTAAATATTGTCCGAAGTTTTTATAAAAATACCCGCAAACGCTTTTCGAAGGGCAGCATTTGCGGGTTTTATAAAACTATTTAACTTACTTGGACAAGCCGAGGCGCTCGCGCTTATATTTATCTCTCAGGGGTTCCCACCACCACTTGTTTTCGAGATACCATTGAACGGTTTTTCTTAGTCCGGTTTCAAAAGTTTCTTCGGGCTTCCAACCCAATTCTCTCTCGATCTTGCTTGCATCTATGGCATATCTCAAGTCATGTCCCGGTCTGTCGGCAACAAATTCTATTTGCTCCTTATATTTTTTATTTCCGCTTTTGGGTACTAGTTCGTCTAGTATCTCACAAATTGTTTGCACCACTTCTATATTCATTTTTTCATTGTGGCCGCCAATGTTGTATGTGTGTCCCGGCTTGCCGTTCAAACAGACCGTGCACAGAGCCCGAGCATGGTCTTCGACATAGAGCCAGTCGCGAATCTGATCACCCTTTCCATAAATAGGAAGAGATTTGCCTTCTAGGGCATTCAAAATGACCAACGGAATCAGTTTTTCGGGGAAATGATAAGGTCCGTAATTGTTAGAGCAATTTGTGATTACGGTTTTCAGACCGAAAGTTCTGTGCCAGGCTCTTACGAGGTGGTCTGAGCCTGCTTTGCTGGCAGAGTAAGGAGAACTTGGGTCATAGGGAGTTTCTTCTGTAAACATACTGTCGTCAAGATCTAAATCGCCATATACTTCGTCAGTGCTTATATGATGAAATCTAAAATTGGGGTGTTCTTTCGCATAAAATCTTGCCACATCAAGAAGAGTGTAGGTTCCGACAAGGTTAGTATGAATAAATGCGGCGGGGCCGTCTATACTTCTGTCTACATGCGATTCGGCGGCGAGGTGCATTATCGCATCGGGTTTATGCTTGTCAAAAACAGCTTCAATTATTTGTCTGTCGCAAATATCAGCTTGTTCAAAAACATAACGATCAGACCCGGAGACTTCTTTGAGAGACTCAAGATTGCCCGCATAAGTCAGTTTGTCTAAGTTTATTACGCTATGATCAGTATTTTTGATTAAATGCCTGATAACTGCCGACCCGATAAAACCTGCACCGCCGGTAACGATAATTTTCATTATGCTTCTCTACCTCTTTTATGCTGTATTATAAGAAAGGCCACCTCAAATGGATGAGATGGCCTTAAAATCGGGGCGACTGGGCTCGAACCAGCGACCTCATGGTCCCGAACCATGCACGCTACCAACTGCGCTACGCCCCGTTAGTTGGAACAATATAGCACCCGCCCGAAAAAAATGCAACAAAAATAATTGTATGTCGAAGTTTTTTTTAACGAACTTTAAACTGCTTTTTTCTTGACACAACTCACCGCAGATATTATCATTTGCGGACAGGATATTTAAGAATAAGTTTCAGGAGTTTCTTGAAAAGTGTGTAACAGGTGTAAAGAGAGAACACAAGCCGGCACACACCTTCATAAACAGTAACATGACAAAAACAATTGCGCCTTGGCCATATTTTTCGGAAGAAGAAATATCGGCCGTCAAAAATGTCTTACTAAGCGGCAAAGTTAATTATTGGACCGGCGACGAATGCAAAACCTTCGAAAAGGAATTTGCCTCTTACGTCGGTCGCAAATATGCAATTGCTCTTGCAAACGGATCTTTGGCGCTTGAATTAGCTCTAATAGGCTACGACATTGGCCCCGGCGATGAAGTTATTGTTTCCTGCAGAAGCTTTATGGCATCTGCCAGTTGCGCTATAATGCGCGGAGCTACCCCGGTATTTGCTGATGTAGACAGAACTTCTCAAAATATTTCGGTTGAATCCATCAAGTCAAAAATCACAAACAGAACCAAGGCAATTATATGCGTACACTTGGCCGGCTGGCCCTGTGACATGGATGCCATATTAAAAATAGCCGAAGAACATAATCTCATTGTTATTGAAGACTGTGCCCAGGCACATGGCGCCAAATACAAAAACAGTAACATCGGCTCAATGGGTCATATTTCAGCATTTTCCTTTTGCCAAGATAAGATAATGACTACCGGCGGCGAAGGCGGCATGTTGCTTACTGACGATGAAACTGTTTATAAAAAGTGCTGGGCGTATAAAGAACATGGAAAATCTTTTGATAAAATCTTCAACGAAGAACGCCATCCGGGATTCCATTGGTGTATAGAGTCTTTTGGCACTAATTGGCGAATGACCGAAATCCAAGCGGTCATAGGCATTCTTCAGCTAAAGAAGCTCAACAACTGGGTCGAACAAAGAAGAGCAAACTCTTTAAAACTCAAAGAAGCTTTCGGCAAGAGTCCACTAATTCGCATTACTGAGCCTGAGTCACACATTTATCATTCTTATTACAAATTTTACGTTTTCATCAATCCCGAAATGCTGAAACCTGACTGGAACAGGAACAATATCATCGAAAATATAGAAGCCGAAGGAATTTATTGCGGTTCAGGCAGTTGCGGCGAACTATACCTTGAAAAGGCATTTAAAGATCAGTATGAAAAAACAAACTTTAAACCTTTGCCGATAGCTCATGAATTGGCAGAAACATCACTAATGTTTATGGTTCACCCCACTTTGACCGATCAAGATCTGAAAAGAACCATCGAAGTCTGTACAAAAGTATTTAAGCAGGCCTGTAAAGAATAATATTTTTTAGAGTATATTTTTAGTGATTTGAATGTTATTATTAACCTAATGAATAAAATCACTTCCAATTCGGCTCGTTTTGACAAACTCAAAACAGTGTTTTTCTTGGGGTTAAGCTGTAATTTCACATCATTGGCAGGTTGTATAGCTGTATGGATAGCTCTCGACAAACTGGGCTACGCCGATGGTGCAATAGCAACAGCTTTACTTGTGCTCTCTTTTGCGCCAATTTTTATGGCAGATGCCGTAAACAATTACACACTTGGTCGCATAAAACTTGAGCAAGAAAAAAACTGGGATGACGTTCAAGTAACGCCACATGGCCGCAAAAAAGTCGGCGTATTCTATAAATTTTACCGAATGCTCTCTATTATCCCCGCATATTTATTAGCGGCATCTTTTGTGGCAACATACTCTCAAAATGCACAGGCAGTGCACAATCTAAAGTTCACGTTTTTATTTGCTTTTATATTGAACTTTACAAGAGCCATGACTTTTTTAAAAATTGCCGTCGCTCCTCGTCTGCCGTCTTTCGGCGGCCGCTCTCTTGTCGCAAGAATGATAGTCATAAGCTTGTGTTTTTCTTTTTGGTTTATGTGGTTTAAGCAATTGGAAGCTGTTCCGGCTCCTAAGTTATATATTTTCTTATCGGGTATTTTCTATTTTATTTTGTCAGGAATAATGCATCCGCTGCCTACTCGATTTTCGCTGCTTTCACCCGGTAAGCATGTTACCCGAGAGGCTTTTTTAACAATTGAACTTATTTCTGAGAAACAGCTTAATTTGATTTCAAAAGAAAATATTACTACCCCCGAAAATACACAGCCACTTGAAAAAGAAGGATTCACACTTGTTAAGCACGTCAGAATGCCTCTCATTGAACTCCCACTTTTTCAAATGTGGGGCTCGGCATATCTGAATGAAAATAAAAATATAATGGCTTTTTTGTTCGAGAACGAAATTAAAAAAGGTCTCTCTTTTACATTCTTGTCTGTTAAAAACGGTAGTTACATTATTACAACCAGCTTTGAAACAGAAGGAGTGAGATTTCCTCAGGGAATCGATTATGAAGAAGCCGACAAAAGCCTTAAGCCCTCTGAAATATTAAAGTTACACATAAATCGTATGGGTATGGATTCCGAAAATCTATCCGACACCCCATGGAAACACCTGGAAAACCTGTTTAAATCTATAATAGATTTTCTTCATACAGGCACAGCTCAACGCCGAAAAATAACAAAAAAAACCGGTAACGAGATTGCAGATAACGAAGCAACAGCAAAAGCGGTGCCAAATGGATAAAACTTGGATTAAAAAGGAAGTTTCGACAGAACTGCTGGCAGAATTAAGATGCAGCGGGCTTTCTGATGTTTTTTTAAAAATCCTTGTCAATCGGGGAATTACAAGCATAGAGGAAATAGATAAATATTTCAACCCCAAAAGTCGTTATCTTTTCTCTCCTTATGTCATTGAAGGCATTTGCCCTGCGATAAATCGCATTTTCAAAGCTTTTGAGAATGACGAAAACATCAGAGTTTATGGCGATCGAGACGTAGACGGTATCACATCAACAGTATTGCTCACCGAAACCCTTAGAGCATTTCATAAATACGTTGATTACACGGTTCCGATAATTGAAGACGGGTATGGGCTTAACCCCGACTATATTGATTCTGCCCAAAAAGATGGCATAAAGCTGATAATCACCGTAGACTGCGGAATAAGCAACATAGAAGAAGTAGCTTATGCAAAAAGCAAGGGCATAGACGTAATCATAACCGATCATCATGAACCGCCCTCACAGCTTCCTGAAGCAGTCGCAATTGTTGACCCCAAAACGATCAATTCCTGTTGTCCTCAAAAAAACATTGCGGGCGTCGGCGTTTCTTTCAAACTCGCTATGGCACTAGAAATGGCTCGTTCTAGCAGACTTTCAGGGCCTATTGTTGCTTTTGAGCTGAATAACGATCAGGTTTCCGTTACAAAATTCTCTACCCGCGAAGGTTTTTGTGAACTAAAACAATTAGATTACAATTTGTTTTCACGATGTATTCCCATTTATTTTGACGAATATGAGCATAATCAGATAAATATGATTATTTCCACAAAACCTAATTCTTTTAAACAGGCTCCGGTTTACATAAGTAAAATGATGAATGAATGCCTGCCGGACCTTACAGATAAAACCAAAGCAGGCTTCAAATCGGCCTTGAACATTTCGACAATAACCGACTCGCGCGCGCTTATTCTTATGTATCTCAAATGCGTTGAAGCAAGGCTTCCGGCCGTTAAAGCGCTTTGGCAAAGGTCATTAGACATACTTACCATCGGCACTGTTGCCGACATGGTTCCTCTTCAAGGCGAAAACAGGACCTTTACCCAAATGGGTTTAAAATTTGTCGGAAAAAGCAAAAGAATAGGTTTAATCAGTTTATTTAACGCATTGGGCTGGAAAAACAAGTTAATCACAGAACGCGATATAAGTTTTAGCATCGCGCCGATTCTAAATTCTTCCGGGCGTCTCAGATCTGCGGAACTGGCTATTGAGCTTTTGCTTACAAACCAGCATAAACGGGCAGAAGAGTTGGCAAGACAGCTTTACGAGTTGAACACAGAAAGAAAAAAATTAGGTGAAGACTGCTATAACAGCGTTAAAGGATATTTATTAGAACAAAATGACCTCAACAAAGACCGCATACTGCTTGTGGCAGCACCCATGAAAAATCAGGGTGTTACCGGCATAGTTGCAACCCGGCTTATGCTTGACTACTGCAAACCCGTAATAGTTTTATTAGAAGACCAAGGGAAATTTTTAGGTTCTGCACGCAGTTTCAAGAATATAAATATTATCGAAGCTTTAAATTATTGTGCCGAGTATCTTGAAAAATTTGGCGGACACATTGGCGCGGCAGGCATGACCGTTCCTCTCGAAAATACCGAGCTTTTCAGGAAAAAATTAAGAGAGTATGCCGATGTAAATGTATCTGAAGATGATTTGCGGCCTGAATGGCTTATAGATGCCGAACTGCCGGTTTCAGAAATCAATGAGCAATTCTTGCAAGATCTTTTAAAATTTGCCCCCTTTGGCATTGAAAACCCGGCTCCGGTGTTTACCGCCACAGGCGCATATTTTTCAGAAATCAGAAAAGTGGGCGATGGAAAAAATCACTTAAGATTTAAATTCAAACGTTCTAACGGCAAAAGTATTTTTGGCATAGGTTTTAATCTTGGTGATATAATGGCACCTGACGTTATAAGAGACGGCAGCTGTGATGTGCTTTTTCACGTTGAACCGAACGATTACAATGGCGTAAGAAGTGCTCAGTTAGTTGTATTGGATTGTATAATCAGGGGATTTAAATGATGAAAGATATACATGCAATGAAAATATTAGATTGCAAGCCTCTCAACCGGTATGATTTTTCACAAATGCGTAACATGTGGGAGCCTGTTGTATATGAGGTTGTTGCGGAGTTATTAGAGCGGAATGAAATGTGTAATTGTCATGACTGCGTGCTAGATACCTGCGCATTGGCATTAAACAGCCTGCCCGCTCGTTATTGGATATTAGGCAGCTATGATGCCTTTAGTCCGCCGGAAAAATTTATTGGGAATCCTGACAACATTAGATTAGCCGAAGAAGCGGTTTTAAGGGCATACAGACTTGTACAACAAAACCCTCATCATTGACGGGGAGATATTATGTAAACCTCTCATAAAAATATGTTAGGTTTTTACAAAAAAATCAAGACAAATCAGGTTCATTCTGTTACTCTACTATGTTATTCAGTATATTGTAATTCTCGGAGGTCTCTAAATGCAGTGTCCAGGTTGTGGATTTGAAAATGAAAATGATAACAAGTTCTGCAATATGTGCGGGATGGCCTTGCCGGCAGAAGGCGACTCTACCGGATTACCGGCGGAACGCGAACCTTTAGAGTTAGACCTTTCATTAGATTTAGACCTTGGTGAGCAAGCACAAGAAGCAGTGCCCGAACAAGATTTTTCTATTAATCTTGACACGCAAAGCGACGATTTAGACCTCTCTTCGGACTTTAACTTTTCTGCAGATTCAGGTTTATCATTAGATTTGAATGAATCTGCCGTTGAAGATTTAAACTTTGACAATTCCGGGTTTGAAAATAGTGTTTCAAGCGACTTAGATTTAAGTGCAGACATTAACGACAGTCCGGTTTTTGACGAAATTGAAAATATCGCAGAGACACCAATAATTACTGATAACTCAGATGAAGAAGATGATCCTTTTGCAGCCCCCGAATCGTTTAACATAAGCACCGAAGAAGCAGAAGATCTTTCTGTTGAGTTTGAGAACTCTTTGGCAGCACCGGAACCTTCATCAGATTTGGGTTCAAATGATTTCACAATCGAAATGACAGATGATTTTAACGTTGAAACCTTCGATGCGGGGTTAGAGATTGAAAATCAAACTTCATTGGTTGAAACAGAAACCTTTGATTTTGGAGATTTAGATTCAAACAACGCCCTTTCAGAGGATTTAACAGCTTCAATAGAAAAACCTGAAGCAACTGAAGATGATTTTACGAGCTTTGAGAAAGATTTTGACTATGGCGAAACAGAAGTTAGCCAACCTGTTGTTGATGAAATTATTACAATTGACGAAAATGAAAATGCCGACTTTTTAGATTCACTGATTGATGAACCATCTATTGAAGATACTGTTGAAGATACTGTTGAAGAAACCGTTGAAGACTTTACGGCAGATGATGATTTAAGCAATTTGATTATTGGACTTGATGAAAACCTTCCAAAAATTGCCGATAAGCCGATCGATGAAATTGAAGAGCCTGAAATTGATTCCGAAAATGATTATTTGATCAATGAAAATGCGCCTGAACCTGAAACACAAAGCGCAATTGAGCAAAATGAAGATGAAACTTCCGATGATTTCGGGTTTGACGTAAACACTCTCGTAGATTTAGACCTTAACAACGCAGGCTTAGAAGCAAACGAACCCGAATCTTTTGTCTCAGACGCGCATGGCATTTCCATGGCAAGCCCTGAAATTCTGGCAGAAGCACCTCAACTATCTCCTCTTGAGCAGCTTTCAGAAATACGACACATTCTAAGCGAAAGCAATGATCCCGATGAGAGATATTCATTGGCTCTCGAGATGCAAAAACTCGCTTTGCCTGAGTCTAAGGGTGACTTTATAGCCTTACTTACCGACGAACTGAAAGACATTAAAGAAGTTGCTGCTACGGCACTCGGAGAAATTGGTGCGGTTGAAGCTGTCAGACCCCTTGTTAACTGCCTTACTTCGGAACACCCTCAGCTTAAGTTTATAGCGGCTCGTTCGTTGGGCAAGATAAGTTCTGAAGAAGCGGTTATTCCCCTTATCAAACTGCTCGAAGAAGAAAATGAAGATTTACGTTATGTGACCTTGGAAGCACTGGGCAAAATAGGCTCACCAACAGCTTTAAAGGCGGCCAGCGCTTTTTTGAAGAGCCGCAACAATGATTTGCGATTTATAGCTTGTGAAGCCATTGGCAGTATAGCTGACCCCAAATCGGTGTCTGTTGTAATACCTATGCTAAAAGACCCCGAATTTGAAGTTAGATTGAAAGCCATTGAAGCCCTCGGGAAGATGGCGTCAACTCAGGCTTGCGATCATCTGTTGGTCGTATTAAGCGAAGAAAATGAACGGGTAAGAACCGCGACTATTCAGGCATTAGGGCGCATAAAAAATGCAAACGCCGTTGAACCCTTAATTGACATTTATCAAGTCAGCAATCCTCAGTTAAAAGAAAAAATAATATGGGCGTTGGGTGAAATAGGCGACGGCAAGGCTGTAGAACCACTTTTAAAACTGGCAAACTCTTTTGACAGCAAACAAACAACCTTAGCGCTTGAAGCTTTTTCCAAAATCAAGTCTTCAAAAGCCGGCAGATATGTTCTTTCTATACTTGAAAAACATGATCAAGCACTTGTTTTAAAAGCAATCGAAGCCTTGGGCGAGATTGGCGAGAAAACAACCGCGGGCAATCTGATCAAATTTTTTGATTCGCCTGAGCCGGTTCAAAAAATTGCTGCGGCAAAAGCTCTTGGCAAAATTGGCAACCCAATTGCCATTGAAGCTTTGGTTAAGCGCTTAATAGACTCTGAGCGTGATGTCAGACTTGCAGCCATAGAGGCTTTAGGCAAAATTAAAGGCTTAGCTGCTATAGACCCTTTAATTATATCACTAAGTGAGCAAGACTCTCAGGTTATTGAAAAAGCCGAATGGGCAATTTGTGAAATGGGTGAAATTGCGGTTGAAGCATTAACAAAAGCAATTCAAAACGATTCAAATAAAAACATTCTTCCTTCATTGGTTAAAATATTGGGCAGAATAGGCAGCATCAGATCTATATTCCCGCTTTTAAAGGTTTTAGATTCAAGCAAAGACAAATCGTTAAACGCTTGCATAGCAGACAGTCTGCTTTCTATCGATGAATATCTTACCAATTCTAACCCCATATCTGTGATTCTTAAAGAAGGCTACGCTTGGGCCCAATTCTCAATTGCCAAAGCATTGGCAGACTTAAATGATGAAAGAGCCTTTGGATTACTCATTAAGATATCCAGAGACGCTTTAACCGATAAAGACATCAAAAAACTCGCAGGTATTCCTGACAGAAGAATTCTTGAATGCAGCAGCGAAATTTTACACCTTATCAGATTAAATGTTACACATCTTTTCGCCAAAGTCGGAAACGACAAGGCAGTACCCGTAATAATGAACTACTTTGCCGAAGGCGATCAGTTACAGCGTCAATGGTGCGTTGAGGCTTTAGGAGGAATAAAAACCGAAAGTGCATTAGATGCGCTTGTTGATATTCTGAAAAAGCCCGAAAACAATATTCCTGTTTCTCTGCTTTCAAAGCAACTCATTATGAGTGAAAGCAAAAAATTGGCAGAAAAACTTATTATGGCGGCCTCCCACCCCTCAGAACAAGTCAGAGTATTTATTGCCATAGTATTGGGCGATCTTAAAGATGCTCGCGCAATAAGAACTCTCTCAAACTTGGTAAGAGACCAAGCCGAAAAAGTCAGATCAGCAGCAATAGAAGCCATCGGCAAAATTGGAACAACAGCGGCCGTTCAACCGGCAATCGAAGCTCTTAAAGACTCTGTAGAATCTGTAAGAGCAAAAGCTGCACAAGTCCTGGGAGAACTAAGAGACACAGCGGCTGTCGAATTCTTAGAAAAAGCAAGCAAAGATCAAGCAGAGTCTGTGAGAAAGCTTTCGATTAAATCTTTGGCACTTATGGCAGATGCTCGTGTTCCTGATATAATTATTTCGGCTCTGACGGATAAAACAGAGAATGTCAGAAAAACTTCTGTTGAAGCCCTCGGAGAAAGAAGAGACAGAGTATCTCTGCCCCATTTAGTTAAATCACTTGAAGATCCTGCTGAATCAGTGAGAGCCGCAGCCGCAGAATCTCTTGCCAAAATCGGTGATACATCCGCGATTATGCCCTTACTCAGAAGATTGGACGATCCTTCTCCGATAGTTCCGTTGGCCTGTAGCGAAGCTATTGTGAGTTTCGGAGAAAATTCTTACGCAGTTCTTATAGAAGCACTTAAAGATGCGGAAGAAAGAATAAGACGTCATTCATGTGACTTGCTAATAAGAATTGGCAAGGGCAAACTCATAAAAATACTGCTCAGACTGTCACAAGACCGCAATAATTTCTTGCGCGAAAATATAGCAAGAATTTTGGGCAAAATTGGAGACTCAAGTGTTGTTGAAACACTTATGACTATGCTCATAGACCGAAGCAGTATGGTAAGAAAAACCGCAGCCGAATCCCTTGGAAACATAAAAGACATAAGATGTTTGGTGGCACTAAAAAATGCTACACGCGATCAAAGCAAAGAAGTCAGAATGGCAGCAAACCAAGCATTACAAGAGATTTTCAAAGCTCACAAACTTTAACCTGTCGATTATATGAAGGCAGTCGTAATAATAAAACGACTGCTTTTTTTATAAAGTTTCTTGGGAAACATTGAGATTTTTTTCTTGCTTGAACTTTTTCTTGGCTGTAAACTTAAACGAAATATATAATACCGGAGGGCGGAATGAATATTAAATTTGGAACATCAGGTTGGCGCGCTATTATTGCGGACGAGTTCACCTATGAAAACGTTAGAATTTGCACCCAGGCAATAGCGGATCATCTTAAAAGCATTGGGCAGGCAAAAGGCGTTATTATTGGTTCTGACGCACGTTTTATGTCTTCTAAATTCATGGAAGTAGCTGCAGAAGTCTTAGCCGCAAATGGCATAAAAGCGTATTTATGCATCAGAGATACCCCAACTCCTGTGATAAGTTACGAAATTTTGAGAAGAAAACTTTCAGGCGGCATCAACTTTACCGCAAGCCATAATCCGCCCGAATACCAAGGTCTAAAGTTTTCACCTGCTTGGGGCGGCCCCGCATTGCCCGAAACCACAAAGGATATTGAAGAACGGGCAAACGATATAATGAGAACCGGCAAGGTTGCAAAAATGGGCCTTGACGCTGCGGTAACCTATGGCATGCTTGAAAAAATCGACCCCATGGATACTTATCTTGAAGATTTACGCAATAAAATCAATTTTGATGTTATAAGAGAAGCAAAATTAAAAGTTTTGGTAAACCCCCTATACGGAACCTCAAGAGACTATCTTGACAAATTACTCAAAGAGGCGGGCTGTGAAGTTACCGTAATGAACGATAATCTTGATCCGTATTTCGGAGGACACGCACCGGAACCCTCAGAATCACATATTCCCGACATGATAGCCAAAATGAAAGAAGGCAATTATGATTTAGGGCTAGCCACCGATGGTGATGCTGACCGGTTTGGCGTATTGGGTCCTAAGGGTGTATTTTATGAAGCAAACCAAATTTTGGGAATGCTCTTAGACCACATAAAGACAAGCAGACCGCAATGGAAAGGTGCCGTAGCAAGGTCTGTTGCCACAACCCATCTTATTGATGCCGTTGCTGCGCATCACAAAATTGAGCTAATAGAAACGCCCGTAGGCTTCAAATATATCGGTGACCTAATTTCTCAAGACAAAATATTGATGGGCGGAGAAGAATCTGCCGGTCTTACAATTAAAGGACACGTTCCTGAAAAAGACGGTATTATAGCTTGTTTGCTTGTTGCTGAAATGGTAGCAATGCAGAAAAAGCCCATTGCACAAATTCTTACTAATCTGTATTCAAAAGTTGGAACCTACCTTACCAAACGTTTGAATTTCAGACTAACCGAAGATGAAAAGAACAAAGCAGTCGAAAACATGAAAATCGACCCCAAAGAAGTTGCCGGCTTTAAAGTTAAAAAAGTAATCAGGGTTGACGGCACAAAGTGTATCTTAGAAAATGACTCTTGGGTATTGGTAAGATTCTCAGGCACCGAACCGGTAGTAAGGTTTTATGCCGAAGCTAAGACTCCCGAAGTATTAAAAACCCTTTGCGATAAAGGTGAAGCTTTTGTAAAAGGCAGTTAAACGATTTTACTGACAAAAAAAACTCCCCTATCGGGAGTTTTTTTTGTTTTCAGACATTTAAAGTTTTATTAAAACATTCCGGGAATATTCATTCCGCCTGTGATACCGGACATTTCGCCCTGAACCATTTCTTTTGATTTAGTCAAGCCGGTATTTACAGCTGTTAAAATTAAGTCTTGCAATGTTGAGATATCTTCGGGATCAACTACTTCCTTATCTATTTCGATACTCACCATTTCTTGAGAACCGTTAAAAACAACCTTAACAACACCACCGCCAACAGTTGCTTCAACAGTTTTGTCTTTCAGTTCGTCTTGAGCTTGCTGTATTTTCTTTTGCATTTGCTGAGCTTGACGCATAAGAGCTTGCATATTTATTCCGGCCATTTAAATCTCCTTTAAAAATATTAGACAATGAATATATCAGTAATTAAATCATATTGCAACAAGTCGGGCAGCGAAAAGAGTTAAGCCTATAAGAGCAAGCATCATTCCCACTATCCAGAATCTGATTACAACTTTTTCTTCCGCCCATCCGCACAATTCAAAATGATGGTGAATCGGACTCATTTTGAATATTCTTTTACCTTTTGTAATTTTAAAATAGCTAACCTGTAAAATAACAGATAATGCTTCCAGCACAAAAATGCCTCCAACGATTGCTAAGAATATTTCGGTTTTAGTGCATAAAGCAATCGAGCCAATTGTGCCACCCAGAGCCAAGGAACCTGTGTCTCCCATAAAAACAGCTGCAGGATGGGAATTATGCCACAAAAAGCCTATGCAACCTCCGACAATAGAAGCGCACATAATGCACAACTCACCGACTCCCGGAATATAAGCAACTCCCAAGTGTCTGGCAAAAATCATATGTCCGCAAACGTAACAAAAAAACAAAAAAGGCACTGTTGCAACTGTCATAGTTCCTGCTGCAAGACCGTCAAGACCGTCAGTTAAATTTACCGCATTAGTTGTTCCTACAATAACCGCTACCGCAAAAAGAATATAGACCCAACCCAAGTCCAAAGACCCAAAGACAGGAATCTGCGTTGAGGTTGGCATAAGTGGAATCGAGTTAAGTTCACCCGGCAAATTAAGTTCAAATCTGAGTCCGGGGTAATGCTTAATGGCAAAGGCAGCTGCCAAAGCCACAACAATTTGTCCAACCATTTTTTGTGTTGCCGTAAGACCTAATGATCTTGCTTTAACAACTTTTGTCACATCGTCAAAAAAACCAATCAACCCCATTCCGGCCGTTACAAGCAAAGAAATTGTCACATAGGGGTTTAGCTTTGCCCATAAAATGGTTGTTACGACCAACGGGATCAAGATAATTATTCCGCCCATTGTAGGAACACCGATTTTTTTAAGGTGCTCTTTAACCCCTTCTTCTCTGACTGTTTGGCCAATTTGTCTTGTCTTCAAATTAAAAATGACTCTCGGCGCAATAATCATTGCCAATAAAAAAGAAGTCACAACAGAAAAAATAATTCTGATAGATAGCGGTTCAAACACTGAACTAAACAATGTCGGCCTCCTGTTTATGAAACTGCTGTATCTTTATTAGTGCAGATTCTTGCCCAAGTCAGGCCAAATTTTTTGCACAATATTTTCAAAGTGCATTCCTCGGCTTGCTTTGAAAAGAACGGTCGAGCCTTTTTGCAGTTTTCCTATTAATAACTCGGCCGTTTCGGTCTCAGAATTTAGCTTTATTGCGCGATTAGCGGGCATACCATTATTAAGAGCTTCCGCAACGGTATATTTAACATCGTCTCCCAGACATAACAAGTAATCTAATGAAGCGTCAGAAGCCTGTTTTCCTAAGATTCTGTGATATTCTTCAGAAACTTCTCCAAGCTCGCGCATATCGCCGATAACGGCGATTTTCAAATTTGAATCACAGTCTGACAAATATCTTAATGCTTCTTTCATTGAAGCCGGATTAGCATTATAACAATCTAATATTATTGTTACACCGTCTTTGATTATCTTTTCCATTCTTGCGCTTACAGGGGCGTAAGATTCTAATCGTTTAATAAATTTTTCAATTTTTTGAGGGGCCAAGCTTGAGCACAATGCAAGTGCGGCAACAGCATTAAATGCATTATGGCGACCCGGAACGTTTAACAAACATTTATATTTGTCAGTCTTCCAAGAAACACAAAATTTTGTGTTGTCAGCAGAAGAAATAATATCAGTTATCTTGAATTCAGAGGAATTTGATTCGCCAAAAGAAACAAGCTTACATTTTTTACCGGCTTGCTCAAAAATGTGTGTAAATTCTGTATCTGAAGGAAATACAGCAATGTTTCCGATTGCATTCAAACCTTCGATGATTTCAGATTTAGCTCTCGCAATATTTTCGAGAGTTCCCAGAATACCGATGTGAGCGGGGCCGACATTACTTATTACTGCGGCATCGGGGTTGGCAATTTTACAAAGCTCTGTTATTTCATTTCTGTGGTTCATACCCATTTCAATTATCGCATAATCGCTTTTTGGGTTTGTTTCAAGCAATGTAAGAGGCAGACCTATGTGATTGTTAAAATTACCCTTTGTCATGCTGCACAGGCTGTCATCAGATAGCAAATGATAAATCATTGATCTGGTGGTTGTTTTTCCGTTGCTTCCTGTAACACCAATAAAAACAGTGTTTTTTAAAGAATTTCTGTAATAATTAGCGGCTTTTTGCAAAGCAGTTACAGTGTCTTCAACTAAAATCACCGAAACATCGCCTTTTTCACAGTTAAAAGATAATTCAGAAACTAACAAGGCCCCGGCCCCGGCCTCTGCCGCAGACTCACAAAACTTATGACCGTTATGGTTTTCACCTTTTATGGCTATATACATGCAATCCGGAGTTATTTTTCTGCTGTCTATAGAAAACCCTGATATGTTTTTACCGTTATCTTTGATTATTTTACCAGAAACTGCATCGGCAAACTCTTTTATCTGCCAAGTTTTAATCATGTTCAGTCACCTTAAAAAAACTCAGCGCTATTTCTCTGTCATCAAAAGGCACAGTTCTGTCGGAAAAATACTGCCCTGTTTCGTGCCCTTTTCCGGCTATTACCACTGTGTCTCCGGCCTTAGCAAGCTTTAAAGCAGTGTTTATGGCAACTTTTCTGTCCGCATCATTAATTACGGTCTTTTGCGTATTATCATCAGAAATTCCGGATAAAATCTGCTTAATAATTTCATCCGGGTCTTCATTTCTGGGGTTATCGCTTGTTACAACAACGACATCAGAGTAATCATATGCCACTTTTCCCATTATCGGGCGTTTTTCTCTTGAACGATTTCCGCCACACCCAAAAACAGTAATCATTTTATTTTTGGTTATTTCTTTCATTGCTGTCAATACATTTTTGAGAGCATCGGGGCTGTGAGCATAATCAACCACAACATTTATACCGGAACTGTTAGGGATAGTCTCAAGTCTTCCGGGTACGTTTTTCAATGCCAAAATTCCGGCGCTTATATATTCGTTATTAACTCCTGCCTCAGTGCACATTGCCGCTGCCATCAACGCATTAAAAACGTTATATTCGCCGGGAATATTCAGATGACATTGATTCTTTTCTCCATTTCGGGTGCAAATTTGAAAATCGCTTCCAATACCGCTCATTCTCAAGTTTTCGCAATAATAATCAGCATCATGATTATGGACAGAAACGGTTTTAGTTTTAAGACCGGCTTCTTTACATTCCTTTGCCATTCTGATTCCGTAGTCACAGTCTATACCAATGATACAAGGCTTATTTAATGATTCAATTTCTGTAAAAAACTTTTTTTTAGTATTGAAATAGTCTTCCATGTCCGGATGAAACTCTGTATGCTCTAAAGATAAATTGGTAAAAGCGGCAACAGCAAAATTTAGGTTTTTTACACGCCAGTTTTTTAAGCCATGAGAACTAACTTCTATAACGCCGTTTTTTATTCCGTTATATAAACATTTTTGGCTCATTTCTTGGATTGATACAGATTCCGGGGTTGTATTAACTGCAGCAATTTTTTCAATCTCTAAGTCGTATTCTATTGTCCCTATTCTAAAAGCACTTCCATATGCCTGTCTGAGAATACTTTGAACCAGATAAGTAATAGTGGTTTTTCCTTTTGTACCGGTTATTCCAAAGAGTTTCAAAGATTTGGTCGGATTATCATAAAACAATGCCGCTGTTTCAGACAATGCCTTTCTTGCATCCGAAACTTTTACAATAGAAACTTCGATATTTTTTCTTATGCCTTCGAGCATTATTGCGGCAGCGCCTCTTTCGAGCGCATCAAAAATAAAAGTGCAGCCATCTATGTGTTGACCGGGCAAAGCGACAAAAAGATTGCCTTTTTTCACTTTTCTGGAATCGTATGCTATTCCGGTAATTTCAATATCAAGAGGGCCTCCTGTCGATTCGACATTAGAGGGCAATATACTGCGCAAAGTTTTCATATATATAATACTCCGAAGAAAGGCAAAATAATCAGTAATGAATTGTATCAGTTTTTTGATTTCAAATAAAGATATTATGACAGAAACTTATGCTTAATTATTTCTCTGACATCAGAATCTGATACATCGCCAAGATGCATATCTATAATTTCTGTCACTTCTTTTCTGTTTAATTTGGGTATAATGGACATAATTCTGTCAATGGCGGCAGGTCTCATTGAAAAATCTTCGATACCGATTCCCAATAATGCAATAAAACCAACAGGGTCAGCAGCCATTTCACCACATATTCCTACTTTTATTCCCAATTTATTGGCCTTTTTTACTGTTTTATAAAGCATTCTTAAGAAAGCGGAACTCATATGATCCACAAGTCCTGCAAGTTTTTCATTTGTTCTGTCAATTGCATAAAAGAACTGCAATAAGTCGTTAGTTCCTATACTTATATATTTGGTATATGCAGCAATTTCATCTAAAATAAAACATGCCGAAGGCACTTCAAGCATTATTCCCCATTCGGGTATTATTTTAGGTTTCAACTCAGAGATTACTCTGTCATAGAGATCTTTTATTGCTGCCAGCTCAGACGGAACAGAAACCATAGGGAAAATTATAATGCAGTTTCCAAACTGCGCGGCCTTAATCATAGCTCTAAGCTGCGGCTCTAATATGTCCGGTCTTGATAAAGAAAATCTAACAGACCTAAAACCCATTGCAGGGTTTTCTTCGGTTCCGAGTGGCAAATAGCGCAATGGTTTGTCTGAACCTATATCAATTGTTCGCAAAACAGTTAATTCAGATGCGGCAGAAACTACCTTCGAATAGACATCACACTGAAATTTTTCCGACGGCACATCCATGCTTTCCATGAAAACAAACTCGCTTCTAAAAAGCCCAATTCTTTTAATATTAAGCTTTTCAAGAAAACACAATTCTTCAGTTCTGGCTATGTTTGCCGCAATATTCAACTTAAAACCGTCGGCAGTAATATCTGATTTTAAGCTTTCAGAAAAATCTTCTTTTAATTCTTCATTCAAATCACTTATTTCAGATTCTTTTGGGTTTAAAATCAACTTACAAGATTCTCTGGTATCAAGAAGAACAAGATCACCGGTATGAACTCCGAGAGAGAAATTAACTAATCCGAATATTGACGGTATTCCCAGGGCACCGGCCAATATTGCAACATGCGAAGTTGCTCCGCCCGTATCCAGGCAGACGCCTTTTAGGTTTCCTCTTGCAAAATCAAGAATTTCACTGGGAGTAACTTCTTGTGCAACCAGCACGTAAGGCTCGTCACCAATTTCGGTAGCGGGCCCTTCTAACCCCATGAGGTGTCTGAGTAATCTGTCTCCGACATCTTTTATGTCTATGGCTCTTTCACGCAAATATGGATCTTCTATTGCGGAAAAAACACTCTGCAGCTTGTCAACTATATCTCTTACAATACTTTCGACATTGACTTTTTCCTCTTTGAGGCGCTTTATCATGCGAGGTTTAAATTGTGGGTCTTCAAGCATAAGCAAGTGTGAATCAAAAATAGCGGCATATTGTTCTCCATGTCTTTGTTTCGCCACTTCTCTAAAATTCTGAATATCCGCTGCAGTCATTTTGATAGCAGTTTCAAGACGCTCTATTTCGGCGTTAACTTGATCATCGGCGAGAGGAGTCTGCTTAACTTCTATTCTTTTCCTAAATACATAGCTTCTTGCTACACATGCGCCGTGAGAACCAACAATTCCCTGCATTACAACAGAGTGTTTTTGCGCAGAATCAGTCATTTCATGCAAGCTCCTCGCCAAAACCGCTCTCGATTAGTTCAGAGATAGACTGAACGGCGTCGGATTCATCCTCACCGTCTGCCGTGACTACAATTTTTTGCCCCGGCCCGGCAGCAAGCATCATAACCCCCAAAATGCTTTTGGCATTTATTTCAGTATCTTCTTTTATCAGCTGAATTTCTGACTGATACTTACTTGCCATTTTGACCACCAGAGAGGCAGGACGCGCGTGAAGGCCCAATTTGTTTTTAATTTCAACTTCTTTTCTTTTCATACCATTTTCCTTAAATCAGGATACCCCAGTGATACAAAACTAGGGCTAATATCATAAGCAGAAAGGATATCAACAAGACATCCACTCGTGCTCGGCAACCTATCATACCAAGAGCGACAAGCAATGTTGCACCGATTCCTTGTACTACCTTCTCACCAAAGTAAAAAAATTCCATAGGCAAATTAGTCAACAAGAAAGGCGTATGCACGTTAACATGATTTGGAATCATGTAAGCCAGCAAAACCAGAGTTCCATATCTAAGATTCTGTCTAATTTGCGGGAACTGAAACTTTTTCAAAGATCTGATAACATGAGTTCCCTCGACATAACCCCAAAAGATTCCTGCAAACCTGAAATACAAATGAGGTATGTTATACAATATCAGGAAAAACAACGGAGTCAACATATAATTGCCCGAAGCAAAAATCAGCGATGCAACAGCAACGAATGGCCTCCAACTATCCCAAAAAAGCCCGTCTCCGATAGCAGCGCAAGCTGTCATCAGACCTTCTTTGGTATCATGAATAACTTCATCACTTATTTCGCCCCTGCTTAAACGCTCTTCGAGGGCTAACACCACTCCCATTACCACAGAAGCAAAATACGGGTTGGTGTTAAAATATTCAAAATGTCTCATATAAGCATTTTCGCGTGCATTTATGTCATCATAAATTTTGTCCAAGCCCGGCGAAATTGCATATAAAAAGCCCATACTCATCATGCCTCTATAATTCCAAGATGCTTGAAGAAAAAAGCTTCTAAAAGCTACTTTAATAAGTGTAGCTTTAGTTAGGGCTCTTTTATTGGGGCTTGAATTCATTTCTTTTTCCTCGGTCGCGTTTTATACATAACTATTAGTGCGGCGCTTATTCCAAGCCAAATTTTAGCGGGCAAAACGGTAAAAAACATAATTGCCGCTACAAAATACTTAAGTTCAGTTTTTTCTTTTAAACACATACTGGCAAGCACAGCAAACCCGACAGCAGGCAAAAGACCTTGTACAACTATAAAGCCGCTGCTGTGTTTTAAACTTATCGTCTGAGTAAAATATTTAAGCGGTTCCACACCAAACCAAACGATTAAAAAACAAAAAATGAAGGCTTTTGTAAAAGTAAAAAACCCGCCCAGAGTATGCCCAAGAGATATGGCCCAAAATTGATTATCTTCAATTTTCTGATTAACCCAGTTATCTACACCGGTATTCAAACGCCTGACAAACATGTCTAAACTGCGACCCAGCAAACCTAAGGCCACCGAAAGCAAAAGAGCTACGGTATAACAAACCTCTCTTTCTGAATATGTCTCATAAGAATGTCCTGCTATAAAGCCCAATGCTACCGATAAAACAGATGCAAGAGCAGCGTCTGGGGGTACATTCATGCCTAATGGCAATTGTTCTATCCATAAAAGCTGTAAAATCACCCCAACCATAAGCCCAAGCTTAAGCCCCATTGCCGCTTCTCCGTATAAATTACCAAGAAATAAGCCGGTAAGAGGTGCTGCAACAATTGGCTGCGAAATCATAAATTGCCAAGTCGCGGTAGAGTCTAAATCAACTATACCGCCTATAAGAGCTATTAGTAATGAAGCTATCAAATGTTCCTGCATTTTACTTGTGGTTAGCTTTCCATTCAGCGATTATATCATTAATCGCATATTCCGGTGTTAAATCACCATTCAACACGTCTTTGAGTTTATCACCGAGAGGAGCATAAATATCACCTTGAAATTGGCTGACATTTGCTTTACGGCTCATTTGAAGCTGTTTTATAAAGACCTGAATATAAGGATCCTGCTTTAACTCAGGTGCAGCAAAAACACTTTTTCGTGCAGGCATACCGTAATTTGCCATAACAAGCTTCTTTTGAGCTTCGTAAGAAAACATATATCTTGCAAATTTTAAAGCGGCTTCTTGATGTTTAGATTTCTTTGAAATTACTATGGTTTGACAACCTGTAGGAGAAAAGGTACCATGAGGTCCGGCAGGTAATTGTGCTATACCGAGATTAGAATTATCTCTTTTAAAATCCGTGCCGTTAATAATTGAACGAATTGCCCAAGGCCCGGTAAAAATCATACTCACTTGCCCGCTTCCAAAACCGTTTATCATCGTGTTGTAAATTTTTGCACGTAAATTAACCGGCGGCACCGCTTTTAAACGGTCTTTCAAATGTAAAAGGTATTCAAAAGCTTTGGTTGCGGCATCAGATCTGATTGCCAAAGAGCCGTCCGGAGCAAAATACTGGCCCCCGAAACCGAAAAAGAAGGGCTCGAAATACCACCCGTTAGGGTATATAAAAAAGCCATATCTTCCACTATTGCGATCAGTCAATTTTTGAGCGGCAACTAAAAACTCATCAAAATTTATAGGAACCTTAACGTT
>Ga0255345_1002171_pt1 | contig 25681 bp, 16 predicted proteins | sample wastewater_treat_6_FD_192415 | JGI IMG/M metagenome (GOLD analysis project Ga0255345, IMG submission 192415) | Wastewater microbial communities from Lulu Island WWTP, Vancouver, Canada - plant20 | ecosystem: Engineered > WWTP > Wastewater > Unclassified | place: Canada: Vancouver, British...
TGCTGGTGACAGTCACATTGTAAAGACCAGCCCTTATACCGGTGATATCCTCAGTGCCTGCCGTGAAACCGTCAGGACCAAGCCATGCGAAACTGTTTGTGGCAGAGCCTGTCACTGTAAGATCAATAGCTCCGCTGTTGTCACCGTTGCACTGGAGGTTGGTGACGGCAAAGGAGAGTACGGGCTGTGCATGAATAGTTACTGTGGCGCTGCCTGAAAGGGTGCCGTCACAACCGTGGTTGTCCTCCATAGAGACCAGCGTATAGGTTACCTCTGCTGCAGGAGTGACAGTAAAGGTATAGGTATTGGTCGGATGACCGGATACTGTAACGGGTGTTGTACCATCAGTATAGACAAAGGTATATGGTGCAGCACCTGCAAGAGAGATGGTCAGTGTTGCACTCTTTCCGGCACAAACGGCAGTTGTTCCGCTCAGTGTTGCGGAAGGCACCGGCCAGTATGATACCGTTGCGTTGCCGACACCCGTGTTGGTACAACCGTTGTTGTCAGTGACGCTGGTAATGGTATAGTTGCCTGCTGCTGCTGCATGCAATGTGTACGGGCTGGCAGTTATGCCGCTGATCTCGGGCTGGTCAACACCATTGATGGCATAAACCACTCTCCATGGTGCGGCGCCTGTCAGCGCGATGTTTACAGGATGGGTATCCTCAACACAGACAGTGCCGCTGTTGCTGATTTGCGCCGTAGGCAGAGCCCTGACAGTCACTGCAAGAGGATTATGATTGGTGACACACCCTGCTGCATTCACCTCGCGTACGGAGATATTTCCGCTGACGGTGCCAAAGGTGACAGTGATTGATGCTGCCGAGGGATTGCCTATCAGGGCTGCTCCCGCCGGGAGTGTCCAGGTATAGACCGATCCGGGATGATCCGGCACCGAATAGACACCGGTCTCCAGGGCACATACTATATCAGATCCTGTAATATCCGACTGCGGCGAGGGGGCCATCACATCCACATCGAACGAACCGGCAGGACCCGCACAGCCAAAGCTGTTGGTCTCGATGACGGTGATGGTACCGCTTCCAGCTGCAGCGGCTGCAGTGATGATGATAGCTGAGTTGGCGTCTATCACTATATTGCCCACTGAAGCCGGAACAGTCCAGGCGTAAGAAGAGCCGGATGTCGCGGGAACGCTGTAGATTACGCTTGTCTGGTTCGTGCAGAGCATGTCATCACCCGTTATCACAGGTGCTGCAGGTTCCGGATTGATGGTTATTACCACATCAACCGGCGTACCGGCGCAACCAGATGAACTGTACGGGGTGACGCTATAGGTTGCAGTTATGGGCTCAGTGCCGTAATTCTCAAATGTATCTGTTATATGCGGTGTGCCTGCCGGGTCAGCAGCAACATTGGTGCCTGCCGTACCCTGTGTGGTCCCGTCAGACATAACGGGGAGAGACCAGCTGAAGGTGCTTCCTGCGGGCGTGTTTGCTGGCAGAAGCCTTATCTCAAGTGATGATGCCACATTGGAGCAAACCGTCTGACGCTGGTTGGGGACTATCACCGGCTGAGGCCTGATGGTGACAACAACATTAACCCAGTCGCCAATACAGGTGGCTCCGAACACCGGCCTTACACGATAGGTAACGGTCCTGTTCTGACCGGTCTCATTGGTGAAGCGGTCATTGGCCAGGTAGTTGACATCTGTAATGCCGTCAGCGGCAATGGCATTGCCGGCATCTGCCACCAGACCTGCCTGGGCAGTTATTGATTGTATATCATAGGATGTTGCAGGTGAGGAGCCCGCTGCAACAGCCAGCACCAGCTCCGTGCGAGCAGCGCTGCAGGCAAACTTGTCAAGATCGGCAAGCACAGGCTGAGACCCTACGGTCACAACAATTGTTTTAGCCTCCCCCGTACAACCCTGATATACCGGAGTAACCGTATATGTAGCCGTTTCAGCCAATCCGGAGGTATTGACAAAGCTATCAGTCATATTAGCCGATGATGGGCTTGTCCTGGCCGTACCTCCTGTGAGGCCTCCCGAGAGAATCGGCGCAGGCCATGTAAATGTTACGTTATCACCAGGATTAGTGAAGTTTTCAAGAAGTATGTGATGGTTGAGTGACTCGCCCGAGCATACTCCGGCAGCCTGATCGGAAATGACCGGCTCAGGCTTGATATTTACCACAACGTCCTGAACGTTACTGCAGCCATTGGCAGTGAGTGTATATCGGTAGGTGACCGGGATGGTTGCAGAGGTGAGGTTGCGAAGAACCTGGCTTATACCGTCTGTCCCGGTTGTTGGCGCGGTGGTGGTAATACCGGGTGCATCGAGCCTCTCCCATGAGAATGCCGTACCAGCGGTCAGAGAGGTCGGCGTATAGGCAAATGTAGCATTGCTGCATCTGTCTGCCGGTGTGAGCGTACTGCTCAGCACCGGGGTGGGGTTGACAGTAATGGTGAATGTCTGTGACGGGCCGGAGCAGTTCTGACCACCGTTGGTGAATGTCGGGGTCACAGTGATGGTAGCGCTGATAGGCGCTGTGCCACTGTTGGTGGCAGTGAAGCCGGGCAGGTTGCCCGTGCCGCTGGCGCCAAGGCCTATAGCAGTGTTGCTGTTGCTCCATGCATAGGTGGTAGTGCCGCCGCTGCGGTCAGTGGTGAAGACAAGTTCAGACAGGTCGGCGCCGTTGCAGTGTACCTGGTCAGCGGGCTTATTGACCTGGCCCAAAGGATTCACAGTGATGGTGAATGTCTGTGACGGACCGGAGCAGCTCTGACCACCGTTGGTGAATGTCGGGGTCACAGTGATGATGGCACTGATAGGCGCTGTACCGCTGTTGGTGGCGGTGAAGGCGGGCAGGTTTCCGCTGCCGCTGGCGCCAAGGCCTATATCGGTGTTGCTGTTGCTCCATTCATAGGTGGTTGTACCACCGCTGCGGTTGGTGGTGAAATTCAGTGCCGGAACATTTGTGCCGGTGCAATGAACCTGATTTGCAGGATCATTGACCAGAGCTGACGGGTTAACAGTGATAGTGAATGTCTGTGACGGACCGGAGCAGCTCTGACCACCGTTGGTGAATGTCGGGGTCACAGTGATGGTGGCACTGATAGGCGCTGTGCCACTGTTGGTGGCAGTGAAGGCGGGCAGGTTGCCGGTGCCGCTGGCGCCAAGGCCTATATCGGTATTGCTGTTGGTCCAGGCATAGGTGGTAGTGCCGTCGGTGCGGGTGGTGGAGAAGACAAGTGCCGGAACAGAAGCATTGTTGCATCGTACCTGGTCAGCCGGCTTATTGACCTGAGCTGACGGGTTGACAGTGATGGTGAATGTCTGCGGCGTTCCCGGACAGCTCTGTCCCCCGTTGGTAAATGTCGGGGTCACAGTGATGGTGGCGCTGATAGGCGCTGTACCACTGTTGGTGGCAGTGAAGGCGGGCAGGTTGCCGGTACCGCTGGCGCCAAGGCCTATATCGGTGTTATCATTTGACCATGCATAGGTGGTTGTGCCACCGGTGCGGTTGGTGGTAAAATTAACTGCCGCAGATGTCGCTTCATTGCAGACTGTACGATCAGGCGGATCATTCAGTTCTGCCAGCGGGTTGACAACAACGGTACGGGTTATTTCGGGACCGGGACAGTTTGTCGGAGCAGGACCTGTGGGTATAATAGCATAGGTCACCGTAACAGGTTCTGACCCGGTGTGCTGCAGATTCTGCCCTATGACCGTTCCTATGACACCTGTGCCGGCGGCAGGAGCCTTGCCAGCAACCCAGGTAACGGCCGGCGTGTTGGATACCGTCCATGCAAAAGTTGAGCCGGCAATAGATGACTGAAGAGTAATATCAGTGACCCCGTTGCTGCATATCACCGGAGCATTGTTCACTGTACCGCTCGCAGAGGGGAGCTCGTTGATGCTGAATGAGTAAGCCGGTGGCAGGCCGCCTGAAGGAACAGAATTACCACAATCATCAACAACAGAAGTAAGATTATAGGTATAATTCCCCACAGGAAGCTGTCCAAGATTAATGCTGCTCCCTGAAGCCAGGTTGAGGTAGGTTACACCATTAATTACTATATCATAAGGAGGCACCCCGCCAGTTACCGTGAATGTGAGTGTGCTTGTTGATCCGACACATGCATCACCTGATCCGGTAAGAGTTGCAGAAACCGGCGTGGAACCTACTGTAATCGAGATCGGGTCTCCCAGGCTTGCAGGCACACAAAGGTTGTTATCCGTGACTGAGGTCAGCGTGATGGATGTGCTGCCTGTAGGATACGGACCTACAGTAATGGCAGCTCCGCTAACATAATTATTAATAGTGTGATCAGAACCGTCATTCCATACAATAGTATACGGACCCGTTCCGCCCGTCAGGACAACCGAAATGGTGGTTGTCGCTCCGGCACAGATGTTATGAGTTTCCATTAGCTGTGCAAGTGAAAACTCCGGGTTTACATTGATGGTATAGGATCCGAAGATGATATCGCATCCGGTGACATCCTTTATTGCATGAATCTGGTATGTGGTTGCTGCTGTCAGGTTTGATGTGGTAAGAGTAATTGTACCCCCGTTCCCCTGAACAAATGAGCCGTCTGCCCCTCCGGTTCTGAGATAATACTTTACATCTGCCTCGGTTCCGGTAATCCGTAACTGACCAGGCGTATTGTAGCAGACCGGATTCTTTACTATTGTCACATTGCTGCTCAGATCAATGGGATTCCGGTTACGGGTTATAGTTACGTCGCTGGTGGTGTTTGCACATATTCCGAGAGCACTGGATATGGTCCACCTGAAGGTATTGGTTCCGTAGCCCAGGCCCGAAACGGCAGATGTGGGATTATTGGGTTCTGCCACGGTACCTGATCCGCTTACGAGCGTCCAGGTTCCTGTACCTCCATTTGTAGCTGCATTGGCGGCCATCACGGTACTGCTTGTTTCGCAGAATGTCTGTGCCGGTCCGGCAGATGCTGCTGCCGGGGAGATGTCTCTCCTTATAGTATATACCGCAGATGCTGAATCGCATCCTCCATTGTTTGAAAAGACAGACCATCTGAATTGATTGTCACCCTGCAACAGTCCTGTCACGGATGATGACGGACTGACTTTGTTTGTGACTGACGGTTCATCCTGTGCCATGACCTGTCTTACAACAATATCATTAAAATAATGATACTCGGTTGAACGATTATTTCTGCATCTGATAATTATCCTGAGATTGTTACCGGAGAGATTGGTTACAGAGGCAGTTCTGTTTGAAAAGCTTCCAGAGTTATTGCCATTTGTTGTAAAGAGGGTTTCTGTTCCGCCGTCGATGCTGTAATATACCCTTATATAGTCAGTGCCTCCCAATGGGCCTTCCGTCCGGAGATAGACACTTACCTTTACTGGAGACACGGAGGAAATAGGTATGAGATTTGACTGCCATACTGCTTCGGCATCAAGATCTCTTCCAACCATTCTGTGGTTTTCAACCCGGAAATAGGTGTCATTGTCGGGAGTGATACCTGAAGTTGACCATTGTGCTCCTGAAGTGGCATACTCTGGACTCTCAGCAAAAGTCTCCTGCCATACCAGATTATTTATGTATGTCCATTCGCCAAATGTTCCTGATGCAGGTGAGTTACCAGAAAGAGAGGCAGTTGTACTATTGCAGATATTCCGCATGGCACCCACGGTGGCAACGGGCTCACGGTCAATCAAAAGGGCTTTTGTATCTGTAACAGACGCGCAAGGCGAATTACCCGTTGCCGTCAGGGTGAGGGTAACCGTAGTATTAGCTTCACCCGGACCGGGTGTATATGTTGGTGTGAGTGTCCCCTGGCCTGCAGTAATCGAACCTGTACCATCCTCTGTCCAGGTCAGGGTAACATAATTTGATGCTGTCGCATCATTTACAGTATAAGAATTGCCCTGACAGATTATAGCATCGGCTCCTGCATTTACCTGAGGTGCTCTGATGATTGTTAATACCAGAAAATCTGAGACTGCCGGACAAGGCCCGGTCGGATCATTGGTTGTCAATGTGAGAGTTACACTCCCTGCTGTAATATCAGCAGCACCTGGAGTATATGTTGTAGTGAGGTTACCCGCATTGCCAAAGCTGCCTGTACCTGATGTGCTCCATGTAGCAGAAGTAGCAGAGCCGCCTATTGTTCCGGCCAATGAAGCCGGAGTATTGGAGCATATAGTCTGATCCGAACCTGCATTCACTGTAGCAGGTTGGCCGATGGTGACTGTGTATGGCAGAGATGTCCTGGGACACTCCAGTGCAGTTGTCCCGTAAACAGTAACTGTATAGTTTCCTGCCTGGGTATAATCATTGAGAGTAATTGTTCGTGTGGTAATACCCGTGCTTACACCATTTCTGCGCCAAAGATAGTTGCCATTGGGCGAGATAGTTGATTCAAGGGTAATTGATGTTGAGTTATTATCACAGAAATTATTAACTCCTCCGGAAAGAGAAATAACCGGCACATCCGGCAACGGGTCAAAAGTCAGCCTCATTGTATCGGTATGCTCAGGGCACATACCGGTTGCGTATGCATGGAGCACCAGGTCAACCCAGCCTTTTGCCAGATCGGCAGAACCGGCAGTGTAGACTGCGCTTCCGGGGCTGGTGGCATTGGTGAAGCTACCATTGCCCGTAGTGGTCCACAAGGCAGAGGTTCCGTCAACCAGAATACCATTGGTATTAAACGGATCGCCGGCACAGACTGACTCATCCGGTCCTGCATTGGCAAGGGGGCCGTCAACAATAAGAATGATTGCATCATCAGTATTTGCCTCACTGGCATTGGGATTTGTCTGACTACCATTCCAGGGATTGCAGACGTTCCAGTTACGGACTGTAACCTCAAACCGATCCCCATCAACCGTTCCAACTCCGTTAAACGATATGGGATAGGTATTATTCAGGGAGTATGTCCCTGTTACAGGGTCAACCGGGATCTCTACAATCGGCCCTTCAAAATAGCCACTCTGAGTATTGTAAGGTGCAACAATTTCTCCCGAAACAGGGTCAACATTCCATGGGCCGGTAATTGGGTTACCGTCATTATCAGTCAGATATACAACTCTCTGAGCAGTTCCAACCTTTATGAACAGGTTAGGTATTCCCTGACCGCCAACAGGGTCGGTACCGTAGACAAATTGCTCATATCTGTTTGTATGATTTGGCTTCTGTGCTGTTGGGTTATCCTGGATATTACAAGAAAAATGGGTTGCATCGGTAAACTGAAAATCAATAAGGGGCAAACCTTCACAAACATGTTCTTCTTCAGGCGTAATGTCTATATAGCCGTTGGCAAGGGCAATATCATCCTCATGCCAGTTGCCTATAAGCTGAACCTGCCTGGAATCAAGGCAGGCAGAACCATTGTCAATCATTTGCATCAGAACCTCATACTCGCAGAGCCCGTTAGCAGGGAAAGTATGAGACAGCTCAGCCCTTAGATAATAAACTGTAACTCCTCCTACATCTCTTGTCTGAACCGCTGGATAAACATTGGTTGCTGTACCATCACCCCATATAAACTGAACCCTGTAAGTAGGATTGGGAGGCATGGTAGAAAAAGTAAATTCGTAGTAAATGACCGTGGTAGCCGGAGCACATGTGTTTGCAAACAGGAATCCGGAGCCAGAAACTCCTGATACTGTGCATTGTGCGGCAACTGATTGGCTGAAAACGCCTAAAATAAAACCTGCCAGGAATATGTTCCTGAACAGAAATTTTATGGTTCTGCTCATAAATCTATTCTGAAATGCTTTAGACTCCATGATATCAAGGTTTATCCGATATATTACAACGTAGATTAAGCACTTATAATATGTGACTTGATATAAAATAAAAAGGTTGCCTAGGGTAGGGCAACCTTTTCATTTTTCATAATATGACTATTTGCAATTAATAAAACCCTGAACAGCCATGCCGTTTTTTAATGAATAATTTTTATTTTTCCAGTGACCACGTTTTAAGATTAATTGCAGCATATCATTTCTGATTCTCAGTCAGAAAGAATTTAGCAGCGTTTTTTAACTTCTGGCCAATGAGTTCGCCAACCCATTGTGAAAAATTCATACTCCATCTTTGCGGATGAATCGTAAAAAGAGCTTTTTCCGGAAAGTTGTCCTTCCTTACAGCCATGATAATCTCTGCAGTAGCACGGTAACTGTAACGTTTTCTCATCTCTGTACCATCCGCTCCTGCATCCATGGCGCTCCCTTTAACTGGCTTCCTGATCCAGTCGGAAAAATATCCTTCCTCCCTTGAATAGACACGATCACGGACTGATACCGATTCACCGTCCCAACGCCTTCCGGTGTCAGTCAGATAAAGATAATGATCAAGGTTTATGTCGAAGTAAGGCTCACAAATAATACCTAACTCCCTGTAATCATAATATTTCCATATGAGCCGACTGTCAAGGCAGCTTAACGGACTTCCGTGCATACAGGCTGTTGTTACCGGTGCAAGCTCACGCATCTTTTCCAGATTATTCACAAAACTGTTAAACGCTTCACGTGCAAGGTATTCGTTACATGAAACCCTCTTTAAACCTGTTAGCATTCCGGACTTACGGCCTGCGAGGTCAAGATCCTCATAGTGATATCCGATTTCATGGCCCATTGATGAAATCTCCTGAATAATCCGTCTGTCAAAACAGCCGGGAATGACCCTGAAATAATAGGTGCCTGCTATGCCCAACGTTGTTTCCATAGCAGCACAGGCAAGGGCATTCTGAGGGTATTTGTCAATATCATGCCTGAGTATGAGAGACCGGCCTGACACCATGACCCTGTCACCTGAAATATCTCTGACTGTTCTGAATGTATACCCCGAATCCTTAAGTGTCCTTAGAAGACTCTTCAGGGTATCCAAAGTAAAATCCATAATATTTGGTCTTAGCTTTATTCTCACAGCTAAAGCTATGGTAATCCTGTCTGGTCTGTAAAAGTTTTAAACCAGTGATAATATTGAGATAAAGCCTTCTTATATAATACTGGCCCTTTGCCGTATGTCGCGTGCCGTGTTCAGTCAGAAATACGGGTTTTGATTTTTAATGCTTCCGGCAAAAATCAATTGAACAAACAGCAGCAGACCTGTTCTGATTATCATAACTACTTTGAGTATACTGAACACTTTCCCTGGTTTTACTTGTTTTTTAAAAAACTGTCAGGCCACTCTTCAATAAAATTCACAAGGAAGGCTGTTACATCACATTTACTATTGATTAAACGATCCCTGCAGTTTTTTGCTTCTGTTTTAAGGCCAGGATTGGTCAGCAGTTCTTCAATTATCTCATTTACACCCTCGTAACTATCAAAACAGGTGACGAGATTAAAATCCTTTTCCTGCTCTTCCAAATAGCCTCTCCGAATCGTATTTATATAGACCGCATGGGTTCCAAGTACTGCACACTCCGATGCCATGGTGGCACCCTCTCCGACATAGAGGTCAGCAAATGCCATTGCATGGTGAAGGCGTTCAGGTCCTAACGGGAAACTGAACGCTTCCAGATCAGGAGGCAGTTGTGCTTCAGAGCTAATGAAAACTTTTCCAAATCTACTTAACTGTCTGATGATTTCAATCTTTTGATCATAGTTCAGGCCATGATGTTTTTTATCATGGCTGGCTTTCCAGGCTACAAAACGGACTATCGAGTATTTCTCTCCTTCCCTGAGGTCAAGCTCAGCAAGAACAGCAGGATCAGGCAGGAAATAAGCCGGATGAAGATAGGCCAGTTCATGATAGCCGTTATAGTAAATCTGCTTACTGGCATAACGAACTGGAAAGCTGGTTGAAGTCAAAACTGCACTGGTAAACGGAAGATAAAGTTTTACCTGTTCGGGGTTGCCTGTATCTTCCATGGAGATATTTGGTCTTCTGAGAAGGAATGCCGATATGAGCGTATATATGGAGCCATGACTGAAAAAAACATCAGGTTTAAACCTGAGGCTGATATAGAGTATCTGCAGGTTGTATCTGAACAAACCAAAGATTTTGCCTAATGAAGAGGAATAATGTTTTCCGAGAACGGTAAACTGTAAACCTGCATGTCTCAGTAGTTCTGCCTCATACTCTTTCTCTCGGATTGTAAAGAGAACAGAGTGTCCATTTTCCAGAAAGATTCGTGCAAAATTCCTGAAAAGGTGAACATGGCCGGGATGGCCAATATCAATGAGAACTTTCATATTCCAAGATACCTGATGATTCCCAATCCCATCTTCCCGATCCGGTATAATGATGGTCGTTCAATCCTAATAAACCTTCCGTATTCAACAAGATGACCTCCAAATTGAAGCTTATAATCCCTTACTCCGTAATCAGTCCCGGATTTGCCTGCTCCCATAAAATCTAGCTTTCCTAAATTATTATCGACCGCATATTCGATGGCGGCGACGATGGATAAATGAGAAGGATAAATGTTTTTATGGTAATCCTTTAATCCATAATAGTAATAGGAATAAATGGTTTTGTTTTCAAGGATGGGGCAGATACTGCCACCTATAATTCTTCCATTATGCCTTACAACAAATATTTTCCCAAAATTATACTGAAAGAAAGCTTTAAAGATCTCTGGCGGCGGAAGAGGCAACCGTATTACTTTCGTATAAAACTTATTCAGGAGGGAATAAAACTCCTCGAGGTCATTAAGGCCTCTGCACACTTCATAGGAAGCTCCGTTTTTAAGTGATTGCCTGATCTGCCTCCTTCGGGTGGCATTCATTTGATTATATACAGATTCCCTGTCTTTAATATCAAGTATACAATTCAGGTGATTACTGTAAATCCATCCGCTGTTGCTAAATTTAGTGATGTATTCTTCATAATCTGAAAGGTTTCTTGTTTCAATGTATATAACCCTTCTGCGGAGAAGCAGGGAAATAGCTTCCAGTAGAGGATTAAGGGCTTCAGTACAATCCGGATCAATAAGCGGACCTCCGAAAATAAGTCCACGGCGGGAAAAGTAACTCCTGAATCTCTTTTCTTTTTGAAGAAATACTACGGCCAGGGCCCTTATCTTTCCATGGTCAAACACACAGACAGCCTGACCGGAAGATGGTATTGCATGATTAACCAATTCATAAAAAGCAGGAGTCTGAAACGGATTTGCATGCGGATTACCAGATACAAATTCCTCCCAGAGGTCTGTATCTATCTCATCATTGACCAGTATTTTCATCCTTTTTTTGATTCATGACCTGCCTGTACAGGGCAATTAATTGTCCGGCAACTGAATCAGCATCCAAACCTAGTTCGATTAGCCTCTTGCGCCCGGAAGTACGTTTTCCAAAATTCAGTGCCTTTTTTATCCCGGTTGCTATATCTTCAGGATCTGAAGATGTCAGAAAACAACCCTCAAGATCTCCAAATACCAGTTTAACATCTCCGACATCAGTACTGACTACAGGGCAATTGCAGGCCATCGCTTCCTTAACCACGTTAACGCTTCCTTCTCTTGAAGATGTCAGAAGTAGCACATCTGCCGAGTTAATGTAGAGAGGAACCTGTTCATTCGGAGTGTCATAAAGATGAATAAACCGCAGATTATTTTCATTCACCAGCCGTGATGCTTCTGTAGCAAGGATAAGCCTTTTTTCCGGACGATTCCGGCCTGCAATAAAAAGTATTATTCTTTCATTATTATCGAGATTCAACTCCTTCCTGCATGACTCTTTATCAAGAGGCCGGAACCTGTTCAGATCAACGCCATTTGGAATTACAAGCGCATTACTCAGGTTTAAAGTGCGTTGCATTGCCTCCGTTTTCACGATGGTAACATTCCAGCATACCCGGGACAGGAATCTGATTATAAGGTTCAGGATTCGGTTCCCAGTGATATCTGACCCCATCAGAGACACCACAAGCGGACGACATCCGGCAAGTGTTGCTGTAAATGCACTATAACTGTAATGCGCATGCACAAGGCTGTAACTGCCCTGCCTAAAGGTCCTCCGCAGACGTAAAACAGCCTTGAGATATCCGTATACTCCAGGCTCTGTGGTAAAAAAATCTATTCGGGCATCATTTTTAATGAGAGACTCACCCTGGTTCCTGACAACAAAACCCACATCTCCCTGCCTGCCGCTGGAAACAAACAATACCTTCATGAATGTTGCCTGAGATACCAAGAAACACCCCTGGCAAATGCCCTCTCTACAACACCTTCATTATCTATGGTGTGCCAAAAGCCGGATTCTCTTATAAAAACTTCACCTGAGTATCTTTTAAGAATTCCCGCAGTACCGAAATAAAGGCATTGAAACTCCAGCAAATAGAATTTCTCTCCATCCCATGCCAGGTCCATGGAAACAAATGGTATGTCAAGAGTCCTGAAAATTCCCCATCCAAACTCCAGCAGTCCTTCAGGCATCTTTGCTGCAAGTCCGTAACTGTAATTATCGTAACCGCCGCCACTTGCCCTGAATACTCTGCTCTTGAAAACCGGACGGCTGAATACATAAGCCCAGTTTCCAAAATAGTATATTTTCCAGTCATTCTTCAAACCCGGGATGAATTTTTGAATAATAAAACGTCCTCTGAAAAACGATTCCCGGATGTATCCCTGATGCTTGTACTGCCGGAGCATCTCTTTTAATCTGAATCGGATAGTTGTCTTTGAGGCAATTTTGCATCTTATTAACCGGTTCAATTCAGGCTGTGTGTTTGCCAGGAATACGTTCCGCCCCATAGCACCTGAGTACCCTTTAACCACTACCGGGAAATCAATTTTGTCAATATTCGCAGTCAATTCCTCGGCAGTCCCAAAATGAAGTGATACAAGGTTACCTCTCTTCTCTGATGGCAAAAGATCACGAAGCAACTCCATGAAAACCTTGTTATTGTGTGCCCTCAGGTATTTGAATGACGGGATTACCCTTGCACCGGCCAGCTCGAGCGAAAAAACAATATCCTCAACATATTGCTTATATACCAGTCCGTTATCTTCTGATGAGGTGTACAAGACAATCCTTTTTCCCCAACCGTCATCCCTTAGATTAACACTGCTCATTGAAATAAATTTCGCATGATATCCCTCATCCATTAAAGCATTCCTTAACAGCAGGTGATCCATGCCTGATCTGTAGGGTTGATCATCATGCTTTGATCCAAACCGGTTCTTGTAGTCTGTCAAAAGATAGATTTCCTTCATATAGATGCTAACAGTTTTTCAGAAGATGAATACCGTACAGAAGGCTGAATAGTCTTGCCTTTTCGTGTGTCAGGTCATTACCGGCTGTAATGGCAACATGTTTCTTATCGAAAATATGGCTATCTACTTCCAGATTTTCATAGAATCCTCTGTTTTGCACCCATGCTGCTTTAACACCCAGTGGATCATTGGAATGAACCCGGGTCTGAATCTTCATTCGCTGCCGTCCTGCGATTATTTTCAGCTTACCCATGAATGAAAGTAGGTCATCCGGGCAATAACCCTTATTTGTAATCAGTCTTCCCAGTTCTGGTGCAGCTTTTTTGATAATTGCTGCATATAATACCTGACCTTTAAATCTTTTCACTGGATTTTTCTCAAAGAAACCAGAATGATACCCCGCCAGACCTGTACGAAAAAGCCCGGCAAGGAAGTCTTTGTCAAGAAAAGGTGTTCGGTTAGCCAGAAATGCCGCCTGGTTTACTATTTCAGACCCGAAATACTTCCGGAAAATCTCTTCAAACACAAAAATATAGAATTGCTGATTCAACGTAAGGCCTGAGTACCGGCTGTCGAAGCAAGGAAGAGATTCAATGGCATCATCCAGTTTTTTCATCTCTGTAAAAAACAAATCCTTGTTCAGATACCTTGTTACAGGGTTGCTGTAGAGCCTTTCAGAAGCAACCTTTGGATTTGCAGAGGTAAAAACATGATAAAGAGCTGGAGATATCATAACTCCTGTTTTGTGCATAGCCCGCAATAACTCGCTTCCGAAATTTCCTGAAATTATTAATCTGGTTTTCTGAGCAAGCAACGATGCCCCGTAAATATAATGAGCCCTTGAAAACGTACCTGTGCCTGATGACCCACGGATAAAACTTTTGCCTGATTCAAAGCTGTGTCGGGTAACATAGTTGTCATCGGTAAGTATCGGCAGGAATGCAATACCAGCCTTTTCAGCCACTGAGCGGGCTGTTATCAAATCAGCAGATGACCCTGTTCCCATACAATAACACAAAAAATTTTTGTGTAGGAACAAACCCGTTGCGGTAAGTGCCCTTCCGTCAAATCCTCCTGTAAGAGCTGTAATGTAATGTTCATCCGGAAAATATTTGACTGCAGTATTCAGAAAGGTGTCAGCCATAGGCTCAATGCATCGGTTCCATGGCTCAGGATCAGAATTAAACCAATTCTCGATAAAAGTATGTTTGATAATCTGAAATCTGCCGCCTCTGGCCAGCATGGATGAGCCGGAGGGAAGAAGCTCTATTCCTTCAATTAAAGTGGAATTGAACAGGGGATAATTGAACAGGAGCGCTTCAAGAATGAACTGGGTCGAAACTGAGCTTTTTCCGGTATATTTCCCTAACTCAAAAACATTATCCGAAAGAATTACAGACTCATTCACAATGCAGTAATAGACAGGAAGAATACTGAATAATGAATTACCCATTACCATGGACCGGTCGGTCTTATTGTATAAAAGGAAATAATAATGCCCATAAAGGTTGTTAACCACGAAAGCTTCGTTACATGAAGAATGGAGGCCAGAAATAAATCTTTCATCACTTATCGGATCACCCCATGCAAGAAACTCAAAATTAACACCAGAAAGATTGAGGCTGAAATCAGGTTTTCGAACAAAAAGTTCATCAAGTCTGGAAAATGATCTGTTATTATCCAGATTTATTATGAATGCAATTTTACTGTCATGCCCCATCTCTTCCTTGGCAAATAGTTTAATCTAATTATGCAGGCTGCCATATATAAGCCTCAGACCTGACATATGCTGCTCCGGTGAAAACCTGTTACGAAACTGTTTCGCTGCCTCAGGTACCATTCTTTTAAGTTCTTCAAGTCGATTTAACTTAGCAATTATTTCCGCCTCCATGGATTGACCTTGTGAAACCATGAAGATTGGGAAATCACGGAATATCTCCTTCATGGATGGAATGTCGCAAGTTATTACCGGAGTCCCACAGAGAATACTTTCAACAGGAGCATTACCGAAAGATTCATGCCCGGAGAGGAATAGCATCAGATCTGCCTGTCGGTATGCTGTTGCAATGTCTGTTATAAAACCCATGAAAAAGAGATAGTCCTGCATCCCCTTTTCAACACTCTGCCGTACAAGGGTATCCTTCAGTGGCCCGTCACCATAGATATAAAACCTTACTCCAGCTTTTACTCTGTGAATTGATTCAGCTGTCTTTAGCCATAAATCCATGTTCTTACCGTACACAAGCCTGCCCACATAGATGATATTGAAGGTGCCTTCATGAGATTTCTTGGAAGCAAAACTAAGACGTGATGAATTTACCGGATTATAAAGGACAGATACCTTGGGTTTCCATGGTGCCAAAAACTCAAGAAAAACTTTCCTGCTATATTCTGAGTTTGCGATTATCCTATAATCAGGCGCCAATGCAATTCTCCACAGAACCTTTCTGACTGCCTTCTGAAATGTGCTGTTGTAGTAAACCGTACCCCGAATGGAATAAACAACTTTCTTAATGCGAGCCAGGCGTATGACCAACAGGAATAAAGGACCTGTATTAAATCCGTGGAAAATAGCATCACGGTTTTTCGCTGCATAACGAAATAACCGAAGTGCAGCCACCATATTATTTACCGACCCGCGGTTAATGCTGACAGTCATACCATTGTATACATTATACTTGTCTGTCCCAGAAGGTCTTATCACAAATACTGAAAAGAGCATGCCCTGCAGGGAATTAATAATATCAGGCATAAGCAGTTCAATCCCGCCGGGTTCAGATGTATAATGTACAAGACAGACCTTGTTTTTCATTTGATGCGGTTATTTCAGGGCTTCTGACAGCTTCATCGCATTTAATTCATGACTGTATTCCGTTCTCAGGAATGCATTCATGGCAGAAACGAGCTGCTCCCTGGCTTGATTATCTTTCAGGTATTCCGAAGCAATGGCAGCAGCACTCTTATAATCTTTTATCAGCGGCAGTTTATTTTCGAATCCATTGAAAAGTCGACCGTCTACATCTTTCCTGTACTCTATAAGTGGAAGCGCTCCTGCCGCAAGTGCTTCAAACATTCTCAGGTGAATTCCGCAAAGTATTCCCGGATTGCCATCAACCGGGATAACCCGGGTCCTGTTGTACATCCTGTTCAGCTTTTGCTGTGGAATATAATTGCTTTCTGAATAAACGTCTTCCAGGGACGGAAAAAATGAAAACCATCTTCGCCATGCGCTATTACCATAAAGCCTGAAGTTGAAGCCGGTGAAAGAATCCATTAACAGAGCCTTCTTATAACCCCAGGAATTAAGGTAACAGGCACCTACATACAGAATTTCAGTTTCTTCTTCGAGATCTGCTTCTTCACGATTGATCCTGAAATATGATGCTTCATCTGCTCCCGGAATAAAATAAAGTGTCTTCCGTATACCCATGGTATTAAGCTGATCAGCCCAACAGCTATCAGGAGACAGGATCAAATCTGCATGCGAAAGACAGGAAAGATAATAATTATTCTGGGGAGTGTAAAAAGGTGAATCACCCATAAAAAAAACAAGCTTTGACCTGCTGCTGACAGACCGGCATGTTTCCGGCATAAGGAACTGTGAGTTGTAAACAATCACCAGGTCAGGAGAATATCCGCCGATTAAATCCAATATCCGGGTATTTATCCTTGCCTGAAAATGATGCTCCCATTTCCTTCTCACACTATGAGGAAAGCGAAAAACCTGACTATTAAGTCTGCTGTCAAAACTGCTAATGAAAGATCTGACGTCTACAACTTTTACTTCAGATGCAATCCTGGAGAGTGTGCTCCTGAGAGAATTGGTAAGTGAATAATTAGCCGGACTCAGCAACAATCCCCGTTCAAACCTTTTTTCCATGTAATAGAGTTGTAATTCTTTGATACTGAAATGCACCAAAACTAAAGAAGATTGCCTGTGGGATGATTCTTACAGGCGTTCCTGTGAAATTAAACTGCTGACCGCTGGTAGAATGGATAAAGAACCATCCTATAAGAAAGATTACAAAAACGAGCAAGGCATCTCTATCCGGTATCCTGGTGGCAGATTTAAGGTAAAGCGAAAAAATCATGAATATAAACCAAACAATGAATCCGTTAAGGAGGATAAATCCTACTATTCCCGAAGTTACAAGCAGACTCTGATTTCCAACATGGCCATCTTCGTATTTATATCCCATATCTGACAGACCCCACCCGAACAAAGGGTTTTGCCTCCAACCATCAAGTGCCCTCTGACTTCTGTAATCAAGTCTTTGAAGGGTTCCACGGGCAGTAAGGTCACCCTCTGAGATGGCTTCGATAGTCTCAAGTCTTTCACGTGCAAAATCAAGCTGATCACTTATAACAGGAAATTTCAATGACCATAGCATCAGGAATATGATAATTAATATTATGTACATGCTTCTCTTTGTCCTTACTGCAGTAGTGAAAAGTATGGTGGCAGATATAATCAAAGAGAAACCTATTATCCATCCCCGGGTGGCTGACAGCAATGCCATCGACAGTGCTACAAAGACTACAGCCACAGGCAATACACGGTAACCGGATTTGTACTTGCGCAGGTTCAGAAAATACATGGCGCCAAAGAGTCCTATCAAGGTGCTTCCTGCGTTGTAAAAAACCCTGAATTCCCCTTCATTATCCTCTCTTTCTAGCTGACTGATACCTGCTGCTTCCATGGGGGAAATACCAATAAAAAGGGTAAATAATTGTGCAGCAAATGCTGACAGGACAACAAAAAAAATTAGTCTGAAAAACCTTTCATACATTTCCTGACTACCAAACAGCCTGGGAATTGAATAAAATAACATCATCGGAATGGATGCTTTTAACACCCTGAAGTAAACATTGAGATCACCGCTCAATCCCATCATTTGACCCCATATTATATGAAACACAAGGTATAACAGAAGAATCTGTATATACTTTTTATAGAAAATCATGGGCTTTACTTTCAGACTGGCAGCTTTTACAACTGAAAGCAAAATATAAACCTGGGAGATTTCAACAGCCGGAAGACCGGGCAAGATGGTAAGTGTGGCCGAATAAACTCCGAAAAAGCTGATGAAGCCATCAGATGTTGTAAGGAAAATGGCAAGCCATAATGCTTCGTTTTTTGAAAAGAAATAAGCCACAGCAAGGGTTGCATACCAAATCATCTTTAAAGGAGTAGGTACGTAGTATGTCGCATATATTGTGATTGCCATGATCATAATAAACTTTAAAAGATCTGGCCATGCTACGAACCACTTTATTATCCTGTTAAAAAGCATGCGGTATTCTTGATTCAGCAAAGCGGAAATTCTCCTCCCTTGATTTCTTTTGCCCGTATTGCGATCAGATTCTCACCTTTCCATCTGATAGTGAAACCCGATTTTTGCAGTATCCCCATAATCTGATCCCCAACTCCCGGATGCAGGTATTCATGTATCTCTGCAATAACCATCCTGACACGGGGGAGCCATTCTTCCGGATTGTTAGTGAAAACCGAAAACTCTGATCCTTCAATGTCCATCTTAAGAATATCAATCTCTGGCAAATCAAACTTTTTCATCAGGAGCGGTATGGTGTAACCGGGTAACTCTTCACCGGTTTCCATTGATTCACTTACCTGAAATGCATACTTTTCAACATCTCTGTCAAGTATTATAAGGTCACCTGCTTTACCGTAAAGACCTCCCCTGACCGGTTGGATTTCCCTGAAGCATTTTATGTTTTTTTCCAGTAGATTGTAGTTAGTTGCTTCTGGCTCAATTGCAATTATAGTTGCCCCAGGGTACTTTCGGTGAAAGTAAACGGCAGAAAAGCCGGTAAAGGCACCAGCATCAACAATATACGCAGGGGAAAAACCAGGATTGATATCATACTCTCCCTTGATAAAAATACTGTTGAAGACATCAAAATCAATGGTCTTACCGCGAAGCAGAAACCGGCAACCGTCATGATTTAATCGGTACAGAGTATCTCTCCTGTTGTTTAAAAGGAGTGATAAGGCGTTGAACAATCCTAAAGTTTTTATCCGTTCTGACCAGTTCCTGATTGTTTCCAGGTTCACCTTCATTTTTATGCATTTTGATTCCTCTGTTCAATAGAGTCAACCAGGCCATTGATTATATTCTCCCAGTTGAAAATTGTCGATGAAACTTTGTGAGCTTTTTCTGACATCTGATCCATTTGACCCGGATTTGATATCAGCTTAAGAATTGCCTGAGCCAGCCCGGAAGAATCATCCCGGTCAACTGCCACTCCTGTTGAATATGTTTCAATAACGGGTATCAATGATACATGGTTAGTAGTAACAACAACATTACCATAATACATGGCTTCAGGATACACAATCGCCAATCCTTCAAACCTGGAAGGCAGACAGAATATCCTTGAACGGTTTAATAACCTGTACAGATCATCTCGTGAAAGTGCCCCATGATAGAAAACCCGATTAATCAGCATTGGATTGTCATTCAGGTATTTCTCTAAATCAATCCGGAACTGGGGAGTTGATGGCCCGGCCAGATGAAGATTGTAATCAGAATCCTCAGCCACTGCCGTGTAAGCTTCCAGGAGAACCTCAACAGCCTTTTGGAAAGAACCCAGCCTTCCGGCTGTAACTATATTATTCTCTTTATCTGATAAGTCCGAGTATTCAGGGGCACCCTGCATGTCAGCCGTATGGCCGTTATATACTGTTATCAGCTTCCCTCTGCAAAATGAATATCTGGCTTCAAGAATCTCCCTGCTCCTTTCATCCTCAATACTCCATAAGTCAACCTTTGTCGTAAAAAACCTGCCTGCAATATGGTTCTTTAACCTGGCCTTCATCCCCGATCCATTCAGGGAAAGAAGATCGATATCCCGAATTTCAGCATTTATTCCTTCACGAGCAAATACACAATCATCTAGTTTAAGATAAACAAAACCTCTTCTGTTAACTATCTTATAGATAAATGCAGAAAACAGCGAACTCCATGTATAGTGGAATAAGTTCAATATATCAATCTTCCCCGAATTCTTCAAGAGATATAGAATAAGTCCGGCATTGAATTTCCTGGAAAGGTACCCGTCATGAAGCGGTTCAATCCTCAGGTGTTTGCCTGTAATCGGAAAATCCGCTGATTTTCCGAAGCAGACAACCCTGCTATCGTAACCCCTCAGGCTTAACCGGTATGGGATCTGACCGGGGTCTTTATAAAAATGAAAATCTTTATACCCTGGAAAGAGCGTACAAAAAGAAGCCGACCGTTTATTCATTGCACCTTCTTTTTTGAAACAAATTCCATAGCCAGGCTCCAAATATCCTGTGGTGTATCCATTCCGGCAATTCTTACCATAACAAGAAATGCAACCGGTATGATTGTTGATTTTATTACAAGCTGAGCCCAATCCGGATTTACAAAGCGATCAATAACATAATAACTGAACAGAAAACAGAGTCCTGAAATCAGCATGAGCTTGAACACGGGCAGCAATACACTGCTGAACTGAATTCCCCTTTTGCCGGCTACAGCCACCTGAGTAAAAATAAGAGCCAGAAGTGTTGATGCAACCTGACCTGCAATCAGTGCCTTAATACCATACCTGTACAGAAAAACAATCCCGATAAGTATGATAGCCTTTCGACCCATATCAATCCTGAGAGCACTAGACCCATAGCCTGCAGAATATAAAATATTTTGATTGAACATCATAAGAGGGAAGAAAAAACCTTCAATAAAAAATATCTGCATATATGGAACCGCTGGCAGCCATTTCGGAGTAAGAGCGAGTGCTACAAAAGGTCTGCTTGAAATAATAAGTATCATAGATCCAAGAAACATTGCCAGGGAAAGGATATTGAATGACCTCACGTAATTTGTATTGAATCTGACCCTGTCATCCTGTATATCTGAGAAGGCCGGAAAGATTACTCTTGTTACTGCATTGGAGGTCTGACGAATAAATATTTCATAGAATCTGTTTGCATTTGAATAAAAACCCAGCTGAGAAACAGAGAAAAGCTTTCCTATAATAGGAAAATAGCTCTTTGTAAATATTACATCTGTCAATCCCTGCAGCAATATCCTGGAACCAAAACTAAACAAAGATCTGAAGGAGCTGACACTAAAAAGGAATTCAGGCTTCCACCCTGAAGTTATCCACAATCCTGCAAGATAGAAGGCATTCCCGGCTAATGTCTGAAATACAAGAGCCCACACTTCATACCCTTTAATAGCCATTATCAGACCGGTTGAACCCGAAATAAAAACCCCGCCAAGATTTATCCAGGTCAGCTTCCTGAAATCCATCTTTTTTGTCAGGATAGATACCTGTACTGAGCAAAGGGAGTTAAGAATTATTCCTATTGCAGCAACTCTGATAATATTAATCAAGAGAGGCTTTTCGAAAAAGCTGGCAATGGCACCAGCACTAAAAAAAAGGATGAAATAAATCAATACAGCCATAGCCAGATTGAACCAAAAGGCAGTAGATAAATCATAGGAATTCGTATCCTTTTTTTGTATCAGAGCCATTGAAAAACCGCTTTGCATTAGCATCTGGCCAAGCGAAATAAATATTACTATCATGCCCATGAGGCCATAATCATCCGGTGAAAGAGTTCTGGCAATTGCCACACTAAATCCGAATTTAACCAGATAGACACCGAAAGAATCTAGCATACTCCAGAATACTCCTCTTGCAGTCCTTTTTTTAAAACTATCCATAAGAGTTTACTACTAGCCTACAGCAGAAGATCCGGTTATCTCCTTTAACTTCCAAAAGCGATTTCTCTTTCGCGGAATTTCAACTGCCCCTTGAAAATATTCATCAGCGATTTCCCACTTGCTTCTCAGATAACTGATATTATACGAACTATACCCACCTTCCTCGCCTGACATGTCTTTACCATAGGAATTTATTTCAGCTATTCCTCTTTTCCTTTTTCTTTTCCGGGCTATTCCACTGTACTTGTAGTCTGCCGGCAGAAGCCCGTTTATTGCAAGCCTTGCGAGATAATCATCGTCCTCTCCTCCCACCTCTTTAAGGTTCTCGTCAAATTCACCTGTCTGGTGATATACTCTTTGGGAAATCATATAATGGCTCCATGATGAGTTTATTGTAGCAATATCTGAAGATAATACCCCTGAATAGCAAATGAATTTCCTGAATCCGGTTTTAATACGCAGGTCATCGTTCAGCATCAAAACAGGATTGCTTCCGGCTTCTCGCATAATTCGATTCCACAAATGACTCAGTCCCCGGGGTTCTTCATATGCAATGAGAACCAGGTTCCTGTATTGGCCACAAAACTCCCTGAGCTCTGACAGGTATTCCAATTGCTCATTTCTTTGCGTACTTCCATTTGCAGCAACTATTACCGGTGTATCAGGGAACAGGAATACCAACTTGCTGACTAATGGTTTGAAAGAGGTCTCAAAACGATTTAGAAAAGTTGTAATGCCTATTGATAATTTTGGTTTCGTTGCATGCCCACCATTAGGTACAGGCAAAACAAAACGAAATGTCCAAAGGAAGGAATCATACAACCACCCGAGCCGGTTCATTACTTTAAAAAAAACACTGCGCCTGAATCTCATCTGTATTAAAATTTCATTATCAGTTTTGCCGGCACTCCGCCGACGAACATATCCGATTCCACATCCTTGTTTACAAGTGAACAGGCACCCACACGGGCATTCTCACCGATGGTTACTCCGGGCGATACTATCACTCCTGAATAACATATTGAATTGCGCTTCAGTATCACCGGTCCCCTGTTCTCGGGGCAGGGCGGAATAAGCGTGGTGGTTTGATGAGTCCATATCTGACAGAAACCACCTATACCTGCATACTCTTCAAAAACAATAGGTTCAGACAGATCCATAATTGCCTTGTAGCCCACGAATGAACCTTCCTTAAGAATCATATTCTTAAACGGTTTCACCGGATCTGGCCGCTGAATGATCATCCCTCTCTCAATCCTGGTAGTATCCGAGATGGTTGCCCCATATTTCCTCAGATATTTTATAATGTACCTGAAAGGCATCTTTTCAATGACCCGGGCCAGCCCGTACGGGCCATGCAGCCAGAAACCGTACCTGCACCTGAGGTTCCAGCCGAGATCCTCAAGTGACCAGAAAACCCTCTTAAGCATATTATCCTAGTATTTAAATACCTTTCTAACTGCCCTTACAACAGTCTCGCGCTCATCCTGTGTAAGTGAAGGATAGAGCGGAAGCCTCAGGAAGCGACTGAAAAATTCCATCGATCCTGGCATATCAGCGTCTGTTGCCAGCCCTTTGTAAAACCGGTTCATGTGCAATGGTGAATAGTGAACGTTAGCCATCACACCTTCATCCCTCAGGGCATCCATTATCCAGTATTTCTCTTCCGAAGGTACCAGTATCCCGAAAATATGCCAGTTTGTAACTGAACCTTCTGTTAAACGCAAAAACTCTATCTCGCTGATGCTGCCCAGGTTTTCAATGTAATACTCTGCTGTAGCCTTCCTCAGTCCGTTCATCATGTCAATCTTTTTCATCTGCGACACACCCATGGCGCCCAGTACGTTGGACTGAACATAGGAATGGCCTGTATCAACATATTCATAGAACCCCCTTGTACGGTTTTCAGTAATGAACGTGTGCTTGTCTGTTCCCTTCTCACGAAGCACCCTGATACGTGCAGCGATAGTGTCATCATCAGTGACCAAAGCTCCACCCTCGCCGGTTGTCAGATTCTTTGTACCATGAAAACTGAAAGTCGAAACGTCGGCCAGCGTGCCTGTCCTGCGCCCCTTATAAAGGGAACCAAGCGACTGCGCCGTATCATGAACAACATAAAGACCGTGCTTTCGTGCTGTCTCATTAATCGCATCCATGTCTGCCGGAATGCCTGCATAGTCAACAGGTGCAATTGCCACAGTTCTGCCGGTAATATACCTCTCCAGTTTTGAAACATCAATGCTGCCATTATCGGCATACACATCAGCCAACACAATTTTCAGATTATTATATACGGCTCCCAGCGCGGTTGAAGTATATGTAAAATCAGGCACTATCACCTCTGATCCGGCAGGGAAATTCTTAACCCTGAATGCCAGTTCAAGGGCTGCCGTGGCAGAGTTAACAAACAATATATGCTTTGCGCCCAGATAATCTGCCAGCATCTCTTCAAACCTCCGGCACTCTGGACCGTCACCAGAAACAAACGTTGACCTCACAGCTCGGTCCACAGCGGCAAAATCATCCTCATCCAGATAAGGTTTGTGTATAAGGACGGGATTCCCGGTAACAGGTTTTCCGCCATTTATGGCAAGTAGTTTATTTTGCCTGTCCATCATCAGATAGTTCTGTAGTGTGAATAATATTCATAAAAACCGTAAATCCTGATCAATTCTTCAATCCCGTATTCAACAGTCAGTGACGGTACATAACCAAGTTTCTCTATCTTATTGAAATTCACTATAAAATGTCGGAGATCTTTGTCCTTTACCTCTGAGTTGACGATTGAAAAATCCACCTGTTTTCTGATCTTTTCTGCTATCTCCTCTTTGGAGAAATTCATACTGTTCCCTCCGGCATTGAACACCCCGCCCCGCATTCTGTCGAAGTTTTTCATGGTAAAGATGTAACAATCTGCAGCATCTTCAACATGAATGAAAGTTCGCTTTGCAAAACTGTCGAAGAGCACAATCACTCTCTCTTTGACTGCCTTGTAAACAAAATCATTGATCATCAGGTCCATCCTCATCCGTGTACTGAACCCGAATACAGTTGCAAATCTGAGGGATATAACGTTTTCCTTTTCGTGAAGAATCTTCTCGGCAGCCAGTTTGGTCTGAGCATAATTACTTACGGGGTCAACAGCCGTATTTTCATCGCACGGCATCCCTGATTTGCCATAGAGTGATGTTGTTGATGCATTGATAAGCATCTGCCCCGGAGCCAGGTCATTGGCAATCTGACGGGTAGCCTCCACGTTGATGAGCTGGGCTGAGTGCGGATTGGAGGCGCATGCCGGAAAGCCGCTGATACCTGCCAGGTGAAAGATAACGTCATATTCCTTTAGCCCCGGAATGCCGTTGCGTATGTCATGCCTTATTATCTGCAGGTTCTTCCTCGTGGCAAGGTGCATCACCGGCTCATACCCGTACATAAAATTGTCAAGCAGAGTGACATCATAACCCTGGTCAAGCAACTTTCTGACCAGAACGGTGCCTTTATAACCGGCACCACCGGTAACAAGAATTTTCATATCTGTTTTTAATTGATTGTCTGAAATAATGTGCTTCGGAGCAGATTGATATACTTTGGGTATATTGAATCCTCCGGTTCGTCAGTCACACAGTATCTGTGTCTAACGTACTGTATACGTGAATAGTAGACCATGAGCGGCCTGTGCGTTTGTGCGCGTCTGCACAAATATAAGAAAGAACATCCGTCGGGTCCTGTTAAGAAACTCAGAGGTTATCAACATACCACTCAACAGCCCGTTTCAATCCCTCTCTGAAACGGACCATGGGCTTGTAACCAAGCAGCCTCACTGCCTTGCCAATGCT
>Ga0255345_1002172_pt1 | contig 25680 bp, 19 predicted proteins | sample wastewater_treat_6_FD_192415 | JGI IMG/M metagenome (GOLD analysis project Ga0255345, IMG submission 192415) | Wastewater microbial communities from Lulu Island WWTP, Vancouver, Canada - plant20 | ecosystem: Engineered > WWTP > Wastewater > Unclassified | place: Canada: Vancouver, British...
CCATTAATGAGAAGGTTTTGGTGTATAACAATAAAAGAAAAGGGAAGAAAGAACCTGAGAAAGAAGTTGCTAGAGCCTTCATGGATACAGGTGTACTTACATCTAGAATGTCAGAGGCGTTTGCAAACAGAGTAGGATTTTTAAATACTACTAAGTATTTTAATTCACTTAATGTTCCTAAGAAATTCAATTCACTAAAGGATGCTCAAGAATATATCGATAAAAATGCTAAGATCCTAACAATGGAAGAGAATATTAAAAGAGTCGCAAAAATTGTTGACGGTGAGGATGTAAAGGTAAGACCAGTTGTAGAAGTTAAAGTAAAGATATCAGGAGAAGTAAAAGATATTGAGGCTGTAATTATTGAAGATTCTGAGTATCATTTAATCATTGGAAGAGATGAGCTTAAAGGATATTTGATAGATACAACTAAGACATTCAGGAACTAAATAATTTGTTGTATATAGTATATGACAGAAAGGAAGACTGAGAAAAACTATCTTAAGGAAGCTGGTAATATCCACCTTTCCTACTATGTAGAGGCTGCTGATATTTTAGGCATTGATTACAAAATACTAGTTCACGGATTGATGGCTGAATTCTCTGTAGGAAACAAACATTGGTATATTATTAACACAGTCACCCCACTCGTTCCAACACCTAGTACTACAATATGTAAAAGGAAGAACTTAACACATATTGTTCTTGAAGAATACGGTGTTACAGTACCAAAACAGGAAATATTAACATGTGAGATTGATGCTATAAAGTTCTACAATAATTACAAAGATATAGTAATTAAACCTACTCAACAATTAGGAGGTAAGGGTGTTTCTATCCTCCCACAAAGCGAAGAACAGGTTCTTGCTGCATACAAAAATGCCTTTGAAATATCCCATGCACCATCTGATGATAAAAAAGTAATCGGTGAGGAATTCATTCATGGAGAAAACTATAGATTCTTAGTAGTTGGAGATGAAGTTGTAGGTATTGTTAGAAGAAAGGCTGCACATGTTAGAGGAGACGGTAAGAATTCAGTAAGGAAGTTAATAGAAGAGGAAAACAAGAAAAGAAAAAAGAATATAATGATGCCGATAGTAATGGACAACGAAGTAATTATTAAGCTACAGAGGGAGAATATGGATCTAGAATCAGTACCAGAGGAAGACCAAGAAGTAATCTTAAGATACAATTGTAATCTTACCACAGGTGGTACTACAGAAGAGTGTGCAAAAGAAGTTCATGACTTCTACAAACAGTTAGCCATTAAAGCTGTAAAAGCTGTTGGATCTGAATTTGGAGGTGTTGATATCATTGCAAAAGATATTACGAAACCTGAGAGATGTGCGGTTAATGAAATCAACTATAATCCAGGACTTAGACTACATTACAAAGTAGATAGAGGGGAACAAGTTAAAGTAGCTATTCCAATTATGGAATATATTAGAGATAAATATTTAAATTCAAAAAAATAGAGATGAAAAAAGTACAAGTATTACAAGGTTTAAACTTAATATCCCCCTACTCAACTGTAATTATTGAGATGAATGAAACAGAAGAAGTAAAGAAACTTTTGGATTTAATTAATAGCTTTCACCCACTATTTATAGAAAAATATTATTTCACACAAGGATATCTCTATATTGAAACAAGAATAGCCTTTCTTTGGAGAGAAGCTGGTGAATATTTACAAAAGTTAGCAGAAGGTAAGATGACATATGAAGAGTGTAGAGAATATATTGTAGAGACTCTAATCAAACAGAGAGTTGCATCTATGTCCACTATCCCAGTACTACACTCTGCATACACCTTGGGTTATGAAATTACCCCCACAATTATAGACGATGGAATTATAGATACAGATAAATCAGGGTATACTAAAACATACAACAGACATCATACAATTGGATGTGGAAAAGGTTCTGAGATTATCTACTCTATCTCCTCCAGCAAAGATTCTAAGATTGCAAAAGAGATGCAAAAAGATAAATGGTCTACTAACCTTATGATTACAAGACTTGGTCTGCCTATCCCTAAATGGGAGACATTAGATAACAAGAGTCAGATTGACGAGGTATGGGGTAATTACAACAAACCCGTTGTTATTAAACCAACTGGATTAACTGGAGGAAGTGGTGTTGTAGTAGGTATAAACACTGTAGAAGAGGCAAAGAAAGCATTTGAATTCGCACAGAAAGCTATTGACGGAAAACAAAGAGAAGCATGGCAGAGAAAGATAATGATACAAGAGCAGGTCGCAGGAGAAGATTACAGGCTACTAGTTATCGATGGGAAATTAGAGATAGTAACAAAAAGAATTCCCGCCTTTATTGTAGGTGATGGTAAAAGTACCATACAGGAATTAATAGATGAAACCAACAGAGACCCTAGAAGAGATATTACAAGCCCTGCCCATACCCTTAAACCGATAAAGATAGATCAACCCCTACTTGATTACCTTAAGGAACAAAAATTAACATTAGAGAGTATTCCAAAACAGGATGAAAAAATACAAGTAAGAAAAGTAGCTAGCATGAGTCAAGGTGGTATAACTGAAGACTTTACAGATCAAGTTTCTGATGAGATTAAATACATTGTAGAAAGCATTGCTTCCTCTATCCATGCATTTGTTGTTGGAGTAGATGTACTTTGCAAAGATATTAGCAAGCCTCTTACTCAAGAGAATGGAGCTATTCTTGAGGTCAATACAATGCCAGAAGCATATCTTAACCTCTTCCCAGTATTAGGAGAAGATAGATTATATGTTGCTGATACATTTGTTAAGAAAATACTTAAAGAAAACAAAACAAAAAAGGTTGTTGTAGTTGGAAGTAGTCTGCCTGATATATTAACAGTATTAAGAGAAAAGAGCTTACTAGGTTCATACTTTACAAAAGATGATGTCGTTGGAGAATACAAAGATGGATATTTAAGGATCAATGGATTAGAGATAAATAGTAACTTAGAGAAGTGGAAAGCCGTTGAGGCACTTAAAGTAAATGCTTCATTAGATGGAATTATAATTCATCACAGAGATTGGGATGCTGTTAAAAGTGATGGTTTAGGGTTTAATAATATTGATATGTTGATTGTAAGTAAGGAACTTGAAGATCAAGAAGAGATGAAAGTTATAAAGAAGTATAGAAATAAGAGAGATATTAAAAAGATAAAGGTTTTGTAATTAAAACAAAGATATTATTGATTAAAGACAAACTAATACCTTACAAAATCAAAATACTTCTCTTTTGTTACTATCTCAAAAGATGCATTATCATAGGTATTTAAAAACTCCTTAGAATTACTATTCTTCTTACTCTTACTCCACTTAAATTCATACCCATACAACCTACCACCTATCTCCTCAATCAAATCTATCTCTTTACCATCGTAAGTTCTCCAAAAATAGTAATTGGGATATACTGAAGTATACCTATTCCTCTTCATTCTCTCTATCATCAAAAAGTTCTCCCAAATCCCTCCTACATCATCTCTCACATCAATCGGATTCAAATTAGAAATAACTGTATTACGAATACCCAAATCATAGAAATAATACTTTCTTGACTTAGACACCTCTTTTCTTAAATTCCTTGACAAACCTCCAAGAGTAAAAATAACAAAAGACTTCTCAAGCAAATCTATATACCTAGCAACAGTATTTTTATCAACATCCAAACTATTCCCCAACTCATTAAGAGACACCTCACTACCCACTTGAAAAGCTAGTAGTTGTAACAATTTCCTGACAGTATTTGAATTTTTTACAAGATCAAAAGCTAAAATATCTTTAAGTAAATATGAATCAACCAATTCTCTTAACAATTCACTCTTTTCATCATGTGTTTTCTTCATCAAAACAGCAGGATATGAACCATATACTAATGTTTCTGGAAGCCTGTTCTCTACTTCCCATTGTGAATCTAGAGAAAGCATCTCTGTTTGGGATACTGGATACATAGTCACTACATGTTTTCTTCCCGTTAAACTTTCTCCTGTCCTATTCGCCAAATCTAGAGAAGAAGAACCTGTTAATATTACTTGAATATCTTCAATATTATCCACTATTAACTTAACTGCTCTTCCGATATTAGTAATCTTTTGTGCTTCATCAATAACTAAGAGATCAAGACCTTCAAACATTAGCCTAAACTCATCTAAATCACATCTATTCATAGCATTGGCAAATTTAGAATCATCACCAACATAATATTTGTATTCACCTTTAAAATCTTTTAAAAAGGATCTTAAAGTTGTTGTTTTACCAACCTGTCTTGGACCATATATGACTAAAACTTTGTTTTTCTTTAATTCCTTTGGAATATAAATACTTCTTTTAATTTCTTTCATGATTGAATTATATATCATTCACCAAATTAAGTCAAATATGGTGAACAACACTCACCAAATTTAACGAAATATGGTGAGTATTATGCAAATTCAGTATTTTTTCCTTTTTTACTCCTATTTTCCTCCACTACAAAATGATAAAATAAGGAAGATAATTTAATACAACAAAGAAAACATGAAATATCTTGTCATAGACAAAAGACAAAGAGGTGCAATTGGTAAGAAACTAGATATACCAACAGGTTCTGCAAGATTACTAGAAGAACTAGACAAAAAGAACATAGAGCGAGATTTCATATACAATGATCAATTAGAATTCATATTAAATGAAGGTAAGTTCATAATAAAAGCTAATGGTAAGGATATTACAGAGTATTCACATATAATATTCAGAGGACATGCCCTACACAGCGATCATGAATACCACTATAAGAGATATATTATTAATTTCGCAGAACAACACAACGCAGAAAATCCAGATAAAAAGATATTAGTACAAAATGCTGAAGCTATAAAAAGATTTCCATATTATAACAAAATTGCAATAGCACAATTCTGTATGGAGAATAACATACCTTACTTCAATACCTACTTCAGAACCGATGGAGACTATTTAAAAGAAAGAGATTTGTTAAATAAATATCCACTAATCATCAAAGAATATGCAGGAGTTAATAGAATTGAAGTGATTGACGGGGTAGAAAAGATAAAGAAGAATGTATTTAAGATAGACAATATTGAGGGATACAAACAAGAAGGTCTTGATGGACAAGATCTATCAAGCTTCTTCATTCAGGAATTCTCAGATAGTGGTGAAGATTACAGAATCTTTGTTAAATTAGGAAAAGTCATTGGTGGATGGAAGAGATATGCAAAAGATAGTTTTATGACAGTAAGCAAAGGTGAGTATGAAATGTATAATGAACCTAACAAAGAGATTAAAGAGATTGCAGAGAAAGTAGCTACCCTACTTGATGCAGATTTCATAGCTGTTGATTTTATGTATATAAACGCTAAGCCGGCTGTTCAAGAGTGGAGTTATCACCCAGGATTTAAAGCATACGAAACAAAGATCGAGGGAGAACCTGTTAATATAGCAGAAGCCATTATTACTGCTTTCTAACCAATAACCAAACAGACCTGGTCTGTACATTTTTCCTTATCAGTAAAGGCTTAAGAGGTCGAATTTGTGCTTTTTTAATCTTACTATAAGTAGTTACAGTTAATCGATATTTCATAACTGAATGTGATAATCACATATGGAGCTGTATCATATTTACAATAGAGGGAACCATAAAGAACAGATATGTTTTGATAGTAAGGACTTGAATGTACTAAAGAAAATGTTTCTTGAGCTGATAGGTTCTAGCAAGAAAGCTAGTCTAATATCTCTATGTATCATGCCCAACCATTACCACGTTTTAGTAGCCATCAAGAAGAGAAAAGATCTTAGTGTTTGGATGAGAGAAATTGGTAGAAATTATACTATCTATATGAACAGAAAATATAGTTTAGTTGGAAGGATTTTTCAAGGTCCATATCAGAAAAAGAAGATTGACGATTTTATATATTTCAGAACTTTAGTACAGTATATGAGGGACAACCCAAAAGAACTCTTATATAGTAAACATCTTTCCGAACTTATCGAAAATAGAAAATTAATAGAATACTATGATTTTTTCTTGGTTACTAAATCCCTCCCATAGTAAGATTAAAAAAGTGTAAAAAGCAACAGAAAACATAAACACCAAAAGAGGAAATGTACAGACCAGGTCTGTTAGATACCTACCTTTTTGAATATTTTGTTCCACATCTCTTTGGATGGAACTATCTCTGCTTTAGGTATCAACCCTTCTCTTACCCAATCACACTGTTTGAAGTCTATCTTTCCTGCATACAGAAGTGGATACAATGACTTATCATCTCCTAGTTTCTTTAACACTTTTCTAAAACCTCTAAAATATACAATATCTTTGGTATAGATACCTGGTTTCGCTGTATCAGCCAACCCTCTCTTCACTCTATATACAATATTAAAAGCTGCATTCTTAGGTAAAGAACCCAACAGAGCATTGTATAACTGTCTAAATGTCATACTTTCTCCTATCTGTATAGCATAAACATAAGCAGCCTTCTTCTTTAAACCATTCTCAGTTAATACTCCCATCTCACTCTCGTTCCATGTTGCAAGTCCCTCCTCAACATCTAAATATGCTGGAAGATTGGCATTCCCTAGAGCTGTGAAACCTGTATTCATTCCATTTATAGATCTTAATACATGTGTACCAACTTCATGCACAATTAGTTTTCTTAACTTGAATTTACTTCTCTGAATCTCCTCATTAACAAGTATCTGTTTTCTCTTTACACCAACCTTAGCCCCATTTTTGGGTATATTCATTGACCTATATACCTCCCACCCTTCTAACCCTAATTCATCAAACACTCCATCAAACACTTTCACAATCTCATCATACCCTAACATATCTTTATCTTTTACCTTAGGAGGACTCTTCGCTAGATTATAGTTTTTAACAACACCCCTTAATACTCTTGCAGCATTTCTAAAAAGAATTGGAGATGGCATACCGAATCTTTCCTTTGAGATCTCAGTAACTTTCTGATTATTCCCTACTGCATGCATCAATTCATTTGCTTCTGTTTTAGATGCAATTAAATCAATGTAGAATTTTGATATGCGGGGATCAACATCAGAGATAACCTGAACCTTAGAAAGCTTGTTAAGAACCTTTTCATTATCATTCTTAACAATCCTGTACTTAAAATATGGTTCATATGTATCTGAATCAAAGAATTTCTTCTTCTCTGATTCAAGGTTTAAAGGTGTAAAAACAAGAGCTGTAGGTAACCTAAGCTGTTCAAGAAGTTCTGTTACTTCCTGTAATGTCATCTCTTTTTTCTTTTTTTCAAACATTGACATACTAGATTAAAATTTATCTCCTAAACTCTTTGTTAAACGAGAACTTCCTCTCTCCTGTTGCTAACAATTCTAAAGCAATACCCGTTCCCTTGACAACACAGTATAGTGGTTCGTCTGCAACATGACAAGGAACTCCAGTTGCCCTAGAAAAAAGCTTATCTAAATTTCTTAACTTTGCTGTGCCACCACTCATAACCATACCACGATCAATAATGTCAGCCGATAGTTCCGGCGGTGTTTTCTCTAAAACACTTTTTATTGCTCCAATTATTCTCTTTAATGGATATTCTAACGCTTTTGCTACATCATTTGAATTAACCATCATTGACTTAGGCATACCAGCACCAACATCCCTACCCCTTACCTCCATCTGTTTAGGACTCTTTAATTCAACAGCAGATCCTATCTTTATCTTAATATTCTCTGCACTCTGCTCTCCAATCATTATTCCTTTCTTCTTCTTCATATATGAAATGATATATTCATTAAGCGCATCTCCAGCAACCCTCAAAGACTCATATTCCACAACTCCGTCTAATGAAAGAACCCCTACTTCTGTAGTCCCTCCTCCCATATTCACAATCATATTCCCAGAAGATGTATGAATCGGAAGCCCTGCACCTAGTGCTGCTAAAAGAGGTTCAGGAAGAAGTGTAACTGTTCTTGTTCCAACTGCATTAGCAGCTTTATGAACAGCTCTCTCTTCAACAGATGTGATTCCAGCAGGTACACTCATTACAACATCAGGCTTAAAAAACCTAGCTTTACCCAATGCCTTGTCAAAAAAATGTCTAAGTAAAGCTTCAGTTATTCTAGAATCAGCTATTACACCCTCTCTAAGGGGCCTTCTTGCAACGATATTATCTGGAGTCTTACCAATCATCTGTTTTGCTTTTTTACCAACAGCAATTACTGTATATGTATTCAAGTCAATAGCAACAACTGTTGGTTCCGTTACAACAACCCCTTCCCCCTGTACAAATATTACAGAGTTTGCTGTTCCCAAATCTATTCCTAGCTTCTTTCCTAACATCCAGATAATACTACAAGTTAATTACTATTTAAAAATCTATTAACATTGCTTTCTTCATTTTCTTCACAGTTTCTTTAGCAATTTCAGAAATCTCTCTACTACCACGCAATGCTTTCTTCAAAAGCTCATCTTTCATACCTTCTCCTTCCTTTCTTTTTTCTCTAATTGGAGAAAGATATGCATTCATAATTTCAAATAATCTCTCCTTCACCTCCACATCCTTTATATTTCCCTCTCTATATCTCTTCTTCATCTCTTCTACTTCATCTTTCTGAGAATCATTAGCAAACAGATCAAGATATGCAAAAGCAACATTACCTTCAACCTTCCCAGGATCTGTTGCATGAATTCTGTTTGGATCGGTATATACCTTAAAGACTTTTGTCCTTAGCTCCTCTTCACTATCTGCTAAATATATTCCATTGTTTAAACTCTTACCCATCTTCTCATTCCCATCAATACCTGGAACATTCACCTTAACCCCAAACAAAGCCTTTGGTTCTTTGAAAATCTTTACACCATATGTACTGTTAAACTTCCTTGCAATCAATCTAGAATCCTCAACCATAGGGGCTTGATCTTTCCCTACTGGAACTAAATCCGCATTAACACACAATATATCTGCGACTTGATGAATTGGATACAAGAAGAAACCTAACGGTGTAGAAATCTCAAATTTATTCTGAGCCATCTCAGTTTTAATTGTAGGATTATGCTGAATCTGCTGAACTGTTGCAAAATTTGCTAGATATATGAATATCTCATTTATCTCAGGAACTTCACTCTGTATGAACACATGAGATTTATCAAAATCAATTCCTACTGCATAGTAATCACAGAGAACTTCGTAGATACTCTCCCTAACCTTAGATGGATTATTAAAATTATCTGCAAGTGCTTGAATACTTGCAATTTCAATAAAGGAGTTATACTCATCCTGAAGTTTTACTCTGTTCTCCAAAGTACCCTTCAAATGCCCAATATGCATTCTTCCTGTAGGCCTATCACCTGTTAATATTCTTTTCTTTTCCATAATTGTATTTTAACAATTTATCCCCTATTATGCTATACTTTACATACAAAATGGCAAAAGGAAAACAAAAGCAAAATTATTCAGTACCAGTCCTACTTTCAACCCTCTCCTCTCTTTTGGTCATAGCTTTCGCAATTATACTATTCCTTTTAGCAAAAGGTTATAGAGTAGATTTCTCCAAACAGGAAGTTAGTAAGACAGGAGCCATCTCCATTAGGCCTACTCCATCTAGTGCAATAGCATTTTTAGATGATGAGGAGATTGGTAGAACCCCTAAAAGTAGAGTTGTAGGTATTGGAAAACATACAATTAGATTAGAAAAGGATGGCTTTCACAAATGGGAGAAAGAAATTGATATTTTAGATGAGAAAACAACAATTGTCACACCGTGGTTAATTCTTAAAGATAACAAGAAATATACTGCTTGGAATTCAGAAAGAGAGATAGAGAAGTTTTGGGTAAATGAGAGTCAGGATGTCGCCATACTCTTACTAAAAGAACAAAATGGTACTTATTCACTATGGAGATACAAAATCGAAAAAACTCTTTGGGAGATATTAAATAATCCGATTAAGTTATGGGAAACCGATAACAAGAACATTGAGATTCTACTCTCTCCTGATGGAAACTACGCACTACTAACAAATACAACAGAACAAGGGACTTCCTCGTATCTTCTTAACACCTCAACCACATTTACCCCTGCAACAAATAACCAGATAGATTTAACGCCTGTTGCAAATCATTCTGTAAAGTGGGCTTCTGATAACAAACATTTACTTTTTGAATCAGAGAAAGATCTACTTTCATTCAATATTACAGATAGATTAATGTACTCTGTTTTCACTAAGGAAGAAGGAAAGAAATATATTTGGACATCTGCAAAGGATGGCATTATCTACCTACTAAAAGATAATACAGAAGAAAATTCTAAAGTATATACATATTCTTTAGAAGCTATTTCATTAGATGGAGTTAAAGGTGCCCCTCTAGTTAAAACTATTTACATGCAAAAAGGAGAGAAATACATAGAGTACTACAGAGCACAGGATTACCAATTTATACCATTTACAAGCTCTCCTGAAAACACACAGAATGTTGGAGAAATAGATTATATCTATGTAGACAAACAAGCTGGCGGTATCTTTATATCAACAAAGGTAGCCTCATATTGGTACAAGTTCTCAACTAACAAGTATATGACTGTTTACCCTTATCCAACCAAATTCATTAGTATCTCTGGAGATAATAAAAGATTTATGTTTGAGTCAAATCAAGATATATACACCTTTACCTTCTTTAATGAGACTTTGAATCCTTTAGAAGAGGCAGGTACTAAGATTATTAAAGATATTAAGGAAGAAAACAAACCTAGATGGATTGGTAGATCAAAACATATCTCGTATGTAAAAGATGGCTCTATCTACATATCTGAAAGTGATGGGGAAAATGCGATTAAAATACTTCCAATAGACAATGTTAATTTTTTCACAGTTAAAAGCTCAAGAGATAACATTGTTACCTTTGAAAAAGACACAGAAGAAATATTCAATATCAATGAGTACAGGTTATAAAGCAGCATTGCCTCACATCTCATAGTAAGATTAAAAAACTTCAAATTCGACATCTCAAGCCTTTACTAGTAAGGAAAAATCTACAGACCAGGTCTGTAAACTATACGCACCCGGTCGGAATCGAACCAACAACCTACGCGTTAGGAGTGCGTTGCTCTATCCAATTGAGCTACGGGTGCATATCGCCTCATTATACCAATAACTACCTAATTTTTCATTATCTTTTGGTTAACTACAGGTTATGAATTCTACAGTTCTCATGGTATAATTAATGTTGAGATGAAAACCGAATTTATTAGAATAAAAGGAGCAAAAGAGAATAATCTTAAGAATGTCTCTGTTAACATACCAAAGAACAAAATGGTTGTCTTAACTGGAGTTTCAGGATGTGGGAAAAGCTCCCTAGCCTTTGACACAATATATGCCGAAGGACAGAGAAGATATGTTGAATCCCTCTCTTCATACGCTAGACAGTTTCTTGGGATAATGAAAAAACCTGATGTTGAGTTAATTACTGGACTCTCCCCTGCGATATCCATAGATCAAAAGACAACTGGAAGTAATCCAAGATCTACTGTTGGCACTATAACAGAGATATATAATCACCTAAGACTGCTCTACGGCTATGTTGCCCAACCCTACTGTCCGAATTGTAATATACCCATAGACTCCCAAACGATTGAGGAAATTACACAGAAGGTACTCAAGAGTATAAAAGGTTCCACGCACAATGTTATCATTGTTTCACCATTGATAAAAAACCGTAAGGGAAGCTTTAAAAACTTACTTGAGAAATTGTTATCCAAAGGCTTCCTTAGAGTAATAATTGACAGCGAAACGTACCTTCTAGATGACATAGATACCTTAGAACTAGATGAAAACAAGAAACATAACATTGATTTGGTCATCGACAGACTCACAACTGAAGACACTACAAGTAAAGAATTCAAAAAAAGAGTTACTGACGACATTGAACTAGCTATCTTACAGTCAGGAGGAGAAGTAAAAGTCCTAATTGGTAAAGAAGAACTATTCTTCTCTGAAGGCAATACTTGTAATAGTTGTGGAATATCGTATCCAAAGATAACACCAGCATCTTTCTCTTTTAATGCTCCAGAAGGAGCTTGTGAAAACTGTGCAGGACTAGGTTTCTTACAAGAGATAGATATTAACTTGATATACAATCCAAGACTAACAATCAAAGAAGGAGGTATTTTTCCTTGGGCAAACAGAGTTACAAAAGATAGCTGGACAACAAGAGTACTTAATGAAGTAGCTAGAGTTCATAACTTCAGTCTGACAGTACCAATTAAAGAGTATCCTCAAGAGATCTTTGACTTAATATTCTACGGAAAAGGTGCAAAAAGATACTATGAAATCATATATACCAATAGATTTGGAATAACAAACACACATATGGCTACATATGAAGGTGTTATCCCTGAATTAAGAAGAAGGTACAAAGAAACCACATCTGAATTCTCAAAGCTAGAGCTAGAAAAATACATGTCCGAATCCACATGTCCTGTTTGTGAGGGGAAAAGATTAAAACCATACTCTCTAGCAGTAAAACTTAATGGAAAGAATATTGTTGAGGTTACAGATATGACAATCAAAGATAATATTAAATTCTTTAAGAATTTAGGTCTAGAAGGAAACAAAGCGGAGATAGCAAAACCAATTACTAAAGAGATTCTTACACGATTAAACTTCCTAGTAAATGTAGGACTAGACTATTTAACACTATCAAGGAAAGCTACAACCCTATCAGGTGGAGAATCTCAAAGGATTAGATTAGCTTCACAGATAGGAACAGGCCTATCTGGTGTTGTATATGTACTGGATGAACCGTCAATAGGACTTCATGCAAGAGATATTTCTAAGCTAACTGCTTCATTGAAGGAGTTAAGAGATGCAGGTAATTCATTAATTGTAGTAGAACACGACCCTGATACTATGAGACAAGCAGATTGGATAATAGATGTGGGTCCAGGAGCTGGCAAACATGGAGGTGAGATTATAGCACAGGGCACATACAACCAAATCAAGCAGACAAACACATTAACTGCCAAATACCTTAAGAATGCCCTACTCATCGGACAAGATATCAAACATACTAAAAAAGAAGAACCACAGAGATTCTTGACTATAAAATCAGTTGAAACAAACAATCTAAAAAATATAGATGTAAGTTTCCCATTAGGACGCCTAATTTCAATCACAGGTGTTTCTGGCAGTGGTAAGTCATCTCTGATAGAAAACACTCTCGTCCCAGTCCTAGAAAATAGAATCATGAGAGCAAAGAGTATTGAAGGAGTATATGGGGATATAGAAGGGATTGAAAACATCAACAAAATCATTAACATAGATCAATCCCCTATAGGCCGAACACCAAGATCAAACCCAGCTACTTACACAGGACTCTTTAACTACATCAGAGACATATATGCAAATTCAAATGAAGCAAAAGCAAGAGGATACAAACCTGGAAGATTTAGTTTCAATGTCAAAGGTGGAAGGTGTGAAAAATGTAAGGGTGATGGTCAGATAAAAATTGAGATGCAATTCCTTTCAGATATATACATCACCTGCGACCAGTGTAATGGAAGTAGATACAATTCTGAAGTTCTACAAGTGGACTACAAAGGAAAAAGTATCGCTGATACGCTAAAAATGACAGTTGAAGAGGCCTCTATATTCTTCAAAAACATTCCTTCAATCAAAAGAAAGCTTGATATACTAGAAAAAGTTGGACTTGGATATATGGAGCTAGGACAATCTGCACTCACCCTATCAGGTGGAGAATCACAGAGAGTTAAATTAGCAAAAGAGCTATCTAAAGTATCCACTGGACATACATTGTATGTCTTAGACGAACCAACTACAGGACTCCACTATTATGATGTTGACAATCTACTAAAAATTCTAAGAGAATTAGTAGACAAAGGAAATACTGTCATCGTAGTAGAACACAACCTGGATGTGATTAGAAATTCAGACTGGATTATAGACCTAGGGCCAGAGGGAGGAGATACAGGTGGAGAGATTGTAGCCCAAGGAACAGTAGAAGATATAATGGCTGAAAAATCAAGCTATACAGGACAATTCTTAAAGAAACATTTTGAAGAGATTAAAAAAAGGGCTTAGGAGCAATGTTCTTTTGTAAACATCTTTGTTCCTCATACTACAAAAGAACAATTTAGGTTAGTGAAACATTTCCCTTACACAAACACCTTCACTACACTTAATAGCTAAGACCTTTCTGTTCAAATATCAGAGTCAAAACAAAATATTCTGTCATAGAAGGGAAATTACTTATCTCAAAATCAATGAACAAAATTTCATATTTCAAAGTTGATATCTTTTAAACAAAAAAGAAAAAATTGTCAAAATTTAAAAACCTATGTTTCACTAAATGAAGATGTTTAGAAGACCCTACTCTATAACTTTTCTATGCTAAAAATTTTTAGAGTACTACAAAAAATTCTCTTTGAGTAAAAATGGAAAAGGTTTCAGAGAAAGATATGTATTCAAACTTACCCATACTTAGACAGAAACATGTATGTAATACTAATATCTTAGCCACAAGGATAAAAACCAAAGAAAAGATAATTACTACAGGTACAAGATATTTTTAATTAAATAGCTTCTCTATTCTATCAACCTCACTCTCAAAAGTAGAAACTATTTTTTTGAAGTCGTATTTCTTTGCTAGAGGAATAAAAAGATTTTTTGTTTCTTTCAGGTACCTCATATACTTCTCTGGTTTAAGTGCAACTGTATCTTTAGTTATAGAATTTACATTCGCAATTCTGTCATACATCTTTACAATAACTGCCCATCTGTTCTCTGATAATCTATTTAGATAATTTTGAGTTACCATATATTTCTGATCTTGTGTTTGAGACTGTTCTTCCTCTTCTGGAGTTTTAGATAATAAAGAGATAGTATCAGCAATATCCTTACCAAAAGTCTTCTCAATGAAAGATACCGTTATACCACCATCCTCTACAGAATCATGAAGTAAGGCTGATACTACAAGGTCCTCAATATCTTTATCATTTTTGAAACCTTCATATAGAAGAGAAGTAACATAATATATGTGCTCATTAAGATATTTACCTCCTCCATCCCTTACTTGCCCTTTATAAGCTTTAGTAGCTATCTCTAAAGCTTTTTTAACTTTGTCCGAATTCTTTATTTCGGACATTTGGATGAGTAAATCTTTTTTTGCAACAAACGGCAATAATTTCATAAAAGTATTTTAAATAATACTACAAATATTAGATGAAAAACAAACAACCCCCTAGTAAGATTAAAAAAACATAAAAACAAACAGATATCCCTTATCCAATACGAGTTTCTTTACAGACCAGGTCTCTCCTCTCGGGGTGATCCGACTTGAACGGACGACCTCTACGTCCCGAACGTAGCGTTCTAGCCATCTGAACTACACCCCGTCACCTTACCTAATAATCTCACCTTCATGAATATTATCTTTTTCTCCACTTTCTTTCTGCTCGTTCTCTTTCTTCCAAAGGATATATTTTTGAATTAGATTAATAATCAAAAGTGCAGCATCATCTAAACTACCTAAAACTGGAATAGCATCAGGGATTAGATCAACAGGAAGAATAAGGTAGACAATACCTAATATCAATAACCAGTTTTTTTCAAAAAATGTCTTTTGAACAGTTTTTTGCTCTGACATATTAGAAATATGAAAAGTTAATTACATTCTCTCAACAACAGAGATCCCTAAATTGTATAAACCATGCTCAACTACATTCATCACAGCCTTTACAATCAAAAGTAGTATCTCCCTATCATCCTCTGACACCTCAGAGAGTCTTACATTCTGATAGAAAGAATTAAATGATTGACCCAAATCAAAAAGATATTGAGTAAGAATGGAAGGAGAATAGTTCATAGCGCTATCAAGCAGAGACTTTTTATACTTGCTAGCCGATCTTACTAAACTTAACACAAAGGGATTAGAAAGGGGCGATTCAATATAAAGATTTTTCACATCTCCAAAATCATACTCTTTCAAAAGAGAATTTGCCCTAGAATACACATACTGAATATATGGACCTGTATCCCCATCAAAAGCTGTAGCTTGATCAAAATCAAAAACGATATCACTACCTATACCAACCTTAAGAAATGCATATTTAACCGCACCTATTGAAATCTTCTCACTAACCTCATCATGTAACTCCTCAGGTAAAGTATTATTTTGTTTCATCAACTCTTCAACTTTCTCCTTTGTTTCCTCTAATAACCATTCTCCTTCAATCACTCCACCTTTCCTACTAGACATCTTCTTTGCACCTGGTAATTTAATCATGCCATGTGGAAAATGCTTAGTCTTCCTAGGTATTTCAGGGTTAAGCTTCTCTAAAGCATCCATGACTACCTTAAAGTATGAAGTCTGCTCTTCCGCAGTGATGATAATAGACTCATCATAATCTAAAAGCTCTTCTTTCTTCAAAGCCAACCCTATCTCCTTTGCCTCATAAGTTGGTAATCCATACCTATTTACAAAGACTCTTGTATGCAAACCCTTCTCTTCATCCCCCTCATATATTACTGCTCCATCATCCTCCTTAAAGATCTTTCCTACATTTTCTAAAACTAATTTTAATCCAGCCTCTCCAACTTCACTTTCAAAGAAGTAATGGTCAAACTTCGTACCTAACCTTTTGTAAATTGTTTCAAAATACTCAAGACACCACAATCTGCCTTTCTGATATTTTTCTTTAATATTCGCCTTTTCAAATTTGGAAAAACCTTTCTTTTCTAATACTGGATTTGTGATGTAGAAAACATAGTAGTTCAAATCATCAATTTCTTGAATTGCCTTTTTATCTTGCACATAATCGTAAGCTTCAGCACCCACCACATATGCACTGCCAAGATATCTAACTTTTTCCACCAAACTAAGCTTTTCAATAGCTTCGAAGTCTTTTTTCTCTTCCATTAGCTTTTCCTCAAAACCCCACAGCGTTTTAGCAACATGCAAACCAACATCTCCTTGGTATGTGATTCTTTCTACTTGTGTACCTAAAGATTCCTGCAATCTAGAGATAGCTTCCCCTACAGCGTTTGTATAGAGGTGACCAATATGGAACGTTTTAAATGGATTAGCATCGGTATATTCAACTATAGTCTTCTTTCCTTTATTTACATCTGATTTGAAATATTTAGAACCCTGTGTTGCATATTTCTCCATCTCCTTTAGAAGATATGTTTTTGAAAGATAGAAATTAATGAATCCAGGAGTCACAAATTCAACTTTTTCAAAGTCTTCATCCTTCTCCATACTCCTTACTATCTCTTCTGCAAGATCAACAGGGTTCTTACCTACCTTAGAAGCCATTCTCATGGCAATATTTGTGGAGTAATCTCCCTTCAACTCTTCCTTAGGCTCCTCCACTATAATATCCTCCTTAGAAACCTCTAAGAAAAGCTTTTCTAAAGAATCTAATACTAGTTTTATTATCTTCTCTCTTATCATAGCTATACACGCACCTGGAGGGACTCGAACCCCCAACCCTCGGTTCCGAAGACCGATGCTCTATCCAGTTAAGCTACAGGTGCATCCCTCTACCTCATATTTTACCACATTTCAGGTCTGACCTAGGTCAGACCTTCGTTCATAATCTTGTAAGAGTCCAAAATCTTTACTTCTGATATGTCTTTTTTGAGGTGCACGTCCCTGTGTCTGTACTTGTAACACGTACATACTACCGATGCCAAGGGTCAGGAGACCTTTTGTGGAGTGCATAATCCTCATGATTAAAACTTTCTTAACGCGGGGCAGACCTAGGCCAGGCCTGTTGGATGCGTACCTGGTCGGAATCGAACCGACAACCTTTGGTTCCGCAAACCAGTGCTCTATCCAGTTGAGCTACAGGTACATCTATGAGAATTCTACCATATTAAAAGCATTTTTAGAATCTAATCCTCATACTACCCTCCTCATATGTAACAAAATATTGCACATTCCGACTTTTCAATTTTTGAAGTGTTTCACTATGAGGATGACCAAACTTATTCTTTTCCCCACACATACAAATCGCTACCTCAGGTTCTGTGAAACTTAAAAATTCTTCAGAACTAGAACTCTTCGAACAGTGATGCCCTGCTTTCAAAATATCTATATTTCTCAAAAAATCATACTCCAAAAGTTCCTCTTCTAGCTCAACTTCTCCATCACCCATCAAAAGGATTTTGTAGCCATTAATGTAGAAAAATGTAATCACAGACCAGTTATTCAGATTTCCTCCTTGCAAACTTTCCCCCTCAAAAGGATACAATACAGCAAAATATATATCCTTGTATCTAAAACTATCACCTGCAACAACCTCCTCCAACAAGTTAGGATATTCACTTTGCAAATATTCATACCCTGCATTCCTAGAATTCACTGGTGCATACAACACTTTTCCAACCTCATACTTCTTCAAAAGCAACATTAACCCAGCTAAATGATCATCATGTGGATGTGTAAGAATCACCACCTCTATTCTCTTGTCATACCAAGGTAAATATTTAGCCAATTCATACAGAAGAGTATCATCAGGCCCACCATCAATTAAAATCTGAAAGTTATCTTGCTGTACCAATATTGCATCACCCTGACCTACATCAAGAAACACCATCTCTACACCACCTACCCTGTCTTTTCTTAATACTACAACAAAAAAGAGAGCTAAAAGAAAGAAAACAATATTCAAAAAGTTTTTTAACAGTATATCTTTAAGAATTTTTAAGATAGTGGTTGTATTTTTCATTTTTAATTGGATAGAAAAAGATTATTAGAACTACAAAACAGAACAAAAGTACCAACGAAACAATCCTAGATGTAGTATCAGAGAGTGAAACTTGCCCAAAGTTAAGCTTTTGAACAAAACTAACTACTAATTCAAAGTATTTAAGCTGTACATTCACTACAGAGAAGAAAATATATGAGAATGGTGAGAAAATCTTTTGAAAAAGTAATGCTAGAAAGCCAAAAAGCATTGTTGATTCTACTACTGGAAGTACTAATGTATTTACAGGAACAGACCAAATTGAGAAAGTTTTGAATGTAAAAACAGAAAGAGGGAGTGTAGAAAGCGTGCAACTAAGTGTTGGAAGAACAAAATCATCAAGAAATGCGTATCTCTTTGTTACCTTTTCCTTAAGTGATACTAATATTGGCATAATGTAGACTAATCCAAAAACTGCTGATATAGAGAGCAAAAAACCTACATCTGATAAGGCAAAAGGATTAAACAGAACAAAAAGAAAAGCAACAAAAGGTAATGCTACATGTACAGAATTACTTCTTCCAAAAAATAGGGCAATTATAGAAACACTCCCCATCATACATGCCCTGACAATGGAGGCAGAAAAACCAGATAAAATTGCAAATATCCAGATGACTATAAGACTCGCTATAAGTTTCCAACGCTTGGGTAGAAAAAAGAATAATTTATTAATTGCGATACTTAGTATAGTCACATTATATCCCGATGCGGCAACGATATGACTCACTCCGCTCACTCTAGCTGCCTCTTCAAATGACCTACTAAACAACCTCTTCTGTCCAAAAAGTATGCCTGCTAAAAGAGAAGATTGAGGTTCATTTAAAACAGAATCTATTTTTTCTATTAATTTTATCTTTAGATCCACCAGTGAATTTTTCAAAAAATTACCCCTCCTTTCATCCTCAATTTTCTTACAAAATATTTTTGGGTTATCCATGAGAAAAAATATTTTTTTGTTTGCCAAAAATTTCCTGTAATCAAATTCCTCAAAATTTTCTGGCTCGGTTAAGAGACCCTCCACTTCACAGACCTGACCTATCTTAAACTTGTAAAAACTTGGAAGTTTCAAAAGTAGAAAAGATGAGTTTTTATCTAAAATTTTCTTTTCAAAATATATATCCTCTAGAAGTTTAACCACCACCTGTTGTCTTGTGTGCTTTTCTTCTATTTCTTCGGCAATATATACTCTAAATCTTGTGGAACTCTCGGTGAAACCCTCGCTGTTTTTTAGCACTTCACTCTCATTCAAGATTATTGGCATATTTCTTACTAAAGTCAAAAGCAATACAGAGACAAAAGAAAACGAAAGAGTAAAAATTTTGAAACTTGCCTTACCCTTGTATTCACCCCCCTCCTCTCCTTTCGAAAATTTCCCTTTTAGAATTTTAAGTAAGAGAAGAGTACAGAGAGAGGAAAGAAGGAAAATCCAAAAGGACGCCCACCCTATAGAAGTCATCTCAAAAATGTTTCTCAGAAGAAAAATTGACAAAGAATTAGCCACTATGTACGAGAGAGAAAACAGGATAATTTTGTAATCCATGATGAACCGAAAAAGTCCAACTACTCTCTTGGAGAATTTTTCCCACACTATCCTGACTGTGTGGAACACCCTCAGATACATATCTGGTTTTTTATCTTTGAAAAAAGTGACTCACCTATCCCACTGACATTTAGAAGATCTTCTATTTTTTCATACGGTCTACCATCGATGATTTTCTGGGCCATAACTGGTCCTATACCAGGTAGAGAATCTAACTTCTCTAGGCTATCATTATTAATGTTCACACAACTAGAACTATCTTCTGTAACAGTGTCTGTACTTTCCTCTATCTCAGAGGTAGGTAAAGGAATTGTGGATGTGTTAGAAACTATTGTCTCTACTTGCTTTGTTTGAGGTAAGAAACTCAAAATCTTACATTCCATCTCTTCTTCAAATGGAATATATATCTTTTGATTATTTACCAATTTTTGAGATAAATTTATTCTTCTTGCTACAAATCTGTATGCAGCTGTACTAGTAAACCCTCCTGCTTTTGTAATAGCATCAATAACCATTGACCCTTCATCTAGACAGAAGACCCCAGGTTGTTTAACAGCTCCAGAAGTATCAACATATAAGCTACAAGTTTTCTCTATTGTAATCTTCTTGTCTCCTTGCGTGGAACTTACTGTTATCTGCTCAGGAATATTGGTTTCACCCTCTTGTACCCCTTTTACATCCTCCTTTGGGAAATTGAAGTAAGGATAGAGAATAAAATGGTCAAAAAGTATTCCTAACAAAAAGAAACTTAGGGAAAACAGAACCTGCTTTATTATATTTTTCTTCTGTAATACATTCTCCATTAGAGAACATACTACAGCAAGATTATTAAATCTAGATTAACTCTCGTGAATTGTTATTGACTCCATCTTTACAGGTGTTAATGGCTTATCATTCTCATCAACATTTACTACAGCTATTTTGTCTACAACATCCTTTCCTGAAGTAACAATTCCAAAAAGAGTATATTTTCCATCAAGATTCCTTAGATTCACATCCTGAATACTACCAACTGTTATGAAGAACTGAGAACCATTGGTATTAGGCCCAGCATTCGCCATACCTAAAGAATACTTTGTATATTTCCTCTCTGTAATCTCATCATCAAATTGATAACCAGGACCTCCTCTACCAGTACCTTCAGGATCTCCACCTTGTATTACAAAGTCTTTAACAACTCTATGGAAAATCAAACCATTATAGAAACCCTCTTTTGATAACTTAACAAAGTTCTCTACAGTTTTAGGTGTTTCTTTCTCAAAGAGATCTATCTCAATATCCCCCATATTTGTTTTAATAGTAGCTGTATAGTTAGGAAGATTATTATTTGTATTGTCGTCCATAATGTTAGAAGTTAAATTAGATTGATTTAGAAACAGAAGACCTACTATTGAAACCACTAATATTCCTACTGCTAATAGTAGAATCTTTCCATTTTCTTTAAGAATATCCTTTACAACAGCCATATTGTAATTAAATTAAATTAATATGTATGTATATAGGATACAGTGGGATTAGGATTCTTTCAAGATTGAAGTCTAAAGCACTATACTTACAATCTTTTGTGGAACATAGATTATCTTCTTAGGTTCTTTACCAGAAGTTAAAGTCGCAAAGAACTCTTCTCCTTTGAGAATTTCAATTACTTCCTGTTCTGTTGCTTCAGAAGGAATTGTAATCTTTCCTCTAAGCTTTCCATTTGCTTGAACAGGGATATCAATACTTTCATCTACAAGAAGCCTCTCGTCTATCGTAGGCCACGGCTGTGTATGCACACTGAATTCATGTCCTGTCTTCTCCCAGATCTCTTCTGCAATATGTGGGAGGATTGGTGCAATTGTTAGAATCAGTCTTTCAACATCGGTTGTTGAGAATGTAGAGTCAACATTTGAATTGTAAAATTGCATGAGTGAAGAGATTGAGGTATTGAACTTAAAGTTTAGAATATCTGATTCTACTTTCTTTACTAATTTTGCCACATCACTACTCTCTAGTTGACTATCATCTTTTCTCTCCCAAGCATTAAGTAGAAAACTAAAAAATTTACCTACAAATCTTCTTACTCCATTAATCGCCTCCGTGCTCCAAACTACATCTCCCTCATATGGCCCCATAAACATGAGATATGCCCTTGTAACGTCAGCTCCGTATTGTTCTAGCAGTCGATCTGGGGTAATGACATTACCTAAAGATTTTGACATTTTAACGCCACCTTCTCCTAAAACCACCCCATGTATTGTCCTCTTCTTGTATGGTTCAATACCTGGAACTAATCCTAAATCAAAAAGTACTTTATGCCAGAATCTTGAATAGAGAAGATGAAGAGTTACATGCTCAGAACCACCCTCATAGTGATCTATCGGCATCCAATACTTCATCTTTTCCATATCAGCAAACTCCTTGTCATTATGTGAATCTGTATATCTAAGGTAATACCAACTAGAACCTGCCCAGTTTGGCATAGTATCTGTTTCTCTCTTAGCGTCCCCTCCACATTTAGGACATTTTGTATTTACCCACTCTGTAATACTTGCTAACGGTGATTCTCCTGTATCTGTTGGTTCATAACTTTCAACTTCTGGTAATTTAATTGGAAGTTGATCTTCTGGAACTGGAACCATACCACATTTCTCACAATGCACAATTGGAATCGGTTCTCCCCAATAGTGTTGTCTTGAGAAAATCCAATCTCTTAGGTTATATCTAATGACAACATCTCCTATTCCTTTCTCCTTAATATATTCACCCATCTTCTCTCTAGCATCCTCACTTTTCATTCCATCTATGAAATCAGAATTGAATACAACACCTTCATCTTCATATACTTTATCAACTGAATCTATCTCTGACCTATCACCATCAGGCCCCTCAATTACTCTAATTACTGGAAGTCCATACTTAGTTGCAAATTCAAAGTCTCTTTTATCATGTGCAGGTACTCCAACTACCATTCCAGTCCCAACTGTTGATAAAACAAAGTCTGCTAGGTATATTGGCAGTACTTCTCCTGTTATGCTATTTCGACATCCCAACCCAGTATCTACACCAGTTTTCTCTAGATGCTCAGCTACTCTCTCCTCATCTGTTTTCTTCTTTGAATTTTCAATATATTCTAAAACAGCTCCCTTCTTTTCTCTTAGAATATATTTCAAAAGTTTAGAAACAATTTCTGCATCTGGAGCAATAACTACAAATGTAGATCCAAATTGTGTATCTGGTCTAGTCGTAGAAACCTTTAGCTTAATATCTGTACCTTCAACTAAATATTCAATATCATACCAAGTCTTTCTCCCTATCCAATTTCTTTGCCTTACTTTAATACTCTCCCAGTAATCAGTTTCATCAAGTTCATCGGCTAATCTGTCTGCATATTCTGTAATTTTTAATACCCATTGGTTTAAATTCTTTAATTCAACAACTGTTCCACACCTCTCATGTTTACCATCAATTACTTCTTCGTTAGCACAACCAACTTTACACTTGGGGCACCAATTAATTGGCATTTCTGCCTTGTATGCTAAACCTTTTTCATACAATTTAAGGAATATCCACTGTGTCCATTTGTAGTAATTAGGATCTGTTGTATTAACCTCTCTACTCCAATCAAAAGAGAATCCCATTGCTTTAAGTTGCCTTGTAAAAGTTGCAATATTTTCCTTGGTAATCTCTTGTGGTGGTCTTTTTACCTTAATTGCATAGTTCTCTGTTGGCAATCCAAATGCATCCCAACCCATTGGATACAATACATTTTGACCCAACATTCTTCTTAATCTAGCAATAGAATCCATTTCTGTGTAATTCCTAGCATGACCCATATGCATACTATCACCTGAAGGATATGGGAATTCTACTAAAAGATAGTACTTTTCTTTAGAATCAAAATCTTTTGCATGATACATATCAGTTGCAAACCATCTATCCTGCCATTTCTTTTCAATATCTTTAGGATTGTATCTATTTTCCATACTTGGTTATTCTACATTAAAAAAGAAAACATTGGAAGGACACAATTAACAGTTTTATGAAACTTAAGAGTGAAACCTCCCTGCTATTCTACCTAGTATTGTGTACATTTAGGAGAATTTCTCAATCTCTTTTTTGTATTTCTCTACTACTAATGAGGGTATTCCATTATGTACACAAATATCTCTGTAAAAATATGTTGATTTCCTAGGCTTCCTTTCAAGAGTGTCATAATCTATCTCTATTAAGCCAAATCTTGGCCAATATCCATCAGCCCATTCAAAATTATCCATAAGTGACCAGTACAAATATCCCTTTACATCAACACCTTCTTCTATTGCCTTATGAACATTCTTCAACATTTCATAGATAAACCATGTTCTCTTCTCATCTGTTGCATCAGCTAGACCATTTTCTGTGATATATACTGGCTTGTTATACTTCTCTAAATCTTTAAGACAGTGATAGAGAGATGTTGGATATATCTCCCAACCCATATCATTAGTAATCTTATTCTCATTTTTGTTTAGACCATAATATATTCTATTATGGAAATAGTGGTTAAGACCAATGAAATCTTGATAATTTTTAATACACCAAAGCCATAAATTATTCCAAAGAAAATGAACAAGAAATCTAATACCTTTATTAATTAAACCATTACCTTTTGTACTGAAGTAAGTATTATGTTTCGCTATACCCACTTGTGCTTTTGGATTTATCTCCTTTATTGCAGTATATGTAAGTTTATGACTCTTTAGTAAATTAAGATTAACTTTAAGAAAAACAAAAGGATTTTTTCTTTGTGGTGGCCATATCCCTTGCACATAAGAAATTGAGGTATTTACCAATGGCTCATTAAGTGTAATCCAAAACTTCACATCTTCTCCTAATACTGCTACAACCTTCTTAGCATATCTAACAAAGTATTTTGGAATCTTAGATGATTCTAACCCTCCTTTATCTCTCAACCAGATTGGTATTGGCCAATGCCAAAGAGTTACAAATGGTTCAATATCTAACTCCTTTAATGTCTTTATCACATCTTTGTAGTGATTAATTGCTTTTTGGTTAAACTTCCCTTCCTCTGGCTCTATCCTAGACCATTCTATAGAAAACCGTGTTGCATTATGACCTAATTCTTTTGCTAGCTTGAAATCTTCTTTGTATTTGTTGTAATGATCTGCTCCTCTACCTGATATGAAGTTATCAAGCCCATATTTATCAAGTAATCCACTCTTCTTTAAATCATTAATTCTTTTCTCTGATTTCTCCCATTCACTCCAGTCATTGTGATTGTTTCCTTCTACTTGATGACTAGCAGTAGCAGCACCCCAATAAAAATCTTTTGGAAATATGTAGTCTTGAGAAGCTTCTTTTTTCATGATGAAGTATGAAAAAGTTAGATGTGGACCTGAGGGGATTCGAACCC
>Ga0255345_1002192_pt1 | contig 25524 bp, 15 predicted proteins | sample wastewater_treat_6_FD_192415 | JGI IMG/M metagenome (GOLD analysis project Ga0255345, IMG submission 192415) | Wastewater microbial communities from Lulu Island WWTP, Vancouver, Canada - plant20 | ecosystem: Engineered > WWTP > Wastewater > Unclassified | place: Canada: Vancouver, British...
ATCCTCTATCGCCCTGTAGGGGCGCAATAAAGATGATTTTTATTGATTAAATATTTCTTAAGGGTTAAGCCTCTTAAACTTTTACGGCGTAATTATTCTTCATTAAAATCAAATAGAAACCGATCATCATATTCAATTTCGTTCTCTTTTAAAAAACCAATAAATTCATCTTTGAATTTCTTTTTGCTATGATGTTCCTTTTGATTCAGAATATAGTTCTTTACAATATGGCTTTCATTTTCCCTTAGAGAAAAAACTGCATAACCAACCTGCCAACTAAAGTGATTTGTAGGAAAGAACTTCTTGTTGATGAATTTTGTTGATTCTGATTTAACAACTCTCATTAAATCAGAGGGCGCTTTGTCGGGCGACATTCTGACTAAAATATGTGTATGGTCAGGATTACAATATATCGCTATAGCTAAGCATTTTTCATGCTTAACGATATTGCAAATATAAGGCTCGATTTCCTCCTTTATTGAGTCAGAAATGAGTCTTCTCCTGCATTTAACAGCAAAAACAAAATGCAATAAAATTTTCGAGTAAGTATTTGCCATGGAAATATGATTAATACGGCAATATTAAAAATACCTATATTTAAAATAAAATAATAATATTAACACATCGGGCATTTTGATTGCAATGCGTTTCGATGGTATATAGGTAAATCAAATGCTGATTAGACTTTTGAGAAAACGGATTCACCTTTGTCTATGCTCTTATTATCGCACTCTATCTCATTAATTCCTCTGCGATAATCAGATCGGCGGGGGCTAGGGGATAGTGATTTAAATCGTGGGCTTTAACCCATTCAATACAGTCGTGATCGGTGAGTCGGCTGATGTTTTCAGTAGAAAAGCACTTAAAGGTTTGCATCTCTAAAATAATTTGCACGCCTTGATAAGTATAATTTATAAAAGGTGTGATGTTGTAAATAGAGATATTCAATTCTTCTTTTATCTCTCGTGTAAGTGCCGTTAAAGCGTCTTCATTAGCTTCAATCTTCCCTCCGGGAAATTCCCATAGTCCTGCCAGTGAGATGCCCGGTTTTTTTCGAGCGATCAAAAACTCTTCATCATTTCGGTAAATGATGGCAGCAACTACGTGTATTGTTTTCAAGAGTTAGAATTAGAAAACTAATATACTGAAAAATCATGAACAATGAATATCGAATTGCCTAAAAACAAAAAGAGATCGTCGGGTGACGATCTCTTTTTATGCAAACAGTAATTAAGGTTTATATAAACTATAAATTATTTCGCTTTTACGATGCGAGTTACATTTTTGAATGCACCTTGCTCAACCGTTACGAAGTAAACTCCGTTGTTTAATGACTCACCAAATTTAGCGATACCATTGTTTCCATCGTAGTTAAATTGATCTACTAAACGTCCTTGAACATCAGCAACAGTAACTGTAGCAGGGATGCTAGTGTCGATGTTACGTAAGTACATATTGAACGCATCGTTAGATGGGTTAGGGAAGATTTGAGCTTCAGAAGAAGTTCCGTCAGCACGTAATGCATTGCTTAATGTTGTTGAAGCTGCACGAGGATTTCCTGTAATTCCGATTTGGCAAAGATCACCATAGCAATAAGGAGTTCCGTCGATGATTCCACGAACACGAACATTGTAGAATTTATTTGCTTCTAATGCAGGAGTTACATTAGCAAGGTTGCACCAACGTGAAGTTGATTGGTATGTCCAAGTAATGTTTGGTTGCGTTGTTTCTTCAAATTGGAACTCATATACAGGAGCTGTAAGGTAAGTAAGGATGATACCAGACTTAATACTATCACTTAAAGATAATGTATAGTTGTTGCAGTATGCAGGTAATAATTCTGTTTCACGAACTGAACGAATTACTGTTCCTGCAGATGTAAATGTACAAGCGTTGTTTAATCCTACAGTTAAATAAACTGTCATTGTATCAAGGATTGGTCCGCCACCGCTACCGTCCATTAAAACGCTAGTGTTTTGAGTTGTTGATCCTGTTGACCATGAGTAGCTGCTAAATCCTGCATCAGCACCTAATGTTACCCAACCTGGTTGACAAACTGTTAACGGAGTAATTCCTGTAACAGCAGGTTGATATCCGCTATCAAAAACGTTGATGTCAGTTGTAGCAGTAGCAGAGAATGAACATCCGCCTAATGCGTTAGTGATAGTTAAAGCATAAGTACCTGATTGGTTAACTGTGATTTTAGGAGTTGTTGCTCCTGTGCTCCAAAGGTAGCTTGAATAATTTTTTCTTCCTTTTGCAACTAATTCAACTGATTGTCCAGGACATAAATTAGATGGCCCTTTAACAAAAATTGAAGGATTTGGATGTTTAACAACGATGTAAGGCAATAAATCTGTTGACACCGTACGTGTAACTCCATTTGAATTTAATCCTGTAACACGAACTCTGTAGTAACCTGAATACTGAGGAGTAATTGTTTGTGTTGTAGCTCCTGTACTCCATAAGTAAGTTAATGGTCCTGTTAAACCTGTAGCATTAGCAGTGATTTGATCACCTTCACAGATAACGGGTCCCGCGGGCGAAATCGATACACTTGCATTTTGTGCGTTGGAGTTTACAGAAATAACTGCCAAGAAAAGTACCATACAGCACTTCCAAGCCAAATTTGTAAATGTGTTTTTCATGTTTATTATTTAGGTTTTAAGTTTTGCTATTTATAGAAAAACAAACTTACGGCTTTGTTTTTAAACTTTCTAATTTTTGTTGAGTTTGCAAACGAATTTTATTAACTAATCAGATGTTAATGAAAGTAAACGTTACTTTTTATTAATCTTGTACTATGGTTCTCTGCATCTTTGCAGGCACTTATTACGTTAGAATAGGCGAAAGTGAGACTTCTGAAATTTATACTATACATCATTTTATGTTGCCCGATATTTGCTTCGGCGCAGCGATATAATTATTCTAACTACACTATTTCCAATGGGTTGCCGAATAATCAGGTGAATAAAATCCTGCAAGATCGCGTTGGCCGACTCTGGGTTGCTACCATGAGCGGAGTGGTGAAATTTGACGGAAAAACGTTCGTGCCTTTTGAATCAGGCAATCTTTTGAGCTCTAATCCCGTGAAAACTGTTTACGAGGATAAGAAAGGAAATATCTGGTTTGGTACGATTCGCAAGGGTTTGGTGAAGTATTCAGGCACCGGATTTAGCTATTTTACCTCGAACGAAGGACTTTTAAGCGATATCGTTAATGCAGTTTGTGAGGATGCTTCGGGTAATTTATGGATCGGGACTTCGGAAGGGTTAAGTCGCTTTGATGGAAAACAATTTTATCATTATACTTCGTCTAAAGGATTGATTAACAATACGGTATTCGATCTTCACCTCGATGCAAAAGGACGAATGTGGATCGCTACCATCGGTGGTGTAAGTATGTTCGATGGTAAAACTTTTAAAAATTATACTACCGATAACGGACTGGTTAGCAATATTGTATATTGTATTCGTGAGAATAAATCCGGTGAAATGAGCTTTGGGACTTACGAGGGAGTTAGCGTTTTTAATGGGGTTTCATTCAGGAATTATACGCTTGAAGATGGACTTCCAAACGAAAGGGTTGAAGATTTGATGTACGATAATCAAGGGAATCTCTGGATGGGAACCTATGGAGGCGGCCTAGCGAAACTGTCGAATAAAATTTTAACACCAATTAGCTTAAAAGAGGGCGTCAACAATAATATTATTAAGTCGATTGTTGAAGATCGTGAGGGCAATTATTGGTTAGGGACATGGAACGGACTTTATAAATACAACGGTGATCGCTTTATTACTTATAATCTCGAAGATGGTCTCTCGAACAATAATATTCTTTCAGTTTATGCCGATCCGCTAAACAAAATTTGGTTTGGAACACTTGCTGGCGGCGTAAATGTTTTAGAGGGAAATTCCTTTAAAAATATAAATACTACCGATGGACTAAAAAGCAATACCATTTGGAGTATTTATCAAGATAAATCGGGATTCTATTGGCTAGGAACAACAAACGGTCCTGCGAGATACAATTCAAATACAGGCACAATCGATTACCCTTATTCTGCTCTGCAAAATCTAATCATCTATGCCATTTTGCAAGATGAAAAAGGAAGGATGTATTTTGGGACTGATAAAGGAATCTATCGCTACGAAGGAAATACTTTCAAACAGATATCTAACGGTGATGGATTAACGAACGATAAAGTTCGCGTGCTTTTTCAAGACGCACAACATAAAATATGGGTAGGTACCTTAAAAGGAATTTACTATCTCGAAGGCGACAAAGCCATCAGTTTTGATGAAGCATACAAGCTTCCAAAGGCTCCAATTACCTCTGTAATCAGTGATAATTTTGGGAATATATTAATCAGTACTTATGACTTTGGAGTAATCCGTTATAATTCGCGCATTCAAGCAAATCCTGTTCAGCTTATCAATAAAAAAACAGGATTAACCAACGAGCGTATTTTATTCAACTTTCTCGATTCACGTAACAAACTATGGATCGGAACACCGGTTGGCGTTGATTGCATCGACTGGTCGAATTATATCGAACAAGGTAATCTCAAAGTATCACATTACGATAAAAGCAATGGTTATTTAGGAGTAGAAAGTAATGCGGCGTGTGAAGATACTTCGGGGGATATTTGGTTCGCAACTGTGAACGGCGCTATCCGATATAATCCTCAGGCGGGTACTGCGGCTCAAGAATTGCCTCTCGTTTCTATTGCCAACATTCAATTGTTTTTAGAGAATGTAAATTGGAAGAAAAATAAAATTAAAGTCGATTCACATACTGGTTTGCCAATTGACTTGGTGCTTCCTTACAATAACAATCACTTGAGTTTTATTTGCAGTGGTATTTATCTAACAGCTCCCGACGAAGTTCAGTACCGATTTAAACTCGAAGGATTTGAAGAAAATTGGTCGCCGCCAGGAAAATTAAATATTGCAGGTTATTCAAATGTCCCTCCTGGATCTTACGTTTTCAAAGTACAAGCAACAGCCAATGGTCGAGATTGGAGTGCTCCGATTTCTTACGCATTCGAAATTCGTCCGCCGATCTGGAAAACGCCTTTCTTTTATTTACTCTACATCGTTGTAGGTGCGGGATCAATAATTATGGCCTACCGAATTCGTACTGGTTCATTGCGTAGAAGCCAAGATTTACTACGTAAAAAAGTAGAAGCCAGAACGCGAGAGTTACAAGAGAAAAACATCGAATTAGCTAAATTGTCGCTAGTAGCATCCGAAACCGATAATGCCGTAATGATTTTCGACGAACATCAGGAGCTAGAATGGGTGAACTCGGGATACACGAAACTCACAGGCTATACTATCGACGAAGTCAAGAAAATATATGGAAGTTCACTGCGTGCATTAACAACCAATCAGCTGGTATTAGAGCACCTCGACGACTGTATTCGCGATCGACAATCGTTTATTTATGAATCGGAGATTGAGCATAAAGACGGGAATTTAAAATGGGCATCGTCAACCTTAACACCTATCCTAAACGACAAAGGTCAGCTGAAAAACATCGTAGTAATTGATACCGACATCACCTTACGTAAGGCGATGGAAGAGCAAATTAAAGCTGCGCTGGAAGAAAAAGGAGTCCTGCTACGCGAGATCCATCACCGCGTTAAGAATAACCTACAGATCATCATTAGCCTCTTTAACCTTCAAACAAGTTACGTAACCGACAGTAATGCTTATAAAGCATTAAAAGAAGGGCAGGATAGGATTAAAAGTATGGCCTTGATACACGAAAGATTTTATCAGACAGATGGACTATCAAAAATCGACTTCGACGACTACATCCGGCGATTAGCCGACAACCTTTTTAGGTCGTTTAAAGTCAGTAAAGAGAAGGTAGGTTTGAAAATACAAGCAGAGCGAATATCTTTGGATATAGATACTGCGGTGCCATGTGGCTTAATTATCAACGAAATTGTATCCAATTCGCTAAAACATGCGTTTAAAGACGGAGGTTCCGGCGAGATTGAAGTTGAATTGATTCAAGTAAACGACGAAAAGTACCGTTTAACAATATCGGACACGGGATTAGGATTTCCGGAAGGCTTTACGCTCGAAACATCCGACTCGCTTGGAGTCCAGTTAATACAAGCCCTTACCGACCAGTTGGAAGGAACGATGGAATTAATAACTTCACCGGGCAAAGGAGTGAAGTACATTATAGAATTCAGACGAATTACTCAATAGAGAAATATGAATAAAACCCGCATTTTAGTTGTAGAAGACGAAAGCATCGTAGCAAAAGACATCCAGAAAACACTGGAGAAATTAGGCTATGAAGTGCCTGCAACTGCATCTTCAGCCGCATCAGCATACGAAAAACTAGAACAAATTGAACCAGATCTTGTGTTCCTTGATATTAAATTGAAAGGAGAAGAAGACGGGATTCATATTGCAGGACATATCAAAGAAAAATATGATATTCCAGTAATCTTTTTAACATCGTATGTAGATCAAGAAACCCTTGATCGTGCAAAGGTGACTGAGCCTTACGGGTATATTGTAAAACCGTTTAATGAATCAGACTTGAAAACAACTGTCGAGATGGCTTTATTTAAGTTTAGCCGCGATAGAGAAGTGAGAGCCTCAGAACAACGTCTTGCAAATGCTTTAGGCAAAGTAGAAGAAGCGATTATTGTTACCGATACCGAAGGACGCATTACCTATCTAAACGAAAAGGCTGGAAATCTATTAGGCTATGGAGTAGCATCGGCCATTGGCCTCGATGTATTTCAATTACTAGCAATAGAAATGGAAGGTGGCAACGGATTGCGTAAAGAGCAATTATACGAAGCCATGAAAAAAGACGAAGCTGTTGAGTTAGAAGAATGCTTTGTAATTGTAAAGCGTGATAATAGCAGTGTTGCATCATCATTCTCTGCATCATCGGTACACGACGAAAAAAATCAATATTTAGGAGCAGCGTTAGTCATTGGCGAAAAACAATCGGGTACAGAGCGTCCGGTAGCAAATGCCGAATTGCAAATGAGCTTCCTCGATAATCAAGTTATTCAGAATTCTTTCTTCGTAAAGAAAGGATCAATGTTGGTGAAAGTTTATCTCGATAATATCCAGTGGATACAAGCAATGGATAACTACGTTATTATTCAAACTACAGCCGATCAGTTCGTGATTCACTCAACGATGAAAGACATCGAGAATAAATTACCTACCTCGCGATTCCTTCGTGTGCATCGTTCGTACATTATTCCGATTGAAAAAATCAATGTCCTCGACGAAAACACCGTCCTCATTGGCGACAAAACAATCCCAATAGGAAAATCATACAAAGAAGCCTTTATGGCGAGATTAAATTTCTTATAAAAAAAGGCGCTGGAAAGCGCCTTTTTTTATAAGAAATTTGGTTTACGGTTTACGGTTTACAGCTAACGGTTTACAGTTTACGCGAAGCGTCAGTTTCTAGCTTCGCTCAATCCAAAATTCAACCCAACATCGGCTTCGCCGAACTTCGAACTATGAACTATGAACTTCGAACTTTTTTATTCCTCCTCCTCGCGCATATTGTGAAACACATTCTGCACGTCTTCGTCTTCTTCAATTTTTTCGATCATCTTCATTACTTCTGCACGTTGTTCAGGAGTAACTTCGGCATAAGTAGCAGGGATACGATCTAATTCAGCGCTGATGATAGTAATACCTTTTTCTTCGAGTGCTTTTTGCATCGGACCGAAATCGGAGAATGAGGTATAAACAGCAACTTCGTTTTCGTGTGATTCAAATTCATCAGCACCGAAATCGATAAGTTCTAATTCTAAATCTTCGAGTGTTCTTGTGCCTTTTTCAATCGTGAAAATACCTTTGCGATTAAAGATAAAGTCAAGTGATCCTTGCTTTCCTAATGATCCTTCTCCGCGGTTAAAATACATACGGATATTCGCAACAGTACGTGTATTATTATCAGTAGCTGTTTCTACTAAAACAGCCACTCCGTAAGGTCCGTATCCTTCAAAGATTACTTCGTCCATTGCCTTCGCATCTTTCGCAGCAGCGCGATTAATAGCTGCTTCAACACGATCTTTAGGCATGTTCATCGATTTCGCATTCTGCATTACCATCCTTAATCGAGGATTGGCATCCGGATTCGTTCCGCCTAACTTAACGGCGATAGCAATTTCTTTTCCGATACGCGTGAATGCTCTTGCATTTTTTGCATTATTCGCGAATATTTTATGTTTACGTTTTTCGAAGGCACGTCCCATAGTATTCTTTATTTACTGCGTTTAATTTTAATTTTTTTATGATTAAACATTGAAGCGGAAATGCATTAAATCTCCGTCTTGTACAATGTATTCTTTTCCTTCAATCGCTAATTTACCTGCATCTCTGCAAGCAGATTCCGATCCGTAGGTAATGAAATCGTTATAGTGAATTACTTCCGCTCTGATAAATCCTTTTTCGAAGTCGGTATGAATTACTCCTGCTGCTTGTGGTGCCGTCATTCCTTCGTGTATTGTCCATGCACGTACTTCTTTCACTCCGGCAGTAAAGTAAGTTTGAAGTTTTAGGAGTTTGTAGGCTTGTTTAATCAATTTCGCAACACCTGATTCTTCTAATCCCAAGTCACTTAAAAATGCTTGACGATCTTCAAAGCTTTCGAGTTGTGCAATATCCGCTTCGATAGCTGCTGCAATGATTAATATTTCAGCATTCTCACTCTTTGTCGCTTCTCTTACTGCATCAACATGTTTGTTTCCGTTTACAACAGATCCTTCGTCCACATTGCAAACATACATCACAGGCTTAGAGGTAAGTAGCCATAAGTCGTTTACCATTTTCCACTCGTCTTCGCTTAATGCTGCCGAGCGTGCCGACAATCCTTTTTCGAGATGTGCCTTTAATGTTTGATATATTTCGTAAGTCTTTTTTGCATCTTTATCGGTACCAACTTTAGCTGCTTTCTCAACACCTTTCATCTTTTTTTCGATGGTATCGAGGTCTTTCAGTTGTAATTCAAAGTCGATCGTTTCTTTGTCGCGCACCGGATTTACTTGTCCGTCAACATGCACTACATTGTCATCATCAAAACATCTTAATACGTGCAAAATTGCATCGCATTCGCGGATGTTTCCGAGGAATTGATTTCCCAATCCTTCGCCTTTGCTGGCACCTCTTACTAGCCCTGCGATATCAACAATTTCAACCGTTGTTGGCAATACTCGCTGAGGGTTTACTAATTTTTCAAGCGCATTTAATCTTTCATCCGGTACTGTAATTACTCCTACGTTCGGTTCTATTGTACAGAATGGAAAGTTGGCCGCCTGCGCTTTCGCATTCGAAAGGCAATTGAATAATGTCGATTTACCAACATTCGGCAATCCAACGATCCCGCATTTTAATCCCATGTGTTTATTTTTCGAGAGCGCAAAAATAGGCTAAAAACTGCAATCTGCGTGGGGTTTAGGGTCTTTTTCTAGGGTAAAATGGGCGAAAATGAGGTCAGATTTTGCTATTTTTGGACAATGGACTTAAGTTTTTGGGAAAAAGACAGTTTCTTCAGCGAAATCGATTTGCTGGTAGTGGGCAGCGGTATTGTGGGATTAAATACTGCTCGAGCCGCCAAAGAGCGAATGCCTCACTGGCGGATATTGGTCATCGATCGCGGATTTTTGCCTTATGGGGCTAGCACCCGCAATGCAGGTTTTGCTTGTTTTGGTAGTTTGAGCGAGTTACTCGACGATTTAACGCGTATGCCTGAGCAAGATGTGCTCGATTTGGTGCGTCGTCGTCGCGATGGATTAGCACGTCTGCGGAGCTTGTTGGGCGATGAAAACATCGGATTTGAATCGCTCGGGGGATATGAATTGTTTACCGAAAACGAAGAACCGATTTTTCAAAAGTGTGTGGAAGCATTGCCTTATTTCAATGCAGCTGTAGAAAAAATGTCGGGCGAGAAAAATATATATAAAATTGCCGACGAACAATTGTCCGATTTTGGATTTAAAGGAGTAAATCACTTGATATTAAATAGTGGCGAAGGACAAATTCACACTGGAAAAATGATGGACCGTTTGTTGAATTTAGTGCGGTCGATGGGAGTGATGGTATTAAATGGAATCGGTATTAAGCATCTTTTGGAAGAAGCCAATGGTGTACGATTAGAAACCAGTGAAGGATTTTCATTTTCAGTTGCTAGAGTAGTGGCTGCCACCAACGGATTTGCACGTGAGCTGATGCCCAATTTAGCTGTTGATCCGGGTCGAGCGCAAGTGGTCGTAACAAAACCGATTGAAAATCTAAAAGTGAAAGGAACGTTTCACTACGATAAAGGCTATTATTATTTCAGAAATATTGGCAATCGGATATTATTTGGCGGAGGAAGAAATCTCGATTTTGAAGGCGAAAAAACAACCGAATTCGCATTGACTGATTTAGTGCAGAATCGCCTGGAGTATCTTTTAAAGACAACCATATTGCCGAATACTCACTTTGAAATAGAGCAACGGTGGAGTGGAATTATGGGACTAGGTGATACAAAAACAACCATCACAAAAAGACTATCGCCTCGTATTTTTTGCGCTGTGCGAATGGGAGGGATGGGCGTTGCTATTGGATCATTAGTAGGAGATGAAGCTGCAGAATTGATTGTAAAATCAAACGACTAAGCCTCGTAATATTTAACGCCGTGTTCGCGCAAAAACTCTTTGATAATATCAACGTGAATACACTGACCTACGTGTAGGAAAGGAGTATTGGTGACTTTCTTCGCACCTGGCCCATTGGCAATTTCAAAGTTTTCGAGGTCGAATCCTAAGTGAAGATGTTTAGTAGAACTTTGCATTCCATAAACAACACCATCGGCATCGAATAATGGTCCGCCGCTTTGCCCGCGTAAGCCCGGAGTACTCATTTCGATACCAGCAATTTTTCCGTACTGTGATATTAAACGAGTCACAATTCCATCAATCGGGAACGAAGGTGAACGCATGTTTCCTTCCTTCGTCCATTCCATATCATCGCTGTGATAATTATAAGTGAAGTTGGTGAATTCGGGGAAAGGAAATCCTAAACGACAAAGCGTTTTTCCTGGTTTAATATCGTGTCCGTCGCCAATAAATCGCGCGTGGTTTTGATAGAAAATCTGATTAAAGCCCTTGAAGCGAATTATTGCTAAATCGTACAAGGAATGAACATGGCAATCGAAGCCTGTAATTTTGTCGAAGCAACCAATAAAGCTATGCTTCATTTGAATAATACTCTCTTTTTGGAAGTTAAATTGAAATTCGACTTCCTTCAAATGATTATCATAAAACTCATCGCGTTTTAAGCGAAAGCGTGCCTGTGTGAAAAGCAAATACTGCTGATTGATTTTGTCGGCATGTAATAATTGCTCCGCTACATGTCGGCAGGTAATAGCGATACCCTCATCGTTCACAAAGAACAACGTTGCAGCGCCTGGCCATACTTTATTCGAAGCATAACTTCTCATAATGGTATGGATTGGGCGGGTAAAACGACCTACATCTTCAATGGCTCTTACAAACATACTTTGGACAGATGGAAATAATACGCTTAATTTGGGGCTAAGTTAGTTAACCTTTTAACCAAAAAACAAACCGAATGAAACCAGAAATGAGATATGGTCTAATTTACGGAGGAATTTCCGTGTTATGGACTCTAATAATGTATGTAACTGAACTAAATCGCTCCGATTACGATTGGGTTGTGAATCTATTATCGTTAGTAGTACCTATTGTATGTATGGTAATGGCAGTAAATGAAATTAAGGCAGCGCAGAGTGGTTATATTACCTTTAATCAGTCGTTTAAGAAGACATTAACGGTAATATTGATTGGTGGAACTATAGCCGCTGTTTTTGCTGTTGTTTACATGAATTGGATTGATCCCGGTTTCTTAGAATTTACAAAAAACAAACAAGTGTTGAAAATGCAGGATATGGGGCTATCCGACGACGTTATAGAAAAGCAAATGGCGCAAAGCGAGAAATTCTATCAGCCGCAATGGATGTTTTTATTCTCAATAGTAGGGATTTTATTTTTTGGATCCATCTTTGCTTTAATTGTATCGGCGATATTGAAAAAGCCGAATCCGGAGGAGATTGTATAATCGAAATTTTATACGGCCTAGGACTGAAATCCTAGGCCATTTGTCCTAGGCCATTTGTTCATCTGAGAAATTTTCATGATTAACTACTTTTTTCCTATGATGTTCTTCTTGTCGATCGATATAACTTCTTACATTTTCGAGACTAGATTCGCTCACCGACGCCGCATAATACCCCACACCCCATTCAAACTTGGCATCAAAAAGTTTGTTTTTGTTAATCCAAAAAGCCGATTCCCCTACATTAACAACATTACCTTAGTGTAAATAATTCCATAAAACATTTTTTTTCATCGATTAATCTATCAATGGGTTATAAAGAATAGATGTCTGTTTAATTCATAACGTTTACGCATTAACGAAAATATTACAAGTGTAAAATAGAACTACATAAACTATGTGAAAATATTGTTGTTGAATATGTTTAAACGGTTAGTATTTAAGTATTTGTATTTCAATTTGTTGAGTGATTTAATTGGCTATGGCGCGAGGGCGGTCAAGCGAAAAGAGCGAATTGAACGAACGGTAACCGTTTGCGATTATTAAGAGCTATTAAGGATGTTAACTTAATAGCGTGTTCGGTCAATTGGTTTTCGGTTGTGCGCTTTCTTTGGTTACTTTCTTTGAGCAGGAAAGAAAGTGACAAAAATTATGGTTTAATTTGAAATTATTGAGATTAGAATGATGTGTTTTTAAGTCAAATTTTTCATTCGTGAAATCATCGTCGGAGTGAAACTCATTTCAGCATTTAAGCTAAAAAGGCAATGCAAGTGATCCTTGTATCCGTTAATGCGATCGATGTGAATATTCTTTGCTTTCGCGTTTTGTTTGATGTGATTAATAATAATAGGACGTAAATCATCAGTTAGAAAATGCACTCTGTTTTTGGTCCCCCAAACAGCATGAATCATAATATTCACAAACGCCATTTTGTAAATTTTTAAAATGAAGATGTGAAATTATGTTGGCTTCCGAAATCAAAAAAATAAATCACTTATGTGTTAGTAAATTATTATTCCGAAACTTCATTGATCCCGGGCTTCAGTCCGAGTTTATTACAAATACTAATTCGTGTTCCACTAAAATCTACCCGCCTATCTCAAGCATCCAACCCTTCAATAGTTCTTCTAATAATTGCAGCACATTCACGCAATTGTTCTTCTGTAATAACGAGAGGAGGAGCGAAGCGAATAATATCACCATGCGTAGGTTTTGCCAATAACCCATTTTCTTTTAAAAGCATACAAACATCCCATGCATCAACGCCATTTTTCTCTTGAATAACGATAGCGTTAAGTAAACCTTTTCCGCGTACTAATGTAACGCGATCGGATTTAATATTAGAAAGTTCATCTCTTAAAATTTTTCCTAAACGTTCCGAATTTTCTGAAAGTTTTTCGTCGAGTACAACTTGCATTGCTTCCATTGCCACTTTGCACGCTAAAGGATTTCCGCCGTAGGTACTTCCATGTTCGCCGGGCTTTATAGTCATCATTATTTCGTTATCGGCAAAAACTGCGGAAACAGGCAAGATTCCGCCCGACAATGCTTTCCCTAAAATCAAAATATCGGGACGAGCATTTTCATGATCGCAAGCCAACATTTTACCAGTGCGGGCAATTCCGGTTTGTACTTCGTCGGCTATGAATAGAACTTTGTATTTTTTGCAAAGCGCAGCAACACTTGAAAGATATCCTTCTTGTGGTACTACAACTCCTGCTTCGCCTTGGATAGGTTCAACCATAAAGGCTGCAACATTCGGATCTTGAAGGGCTTTTTCTAATGCAACTAAATCGTTGTAAGGTACCAAATCAAATCCTGGCATAAACGGACCAAATCCGTTGTAGCTAGAAGGATCGGTTGAAGCAGAAACGGCAGCCAATGTTCTTCCCCAGAAATTACCTTCTGCAAAGATGATTTTAGCTTTATTTTTTTCGATTCCTTTTACATCATATCCCCAACGACGCGCCAATTTGATAGCCGTTTCACCACCTTCAACTCCGGTGTTCATGGGTAGCAATTTGTCATAGCCAAATAATTTGGTCATGAACTCCTCATATTCCCCTAAAACATCGTTATGAAATGCTCGCGAAGTGAGTGTCAATTTCGAAGCTTGATCGGTTAAAGCACGCACAATTCTTGGATGGCAATGTCCCTGATTTACAGCCGAATACGCCGATAAAAAATCGTAATAACGCTTGCCTTCAACATCCCAAACAAAAACGCCTTCACCTTTCGATAAAACAACAGGGATAGGGTGGTAATTGTGAGCACCATATTGTTCTTCTAACTCAATAGCTCTTGCGCTAGTCATTAATTGTTCGGTAAGTTGCATGCGAATTATTATAAGTTGCAAAGATACGACTTACGAAGGTAAAATGGAAGTGATTTTGGTTAGGGAAGGTGTTGCTTGGTTTTTAGACTTTTACTTTAACATGATTTTAAATTTTAAGTGAATGAATGTTAACAAGTGAATTGGAAGGATTTATCACCAAATGAGTTTGATAATTTGAAGCGTTTTAAAAGCAATTTTATCTAGGATATATTATGTTATTGCTTTTTTATTACCTTAGTCTCAACAAAAAACAATTGATTATGAAAAAATTGTCAATTTTAGTAGGTCTATTTCTTTCGACGGGTTCAGTTTTTAGTCAAAATCCTTTAACCCCAGTTTTATCTACAAATATTGTACCAATTAATGATTTTTTTGGATTTAATGGGCAGAATACGAATGAAACAGGTTTTGGATATGATAATCCTGCTGTTGTTAATTCATTATCATTGGTTCATGCTTCTACTCTTCGTTTTCCAGGAGGAACTGTAGCAAATTATTGGGATTGGAAAAATGGTAATTATATAGAGCCAATAAGTCCGGCAACAGGTTGCTTTGGCTTGCCAAGTGATTTCGGTTCAACTTTTCCTCAAAATAATAATACACTTGCCAATTTCAAAAATGCTTTAAATAAGACAAGTGCAAAACCAATATGGACACTTAATCTCTTAACAGATGATCTTGCATCACAATTATCTATGCTAAGTGAGGCAAAGTGTCTCGGACTTCCTGTTGAGTATATTGAACTTGGTAATGAGTTTTATTTGAACAATGACTGTTATGAAGAAAAATTTCCATATGCAGTAACTTATGGTGAGTTTATAAAAGATTGGATTCCTGAAATTAGAAATAGATTTCCGAATGTTCATATTGCATGTGTAGGAACAACAACGTATGACGATGCTCCAGAAAGAAGGCTAAATTGGAATAGTAAATTAAGGAATTATTTTGCAACATTGCCTACAAATGAACGACCTGATGCATTCACACTACATGATTATAAGCCAAGTGGCTTGGGAATAAATAATTGTAGTGCAATAAATTTTGGTCAGCCAAAATGCAATAGTGGAAATTACTACACTTATAGTAGTCATTTATTTGGAACAGTTTACAATAATTTTAATCAACTTATAGCAGATGATTTTCACGATATTAATCAAGGTAATAATGATTATAATTACTGGATTACTGAATATAATTTATTAGATCGCGATAATAATATTCATGGTTCATGGGCTCATGCTTTACATACAGCCGAAATGACATTGCTGTATCTGAAAAATGCAAATGAAATTGAATTAACAGATTGTCATACGTTATTAGGGAACGGTGTTTTTAGTGCAATTTTAAATTCTAATAATGGCTATGACTATTCAAATAGCGTAAGTAATCCTTTTTGCAGTCCATGTTCCAATAATAATGCTACTTCAGCATATACTTTATCTTCATTGGGATTAGTTATGAATGAAATTGGGGTAGCATTAAAGAATGCTGTATCAGTGAGTGAAATAACTTTTACAGGATCTGTACCCGTTGTTACTACTAACTGCTCAATTGCTGGAAATTCAAACCCCGGAGTGATTAGTTGGCTAGCTGTTGATCCCGCAGGTAATACCAATGTTTTATTTTTGAATTTAAGTGATATTTCTTCAACTATTACAGATGTAAATAGTAATATTTTTGGCGGCGTTAACGTAAGTGCTATTAATTATAAAACCTATAATTTTGGTTTAAATGATTATTTAACTGATTATAATCCATCGAGTAATAGTGTTACTATTTTCAATAACACAAATTGTGGTGCAATTAGCACCTTAAACAATATTGGAATTGCGACGAACCTTACTTCTTCTGGGATAATACTTCCTCCTTTTTCTATTACGCGAGCTTGGTTATATACTAACAATATTGTTATAAAGGCAAATAGTCCTCAATTTTGCGAGGGGACAGATTTTTTATTAACTGCAATAACGGCTCCGAGCGCTTCGTCATTTCAATGGTATAAAAATGGAGTCTTAATACCTGGTGCAACATCTCAGAATTATTCGGGAACTGCCACTTTGGCCAATGATATCTATTCAGTATCGGCATCTTTGAATAGCCAAACGATTACTTCTGGCAATTTCTCAGTCAATGTTTTGACAAAGCCCGTTATTACAATACCAACAGGATTAAACCAAACAGTCTGCAACGGTTCTACAATTACTTTAGGAGCAGTTGTAACAGGCGGTACATCGTCAAATTATTATTATAATTGGACTCCAGGATCAAATATCGATCCTGTGTCAAGTCTAACTTCAAATTTAAATTATACGGTTAGTAAAACAGACGACTTTACCGTTTATGTTTCTGACGGAACATGCACAAGTAAAGAGGTAATTAGAGTAACCGTTTTAGGAGATTATAATTTTGAGAAAATTCCCGATAGAGTTTGTAGTGGAGTTCCATATGAAATTGAATTAACAGCACCTTCTTGGGTAAGTGCCACCTATTTATGGAGTGATGGAAGCACCACGAGTAAATTTCATTTGCCTAATTCAGTAGGCCCTAACTACAGTGTTAACATCAATTATTCATTTTCGGGAGGTAGCTGTAATGTTTACAAGGAATTCACTAGCTATCAAGTGGATTGTTGTGTTGGCTCTAGCCCACTGCCACTTGTTGAGTTAAATCGTAATAGTACTGTAAGCTCTTTAGTTTCGGGCCTAAATAGCCTAGGTGTAAGTATTACTGGTTGGGGCAATAATGGCCAATCATTTGTTTATACTACTTCAGGTACAAACAATGTGATTTTGATAAATACAGATTTTTCACCTGACGTAGATCTCAAATTGAAGAACTTTACTATTAAATTGACTGAAGGAGCAAGAATCAGAGTAAAGCCTTATCGAACTTTAAATCTTATTGATTGCAAAATTGAATCATGTGGATCTACATTATGGGATGGAATTATTGTTGAAGAACACGGAAAGATAATTTCAAATACCTCCCTAACTACCACTTCAAGCGAAATTACTGATGCGCGAAATGCAGTTCAGTTAAATGATTTTTCAGAGTATTCAATACAAAACACAAAATTCAAGAATAATTTAATAGGACTAATGTTTAATGGAGATATAGGAAAGTCAAATAGAGCATTTGGACTAGTTTCCGGTAATACTTTTTTTACGGACAATTCAAATGGTTATATTAAGGGGGCATATGCCGGAATGACCGAAAATTTTGGAGGGCAAGCCTTCTCTGGAATTAATATCGAAAATGGATTGTTGGTGATAAATACAATCTCTCCTTCGGGATTAAACTATTTTTATAATTTGAGCAGCGGTATTAATGCTCGCAACAGTGTTTTAAGTATAGGAAATGTAAGATTCAAGGATATCTACAAGCATCCATTGGTAAATGAAGAATGGAATAGTGCAGCAGTTTGTAATGTTGGATATTTGCCGACAATTGGCACTTCTTCATATACTGCTTATGATAATAACGTATACACGAATTCTATAACAACAGGAATTGAAAACACAGGTTTTGGGATTCGTCAGAAACATGGCTTTTTATGGGTAAAAAATGAGGTGATGTCATCAGTGAAAAAGGGCATATATGTTAGTGATGTGGTTTTAGATACGATTGTAATCGACTTCAATAGAATAGATGCACTTGAAGAAGGGATTACATGTTATAAAAATGACGGTGCAAAAGTTATTCATGTTATGCAAAATACCATTTCAGTTAACAATCCTACTTTGTCAAATAATGGAAACAAAATGGAAAATTGGGGAATAGGTATAGTAGAGCAAGGATTAAAAACAAATACTAGCACTACATTCTTGAAATGTAATAATGTTACATTAAACAATGCAAACTATGGATTATACTCACTAAACTCAAAGAATTTAATTGCAAAAGAGAATTCTATTTTCATGAACAATGTAATTAATAAGTTAGGAGTCGCATTTTTTTCAACCGGTAATTCTACTTTGACCCAAAATGGAGTAGATGGTATTACAGGTCTTTCTCAACAATCAAGGGGATTCCTTTTTTCAATGAGCACCGAAAACGACCTAATTAATAATAGTTCTAATAATAGCGGAATTGGCTTTGATTTTTGGAATGTTAATTCACATACTAATTTAATTGGCAATCGTATAGGTTCACATTATATTGGGTTGCATATTAATAAATCTGGTTTAATTGGGCCGCAGTACATGTTAACTACAAATAGTAGCAATGGAAATAGGTGGTTTGGTTATAATACTAGCAATGGATATGGGAGCGGGTATGGAGCAGTAAATGAGAATATTGGTAATGGTGTAATTGATCAAAGCTCACCAAGTTTTAGCCAATTCGTTATTGATAATTCTAATTTAGCGGGAAGTTTGTTTTATCCATTTAATGATATGCCTGGCTATCCTAACTCTTCATCTAGCGGTTGGTTTAAGCCTCTTCCAAATTACCCTCCAATTTTACCAATAATTATTTCTTCTTGTTCATTAAATGATATTGATAGAATAGGCTACCTTTATTCAGCTTACGATTCTTTAATTGTTCAAGATAATATCACTTCTACTGAATTTGGAGAAGAAGTTCAATATATAACTGCTCGTGATTTATTTGAAATTTTGCAAAATGACAGTTTAAAGCTTTTAGAAAGTGAGTTCTATAAGAATTTTTATGATTCGCTTTTACAAACAAATATTGGTGAATTTGGCAAGGTAAGAGAAATGCTCCACAATATTTATTTTGCAGATTCGAGTTTGTCAATTCAAAATGATGAATTGAATTCAAAAATTAGTAACAATTTGACAAGGCTTAGACAGATTCAGGAATTGCTAACTGAAGGAACTTCATCTCAATTTGATAGTTTGAATTTGGTTGCAGAAGGGAAATATTTGGCTTACCAAATAGGAAGACAAAAAAATGAAAAAGGAAATTTGAGTTCTAATTTTAATTTGTTACTCAATGATCGAATTCAATTTTTAATTGAAATGAATGATGGAATTTCGCCAAATAATTTAATTGAAATGAACGAAAAATATGTGAATGATTTTTTATTGAAGCAATTGAGGCGTAATCTTGGTCCAGATAGTATTGATTTTTCGATTTTACAATCCATCGCTCAGCAATGTCCCTTCTCCGGAGGTCGATCTGTATATGTCGCACGTGCAATAATACATGAGTATTATCCCGAAATGGTTTATAGTGATGAGGATATTTGTATGGCTGAAGGATTAATGAGGAAATCGAATGTTAAAAACACAAAAGTTAAAGATAAAATTTATGCATCACCTAACCCTTCTGGTTCATTTGTTAATCTAATAAATGAAAATGGAGCAAATCTTATCGTTAGGATTGATTTATTAACGTTAGAGAGTAAGCTGTTGTTTTCTCAAAATAATAGCTTGCCAATAAATATTATGAATCTCAATGAAGGTGTGTATTTTGCTAGATGTTTAACTATGGATGGCATTGTATTAACCACTAAATTTATTGTTCGAAAATGAGATTATATGTTGTTTTAATTTTATGTGGTTTAAATTCATTAAATGGCAATTCTCAAGGTCGCGATAATTTGTGGATGATGGGGTATTCAACACCTCCAATCACCGGCAAGGCTGATGTCGAATTTTCTTCAGGTGCTCCAGTCATTAATACGTCTCCAAGAGACATTAATTTATCTTTGACATTTGCCAATATAACAGATAGTATCGGTAATTTGCTTTTCTACACCAACGGAGCTATAGTTGCAAACGCATTAAACGATACGATGCCAAACGGAGATAGTTTAAGTCCTGCAACTTATACTTTTTCGGGAGCTTGGCAGTTTTTTGGATTCCCAGTCGTTCAAGCATCTCTGATATTAAATGACCCAGGAGATAATTCCCTATATTATATTTTACACAATTCAATTGATGTTCTTCCTAATAGTACACAACGACCATTGAATTTATTTTTATCAATTGTAGATATGAATGCTGATAGCGGTCGTGGCGATATAATAATTAAAAACAATATTATATTTAATGATACATTAGCAGCAGGAAACTTAGTGGCATGTAAACATGCCAATGGGCGAGATTGGTGGGTCGTTGTTCCTGAATTTAAACAACCAGGATATTATTTATTTTTAGTGACACCAATTGGAATACAATTTGTAAGAAAGCAAATAATTGGCCAAAGATTGGCGAGTGATGGGCAATCGTGTTTTAATAGACAAGGCACGAAGTACGCTCGTTATGATGCTACAAACGACTTCGATGTTTTCGATTTTGATAGGTGTACTGGGATGTTGAGTAACAATATTCATGTAGCCATTAATGATAGCATGTTTGGGTTTGGCGTCAGTTTCTCTCCTGATGGCTCAAAGGTTTATGCAAGTTCCGCTCAATTCTTATATCAATTCGATTTAAATGCAACGAATGTTGCTGCAAGTATGACTACAGTTGCTACTTGGGATTCAACTTATGCTCCGTTTGCAACCTATTTTTTTGTTCAACAATTGGCTCCAGATAATAAAATTTATATTGCAGCTTATAATGCTAGCAATGTTATGCATATTATCGATTCTCCGGATGTATTAGGAGTTGGATGTAATGTTATTCAGCATGGTCTTCAATTGCCAGTTTTAAATGATGGCACTGTCCCCAATCACCCAAACTATCATTTAGGTCCACTAGTCGGTAGTATTTGCGATAGCTTAAGTGTTGGTTTGCCTCATAACATTGTTCAGAGTGCCGGGCTGCGGTTAAATCCAAATCCTGCATCCAACCAAGTCTGGGTCAATTACCAATTTCCCAATAACCGCGATGGCTGGTTCGAGATTTATGATCCTCTTGGCAAGTTAATCCTCAAACGCCGCCTTTACTGGAGTACCACCCAATTACTCGTTTACCTCAACGAAATAAAATCAAATGGTATTTATGTGGCGAAGGTTTTTGATGATAGTGGGATGTTTTTGAGTACGGAGAAGTTGGTGGTTAATAAATAGAAGCCGAGATTGTTTTTTTTTTTTTAAGGTTCTTGGTTCATGGTTCATGGTTCATGGTTCATGGTTCGCGAAGCGAGAGGCGAGATGTTTTTTGGATAGAAATAAGGGTGGAGAAAAGGATTTTGGTTTGGATGGGAGAAGGAAATAGGTTCGAAGCTTGTCCTGACAGTTATCGTCAGGATTGTGTGCTTTTTCAGCTCTACTGCATGGTTCTTGGTTCGGCGAAGCCGGTTAGGGCTATTGCATTTATTGGTTCGAGGCTTGTCCTGACAGATATCGTCAGGGTACTGAGCTCTTTCAGCTCTACTGCATGGTTCGAGGCTTGCCCTAAAGTGTGCTATTTCGGCACTACTTTAGGGTTTAGCGATGCGGATTTGGGCTGACGAGTTATGAGTAAAACCATCACTTGTTCTTTTGGCACAACATCATCGGTTCGAAACGTGCCCTGAAAGATATCGTCAGGGTAGTGTGCTTTTTCAGCTCTACTTCAGGGGTTCGCGAAACGAGTAGCGAGATCTTTTTATGATTCATGGTTATAGAGTGGAGCTGAAATGGAGTCGAGACATTGTTATGGAACTTGTCGAAAGATTGAGCCTGTCAAAATAGAATGTAGGCTTAGTTCATTTGAATATATAAACAAAAAAAGTATTCGCAATGCAGTTGATGTTGAGCTAACGGGTTTTCTCTTACCGTACCACCGTTATCGACCCCAACTTTTCAAATACCTTACGGTCGTTGTAGCCCGTGAAGCGCATTTTGTAAAAATAAACTCCTTGTGGTACTGCCGTTCCTTTAAATGTTCCGTCCCATCGTTCTTGGGTGTTGGTGCTCTGAAAAATTAATTGTCCCCAGCGGTTATATAAATCAATCGAATAGTCTTTCACAAATGCTCTTTCTACTCCCCATGTTTCATTGTCGTTGTCGCCATTTGGTGAGAAGGCATTTGGAGCGTATAAAATCGGATTTTGTGTGAGTTCAATAATATTCGAATAGCTTTCGCCATCGTTGCCTCCGCTGTTTTCTTTGGCTCTAATTCTGTATCCGAATATTCCGTCGTTTAATGGTAAATCATTGTCGGTTCGTAATGTATCGCTACCCAAATTCACGTATTTATCGCTTAGCTGTTCTCCTTCGTTGATTGCTGCCCTTTCAATGGTATAACTGTTTACATTTTGTTTCCAGTTGATGTAGTTATTCCATTTTAAATTATGCTCGAAGGGCGCACTGTTTCCCGTTAACAATATGCTGCATTGTTCTTCACTTTCTGGCTGATCGTTTTTGCAGTAGTCGGTAATGTAAATTTTGTAGCAGTAACTACTTTCATTGGTGTACACTTCATCGTCGGTGTATTCCATTTTTGAGTAGTTCGTTAATGTGGCAAATTCTGCGTAATTACTTCCTGCTTCATTTTTTTTGCGCATTAAATGATAGCTAGAAAAAACTCCATCGGGAAAATCTTTCCACTTTATTGTTATTCTATCATGGTCACTTACCGATACACTGATAATATCAACTATCTTTTTTTCAATGGTTACCGAGCAGAGTGTATCGGATGCGGGACCTTCTATTCCGCAGCTATTCGTTCCAATAATATAGTAACAGTAGTCGTTTATGTTGTTTTGTTGCGCCGTACTATCATCGAATACTACATTACTAGGATCGTTAAATGTATTCAATGCTTGATAAGCTCCTCCGTTCACACTTCTGTAGAGCGTAAAATACCTGAAATATCTAGGCATGATGGTCGGATCTTCTCCTAAATAGATTCGAATAGTGCTATCACTTAATGTTTGCATGCAGAGTAAATTCGGCTTGGCAACTATCGGTGATGGCTTAACTAAAATCCTGAATTTTCCAATGGATGTAAGTGGTATCGGACATCCATTATCACTAATTTCATAAGTAACATGATAGGACGAATCACGTGCTTGATCGCAGGAAGTATACCAACAGAATGTAGTGTTTATACTGCCTTGCCCTAAGGTGTCGTAGGATATGGCATACGGAGCTTGAATCGTAGTTAGTGCTGTGTTCTGAAATACTTCTCCGTAGTAATTCAAGAATAACGAATCACCGTTCGCATCCGTTGCATTAATATTAAAACAGAGTGAATCTCCTGTATAAATCTCATAATCTTTATCGCTAACATTCGGCGATAATGCTGGCGATGCATTGCCTGAACATTCAATGGCTGTAATTTCTATTTCTCGTCGTACTTCGCCTATAAATACGCCGTTTCTGTATTCCCAAATCGATACTGCCATCGCGTAAATTCCTACATTGTCGGTTGCTCCTTCGGCGAGTCCCGTTTCACTATTTATGACTAACGGTTGCGTATTACCGCAAATATTGGCTAACGAATAAGGTGTTTGCCAGTTGGTGTTGGAGTAGGGAAGTGGTTCCGGTATTTGGTCGGCGCCCGATGGTGAAAAGGGATTAGGATTAGACGAACTGGAATGTCCACCGTCATACGGACTAACAAATTGGTAAACTAACGAATCTCCGTCAGCATCGGTTGCACTAAATGGAAGTCGAAAAAAAGCATTGGCGCAGACGTATGGTAGGGGCGCAGAGGTGAAAACGGGGCTAGAATTTTGTATCGCAGGATTAGGAATCGAGCAATAAAATGTCATTCCCGCTTGATCTGGAAATGTTAGGTTGATAATGGTATTGTTTCTACAGCATCGTTCCCAAACCATATAATATCCTCCATCGAGGTTGGGCAAGTTCACAGTGTCGATGTATTTTCCGATTTCCATGCAAACTTGCGGAGGCGAAATACATCCTGGTCCTGAATAATTCAAAGGGTTTGAACTGATAAGGTTCATGTGAATGGTATCGACTAGTGAATTGTCGTACCGTCCAAAAATTCCTAGCGTAATATCTGGGTCAAATTGAGCTCCTATGGGATTCGAACAGTCACGATAGAGTGTAAGCGTGACCTCGAAGGTATTTGGTTCTAAACAGCGCGTACTGAGATCACCACCGGCAATATGGTAAGCCCTCGCCGTCGAAAAGGTGAGTAACAGAAGGAGCAAAAAGCAGATTTTTTTCATTAATTGAAGCGATTCCAGCTTTGGACACTCAAAGTTACCTAATTTTACCCCTCAATTAAAAAGATTTTGGTGAAAGGCGAAATATTAGAGAATTTGTCGGTGATTGACATGGCCGACGAAGGCAAAGCGGTTTGTAAACACGAAGGATTGGTCATTTTCGTGGAAAAGGCTGTCCCAGGTGATATCGTGGATGTGAAAATCCGTAAAAAGAATAAGTCCTTCCTCGAGGGGCAGGTAGTTCGGTTGGTGAGTCCTTCGCCTTCGCGAACGGAGCCTTTTTGCGAGCATTTTGGCACCTGCGGTGGATGTAAATGGCAGTATTTGAGCTACGAAATGCAGCTTCAATTCAAGCAAAAGCAGGTATTTGATGCGATGTCCCGAATTGGGAAAATCGAAAATCCCGTAATTGAGCCTATCATGGGATCTGCCTTAGAGCGTTTTTATCGCAATAAACTCGACTATAGCTTCGCCGATCGAAAATGGCTTACTACAGCCGAAATGAATGTAGAATTTCCAGCTTTTGAACCAGGCTTGGGCTTTCATATCCCGGGAAAATTCGACAAAGTTTTGGATATAAATCAATGTTATTTGCAACCTGATCCTTCGAATGCAATTCGCTTGGCAGTGCGTAAGTATTGCGTTGAGAATGATCTAACGTTTATGAATATACGTAAACGTGAAGGTATGATGCGCGGACTAATCATTCGTAATACTATTAAAGGTGATTTAATGGTGATTGTGATGGTGTATCAAGATGAAGAAGGGAAGTTAAATGGACTATTGCAGCATTTAAAAGATAATTTTCCGCAGATCACTTCGTTATTGTACGTGATCAATAATAAAGCGAATGATACCATACATGATCAAGAGATTCATTGCTTTCATGGATTGCCCTATATCACTGAAGAGATGGAAGGATTGGATTTCCGCATCGGACCAAAATCGTTCTTCCAAACCAATAGTTTGCAAGCCTTGACTTTGTATAAAGTCGCTCGTGAATATGCAGGATTAACAGGTAACGAGCATGTA
>Ga0255345_1002195_pt1 | contig 25493 bp, 20 predicted proteins | sample wastewater_treat_6_FD_192415 | JGI IMG/M metagenome (GOLD analysis project Ga0255345, IMG submission 192415) | Wastewater microbial communities from Lulu Island WWTP, Vancouver, Canada - plant20 | ecosystem: Engineered > WWTP > Wastewater > Unclassified | place: Canada: Vancouver, British...
CAGTCGCTGCATGCAGCATGCAGTCGCTGCTTATGGCCTGGCAATGCCGAACTCTGCCGGCGATTTCGGAGCTATGCCCAGATCATACAGAAGCCAAGCATTCACCGATGTGCTCTTGTCAACATAATCCGCAGCTGCCTTGCCCGTGAGCCCGACGTTGGCAAAGTAGCTTTCCTTGACGAACTTCGCGAACTCGGGAGTAGATACCGCGTAGTCGTACGCCTTCTGGATCTTCTCGACTACCGCAGCTGGTGTATCCTTGGGAACCGAAATGCCGACCCACCCGCCGAACGGGAGGAACTGCTTGAGCGCGGGGTATACCTGGCCTATGGACGGTACCTTGCCGACGCCCGCCAGTTCCACTTCCTCGCCGCCAAAGTACGCCAGTACGCGAAGCCTCTTGCCCAGTATCAGCTCGATCGCCTCAGGAAGACCGCAGGCGCCGACGTCGACTTCGCGCTTCATCGCGGACACGGCCGCCGGGTTTCCTCCTCCCATCGGGACCAGCTGCGGCGCCTTAGTACCCAGCGTGTTCGCGAAGAGCATCACGGCCCTGGTCCATGCGCATCCGCGTGCCGCGACAGCTACGGTAATCTGGCGTTTGTTCATGTCGGCTACCATGTCCTGAACCGTCTTGTAAGGAGAATCAGGATGGACCACAAATACGGCAGGCACCGCCACCGATACTCCGAACACGTGCCAATCCTTCGGGGTGAACTTCGACTGCTCCATCACCGCGATGCTAGTGATGTCGGTAGGCTGCGTCAGAACCGTGTACCCATCGTGGGGAGCGTCCCAAACATACTGGTGCCCAACCGCCGTCGCGGCGCCGGGCATGTTAGTAGCAGCCATGGGGACTCCGAGTGCTTTCTCCATATGCGGTTTCAGGGCGCGTGCGATTAGGTCCGTGGCTCCGCCCGGCGCGAACGGTATGATCAGCGTAATCGGACGAGACGGCCACGGCGCAGCGGCGCCAGTGGAACCAACTCCGGCGATGACTAGAGCAACAACCAAGGAACTGAACAGTGCGATCCTTACTGTCTTCCGCCCTATCATGAATGCGTCCCTCCTAATGGTAGTGTGATGACTAGACTCGACGCCTTTTGCAACAGATTCCCGATGACACTACTGACACAGCTTAGCCGCCCGGTGATCACCTCCGGTCATGAATCATGGCCCCGCTCCGCAGCCTCCGGGTTCACGGCATGCGACAGGTCTGCCCCAGTCGCGAGCTCGGCTGCGACTTTGCAGGCGGCGCGCCTCATGGCCTCAAGTGTATCGTAGGTGTAGGCAGCCACGTGCGGCGCAGCAATCACCCGGGGATGCAGAGCTAATTCGCTTCCTACAGGTGGTTCATGATCGAATACGTCCAGAGCGGCGCCTGCGATTCGCTTCTCGTTTAGCGCCTCAAGCAGCGCCGCTTCGTCCACGATACCTCCCCTGGAGGCGTTGATGACGAAAGCCGTAGGCTTCATCATGCTGAGCTCGCGAGCCCCAATAAGGCCCCGAGTGCCTGCTGTGAGCGGAACGTGTATGGAGACGAAATCCGCGGCAGTCAGCAGGTCATCCAGGCAAGCGTAGCGGCCTCTGCACGATGCCTCAAATTCGGGAGACTGCATCACGTCGTACCCGATGATCTCCATGTCCAGGCCCGAGCAAAACCGGGCCAAGGTCCGCCCTATGGCGCCGGTGCCGACTACACCCAGAGTCTTTCCGTGAACATCGTATCCAACGGCTCTTTCCCAACGCCCGGACTTAATCACCGCATCGTACTCGGGAATTAGCCTAGCCGATGCCATGATGAGCGCCAGGGCGAACTCCGCCACGGCCTCCGTATTCACCCCGGGCATCCTGCCCACTAGTACTCCGCGTTTGGTGCACTCAGTAATATCGATGTTATCGATGCCCACCCCGAACTTGACTACTGCCCTGAGATCGGGGAGTCGAGAGAGGAATCGTTCGTCGATTCTGTCTGTTCCGGTTATCACTGCCTGGTATCCGGGTAGAGGTTCTGCCGAACTAAGAGACGCAGAGTGAAACGAAACCTCGTATCCCTCGGAGGTCGTCCAGTGCAGTCCCTCCTCGCTTCGGCTTATGCCGGCCTGGAAGGAGTGGCTTGTTGCAAGTATCCTTAGCTTCATCTGAACCACCATCTACATTGCGCAGCCTGCTGTGTGCGGCGCTATATCATGCCCAGATCCGCAAGAGCCTTCTTCACCTTGGCCATCACTTCATCGCCCGCGGGGAGGAACGGGCTGCGGACTGTTCCGCCATCGATTCCCCTGAGCTTCAGAACCTCATGACATATCGGCACCGTCGGGCCGAGCTTGATCGCGTCACGTAGAGCCAGCACAACCATTTGAAGCTCATTGGCGCGGTCGTACTTGTGCGCTAGGACAGCGTCATAGAGTTCGCGGACCTTCTCCGGGTATACGTTTGCGACTCCCGATACGACTCCCCTAGCTCCGCACATCATTGCGGGGAACATGATGCCCTCGGTGCCGACTATCAGGTTGAAATCGGGGTTATTCACGGCCTCAGCGAACTTATAGAAGTTGAGGATGTCGAATGAGCTGTCCTTGAGGCCCGCAAGGCCGTGATCGGCAAGATCCTTGATGAGCTTAGGGCTCAGAGGGTTCCCAGAGGTCTTGGGGTTGTTGTACGCATATACTGGAATCTCGACGGCATCTATCAATGCCATATAGTAGCCTCGTAGTTCCTGCTGAGTGTATGTGTAGTAGTACGGCGCGATGCTGGCCACTGCGTCAGCTCCGACCTGCTCTGCATGTTTTGCCAGTTCCACCGCGGTTTCGGTGTCGGCGCAGCCGACCTGGACGATGATGGGGATCCTTCCGGCGGCCTGGTCCACACAGATCTCAGCAACCTGCTTTCTCTGCGCGGGAGTCATGATCAGGCCGGAGCCGTAAGTCCCGCAGATGAACAGCCCGTTAGCCCTGGTCGACAGGAACTCCACAGTGTTCCTAACGCCCTTTTCGTACACTTCGCCGGACTCGGTGAATGCTGTGAGCATTGGAGGTATGACCCCACCGATGGTCCGCTTCGCTGTTTTTGTGCCCATCCCTTGTACAACCTGCCTTTCGAATGTTGCTTACTTCAATGTTCTGAGACCGTTTTCGGCTCAGAAACTTGCTGCGTGCTTTCGCGAACGTTGTACGACACTTTCTCAAGGTGCTCCAGTGTAGCAGCAAATGCTTCATCAGAGTCGTGATTCAGGATGGCAGCCAGAATCCGCTCGTGATACGCCACGGCAGTCCCTACGGCGCTAGGTATGAAGATAGTAGTCTTCATAGTATTTAGAAGCATCTTCTGAATGCTACGTTCCACCTGGTATATTATGGAGTTCTTCGACGCCTTACATATTGTGAGGTGAAATGCCAAGTCAGAGGCGGAAGTCCTGGAGGTGTCGGTCAGGCTCAGGTGCGATTTCATTTCCTCAAGGGCCTCGCGCATCTCGCACATGTCCTTTTCTTCTGCGCGCTCTGCTGCCAGCTTGGCTGCCATGGGTTCTATGGCCTGCCTAGTCTCGAGGAGTTCGAGCATCAGGTCGCTCTCGGATGGAGGCAAGAAGCGTAGGGGCTGAGATATGAGCCGTGCATTGATGTCTTCCCTAATGAACGTACCCTCACCCTGCTTTATCTGGATGACGCCCATGAGCGACAGACCCTTAAGCGCTTCCCTGAGAGTTGCTCTACTCACCCCAAGCTGGCTCGCGAGTTGCCTCTCTGGAGGGAGCTTGTCGCCAGGCCTTAGGCTGCCGTCCGAGATAACCTCGCGAAGCTGAGCGATGACATCATCGTACAGGGTTACCTTCGACGCTTGCCTCAACATGCAAGACACCTCCGGAATAAGCGTGAGTGCTTCTATCCATACACCCGGTCATCTAGTCATCAGGTGGTCTGACCACTGATTCTACACAAATTCGATTATTCCTTCAGTCAGATCAGATTTTCTTCGACCGTCGCAGGCAACCTGAGGGCCAGAGTGCCGTAGGGTTAGTGCCAGGCGTACGTTGGCCGCCCTGCGCCCAGCCATGAGATCACCCCTCTAGATGCGGTTTCGCTCAATCCAAGTATGCTAGAGGAGCAAGTCTCATGGCACGGGCCTGTGTGCTTAGCTCTTACCATAAAGAATGAAGACGTCATCGCAGGACTGCAGAATGCGATCGCCCCGTAAAGCCTGAAGTCTACCAGAGCCCTTCCGGACGCTCAGCCCGCTCGCGGCGGGTCTGCTCTAGGGCTCGGTCTACAATGGGCTCGGCCAGTCCAATATACTTCTCAGGCCTCAGCATGTCGTCTAGCTCCTCGGCGGTAATCTTTCCGCGTATGGCCGAATGCTTCAACAGGCTGTCCTTAAAGCTGATCCCTTCGGAGTAACTACCTATCGATGCTTCGTACACAGCTGTGTGGGCTGTCTGCTTGCCCAGCCTCTGCCCCAAACCGAACATGGCAGCCTCTGACATGATCAGACCTTTGAGCATGTCGAGATTGCCGCGCATGCGCTGCTCCTCTACCTCCAATCCATTTAGCAGCAGTGCGCTCTTGGAGAGAACAGCCGACAGATACAGGCATGCTTCCGGTATCGTAACCCATTCAGGCTTCCAGGCCGCCCCGTCGCGCTCGTGCTCGCCGACCAAGGACTCAAGCATCATCGCCGCCCGATATCGCACAAGCTTGGAAAGACCGTGTACTGCCTCTGCTATCTCTGGGTTCCGCTTGTGCGGCATGGTACTAGAGCCAACCTGCCCCATGACGAAAGGTTCCTTGAGCTCGGCTATCTCCGTCTTCTGTAGTTCATATATCTCGTTACCTATCTTGCCCAGTGTGCACCCGACCATGGCCATAAGGCACGCGAATTCCGCCAAACGGTCGCGGGAAGTGTGCCAAGCAATGTCTGCGGTTCCCAGTCCAATCTTGTCCATCACACGCCTGTCTATCTCCATGCCTAGGCTGCCGAAGCCTGAGTAGGTGCCGACACCGCCGCATAGGTTGCCGACAAGAACACGTTCGCGGCTCTGCACGAAGCGGGAGATGTTCCTGCTGATTTCTCTGAGCCAGATCGCCGCCTTGAAGCCGAAAGTCGCCGGCAACGCATGCTGGCCATGGGTTCGTCCCGGCATGACTGTGCTTCTGTGACGCTCAGCCAGCCTCATGAGCGCCTCCTCAATCTCGCTCAAGTCGCGAAGGATGATCGTGTACGATTCTTTTACTCCCAGCATCATCCCAGTATCGGTTATGTCCTGAGTCGTAGCGCCGTAGTGAATGTACTCACCCCAGCCGTCATCACAAAGCCTCTGAACATTCCTCAGAATCGGCATGATGGAGTGTCCCGTTCGCTGGAATTCTGCCGCTATGTAATCGAAATCGAGCAGCTCTACCCTGGCCTTCATCCGAATCTCCCGAGCGGCCTCAGCGGGAATCACGCCCAGCTCGGCCTCTGCTTCAGCCAAAGCGGTCTCAACTTCAAGCCAGCGCCGGATCATTGACATGTCATCCCAGACCTGGCGCATCTCCTCTGTGCTCCATGAGTCTTTATACACTTGGGAGTCAATCAAATGCGATGCCACAGCGTATTATGCCTCCTCTCATATTCCCAACAACGCCTGCGACATGTCTGGCGCCGTATCAATTCTCATGCACGCATTCCATAGTGACTCGGCCTTGCCGGGGGCAACGACGCGGCCCGCTAATGCCATGAATTTCTCCCTTATGGTATCCTTTGACACTGGATTCTCGGGATCACCCCGGCGAAACTCCACTCGTTCCTCAAAAACACGCCCATCATTCAGCTCGACTTGGATCTCGGTCGGTCGCTTGTCACGGAATACCTTTTCGAGCTCAGGATCAATTGTGATACTCACCCGCTGCATTAGCTGGCGTGTCGCGGTATCATCTAGCCAGACCCCCTCAAACGATTCCAGGGCAGGACTACCGTACAGTAGTCCATGGCTTACGCAGAAAGGGATACTGAACTTCGCCTCGTATGAACTGCTCGGATTGCTGATTCCTGCTACTCTCACTGCTACTGAGTTCGTTCGCACAACGATTCGACGGACAATGCCAGCAATCACAGACGGATTGCTATCGCCGATGGCATCGCTCAGTCTTCTTCGAACGCCGACTGCCGCATCAATGGGAGTGTGGGTATGCCCGCACGATGGGTACATCTTCGTCGTGACCTCAAGGATTCGGTAATGGGAGCCCAGATCCAGAACTGCCCGACTGAGGTCACACTCGCCCGCAGTCGCCCGGCAGAATCCCTGGTCACCTTCTAGGATCCTTAGCGCGCCTGTAAAGCCTTGACGCGCAAGCTTGGCTGAGAGCAGACCGCTCATGGCTGCCTTGCCCGGGTGCAATGGTTTCGTCATGGCGCCGTCTGACTGGAACTCCCACAATCCTGCTGCTTGACTGCCTGCGTTGCCCAATGCATTCACGATTTCATCGGGAGCAAGTCTTAGGACCCTGCCCGCTGCTGCCGCTGCAGCAAAAGCTCCGACTGTTCCGGTGGTGTGCCAGAACCGGTAGTGCGCGGGGTTTACCGCATCGGCGATTCTGATTCCTACATCGTAGCCTGCAACTAGGCCAGCCAGGAACTCCTCTCCCGAGGCTCTCTCCTGTTCAGCTGCCGCCAATGCAGCTGGAATCGTAGGCGCCGCGGGGTGGTACAGAGAGTTTCGATGCGTGTCGTCGTACTCCCATATGTGAGATGTAAACCCATTCACAAACGCGGCCATAAGCGGTGTTGATCGCCGGTGAGTGCCCACTATGGTGCAGGATCCATGGGCGAGATCCTCCTGAACAGCCCGAAGCGCCCTTTCTGCTGTCTCGCTCTTGGTGCCTGCTACCGCGCAGGCTATCCAGTCCGCAAAGAGAATCCTCGCCTTATCGACAACCTCGGGTGGAAGCTGACGAAAGTCTACACGGTGAACGTAATCGCTGAGCACTTGGGTTATGGTGCTGTGCATCAGATCCCTCCTCTAGTAGCGCAGCCCTGTCCGGTATGTCACTTGGGTACGCTCTGTAGCTTCTTGCTTCGCATCCTCTGCATGAAGATCTTGGCTATAGGCATGAGGAAGAACCATGCAGACACAACCAAGAGTACCAGCGCGATCGGGCGAGTGTAGAAAATGCTGTAACTGCCTCTTGATATAACCAGCGCCTGCTGCAAAGAGGTCTCAGCCATCGTACCAAGCACCATAGCCAGGATCATCGGCGACACCGGTAGACGGAGCTTGTTCATGACAAACCCCAACACTCCGAAGATTAGCATAATCCATATGTTGAAGATGTTATTGCCCATGGAATATGCACCCACAGCGCAGAAGGCAGCGACGGCGCCACCCAGGAGCGGCTGAGGAATCGCGAGAAGCAGGCCTGACATGAAGCGTGCTACTAGTAGGCCCATCCCTCCCATGAGGATGTTGCCTATGAAGAAGGCTGCAAGTATCCCGTACGCAATTTGGGGCTGCTCCATGAATAGCATTGGGCCAGGGCGCAGGCCATGAATCATCAACGCTCCAAGGAATAGCGCGGACGTGGAGTTGCCCGGAACGCCGAGCGAAAGCAGAGGAACCATTGAGCCTCCGACCACTGAGTTGTTGGCTGCCTCGGGCGCGGCAACGCCTTCAGGCACACCTGTGCCGAACTCAAGGCCAGGGCTACGCCGGCGCGCGATCTCGTATGCAAGGTATACCGCCATTATCATCCCAGCGCCCGGCACGATCCCGATGAAAGTGCCAAGCGCCGCGCATATGACCCATATCGGCAGTAGGCGACGGATCAGCGCTCGCTCCAGCCTGAAACTACCTATTTGGCCCACTCTGCCTGTGCCGGCCGCGGTACTCGGCCCGGTATTCGACATTCCCATGACTGAGGTGATCCCAAACAGTCCAATCAAAGCAGGGATGAATGGGATACCATCAAGCAGGTTCGGGTTTCCGAAGTAGAATCGCGGGTAGCCGACCTGAGGCGACATTCCGATTGTAGCAATGAGGAGCCCCAAGACTCCTGATATCAGGCTTCGCAGGACTGAGTCTCCTCCCATCCCGGCGATCGTGCTGAGGCCAAATACGGCGAGAGCGAAATACTCAGCCGGACCAAATCTCAGAGCCTGCTCGGCAAGCCACGGCGCGGCGAACATCAGAACTAGTGTGCTGAAAACCCCACCGAAGACCGAGCTCGCAGTCGAGATGGACAAGGCCTGCCCCGCCAGCCCTTTTCTGGCCATAGGATAGCCATCCTGTGTGGTAACCACTGATGATGCGGTACCTGGTATGCCCACAAGAATGGATGCGAACGACCCTCCGTAACAGGCAGCGCAGTATATGCCCACAAGCATCGCCAGGCCGACGATGGGTTCCATCGCGAAGGTTATCGGAATTAGGATTGATATCGTAATGGTATCATTTAGCCCAGGAATCACGCCGACCACGAGGCCCAGCAATACTCCACCGGCCAGCATAAGAAATACATGCGGCTGCAGTATGACCTGGAATCCCAGAGCAATGTTCGACAGCAGACTTCCCATTATGGCATCACCCCTCACTACAACACTGGGAATTGCTCTTGGCTAGCACCTACAGAAGAATGCCCGTGGGAAGCGGAATTCCAAGGGCAGTCCGAAAAACCAGATACAGCAGCACCGTGACGCCTATGGCCGCCACGGCCATAGGCAGCCATCGCCGGTAACCAAGCACAATAAACAGTCCGAACGTAAGGACGAGGTTAGCGACGGCGAATCCTGCAACACCAAGAAGAAGAATGTGAAGCACAATGACCCCTAGGATCTCGAAGAATACAACCATAGAACGTGACAACTGATCCTTCTCGGCCTTTTCAGGGGGCAGGGTGAGTGCGGCAACAAACTGCAACGCGCCCAGGATGATGGCCACTATCGACATGAGTCGCGGATACATTGCTGGAGTTGTCGGTATCGATGCTGACATAATTAGGAATATGGCGCCGATAACGATAATAGATATTCCAATAGTCATCTCACGCGTCTTTTGCCCCATACGCTCGCCGCTATGCAATCCCTCCGGCTGTGGCCCTCGGTTGGGACCATGCGGACTCTCTCCTTTCATAGCACCAGACTAGGCCGATGGACATGCCGCGCCACAGAAGAGCCATTAAGGCCCGGATGAAAACGTGAGGGCGAGAGGTTGCGGACGCTCTGCGTAGCCCCCATGTTCCTTTACATTCACTCTCGCCCAAACACGCCGTCGAATTAGTCACCCAGTTGCCATTACTTGGCCTTACCGATGCCGAGCTCCTTGAAGATCTGGGTTACTGCAGCAGCATCGTTGTTCATGTACTCAGCAAAGCCAGCCGGTCCACGGTTGATCACTGGATAGCCTGCCTTGGCCATTCTCTCTCTGAAGACTGGATCATCGATTCCCTTTTGAAACGCAGCCGCAAGATGCTGCAGTATGGGCTGGGGAAGCCCTGCTGGAGCCGCAATACCCCTCCACGCCCCGTATACCAGCTCTATGCCAAGCTCGCGGAATGTGGGAACATCGGGCAGATCCCGTGACCGCTCCTCAGAAGCCACCGCCAAGACAGTGAATTTCCCTTCCTTAACCTGACTCTGGCATTCGCCATATGCCATGAGTCCAACGTCCGTATAGCCACCCAGCAGTTGCATAATCTGCTGAGGTGCACCATTATTGTGGACGTACTCGAACTTTGCGCCAGTCTGTTTTTCCAGCATCATACCGGCAATGTGGTGTGACGTGGAGTGACCCGGTGTGCCCATTACGAGAGACCTCTTCTTCGTAGCCTCAATTAGCTGGGCAGCGCTCTTGTAAGGAGATTTACTAGGAACTACGAGTATCTCAGGGTCGAAGCAGTACAAAGCTATGGGCTGAAATGACTTGTGGGTGTATGTCGTCTCTTTGGTGAGAGGGTTAGTGACAACAGAAGACGTGCATGCCAGAAGAGTGTACCCATCAGGCGCCGAGTTGGCCACAAGGGTCTGTCCGATCACCGCGCCTCCGCCCGGCTTGTTCATTATGACTAGCTTGGCTCCCAGCGCCTTCTCAACTGACTCCGCAAGAAAACGGCATGTTACGTCAACTGCCCCTCCCGGGTCGAACGGAACGACAAGGTTCACTATGCGATCTGGATAAGCAGCCGAGACGCTTCCGATGGCAATACTCAGGATCATCAAACAAGCAAATAGCGAAATGGTCGCACGCCGACTCATGGTACCTACCTCCTCATGTACTAGTTAAGACCAGTGCTCAAGTCCCTTGTGATAGACCTTATGAGCGTCGAAGGCAATAGACTACGCACCCACCCCTCCCATGCCCGTTCTGCCACTTGACCTGCTCAGTATATTAAGCAAGATCTATGCCATATGTGAGTTGTACCCCGATAGCTGCTAGAGAGAGTACGTACGGAGCCAAGTGGGTGTCAAATTGAGACGCTTCCGCATAGTGACATGTAGAGACTGAGCTACTTCCCCAGGCCGTACTCGCGTATCCTGCGGTATATAGTTGAGCGACTCAAACCGAGTTGCTCCGCAAGCGCTTCTTTGGTTCGCGCGGTATCGCCCAGTCGACGAAGGCCGTCTTCTATCGCTGCTCGCTCCCAATCCGCGCTCGACATGGGGCCGCTCGGACAGGCACGAGGTGTCAGGCCAGTGTCACGATGCAATTTGCGCGGAAGGTGATCCAGTTCAATGACCTCACCCGGGCAGGTATGGAGTACGTACTGAGCCGCATTCGCTAGTTCCCGAATGTTGCCCGGCCAATCGTACTCCAGCATGGTCTGCTCAGCCGCTTCTGACAGGGTTGGAGGTACACACGGTATCGCGGAGGAATACTTGTCTAGGAAATTATAAAATATTGGTATGATGTCGCTCCTGCGCTCCCTTAGAGGAGGAATGCGGATGGGAATCACGCTCAGCCGAAAAAAGAGATCTTCACGGAACTCCCCCTGCCGTACCATGCCTTCGAGATCCCTATTTGTCGCAGCGAGGATCCGCACATCTGGATTGGTCGTCCGCGTGCTGCCGATACGCTGGATCTCGCCGCGGTCAAGGGCGCGAAGAAGCTTTGCTTGGAGCCTTAGCGAACAGTCAGCTACTTCATCAAGAAACAGGGTGCCGCCATCGGCCAGTTCGAATTTCCCCGGCTTGCCCCCTTTCCGGGCTCCTGTAAATGCTCCTTCGTCATAGCCAAACAGCTCCGAGTCGAGCAGATCTTCGGGTATGGCCGCGCAGTTTACGGCGACAAACGGTCCGGATCTGCGCGAGCTGTGATAGTGGATTGCTCGCGCAAAAAGCTCCTTGCCAGTGCCGCTTTCACCCGTCAGAAGTACCGTAGCTGAGCCCATGGCGGTACGCAGTGCAAGCCTCTTGGTCTCCTGCAACGCAGAGGATTGACCCAGGATGTGGTCTATGGGGCGGTCAGGCTGCCCGTCAGCGATTTGGTACGCGTAGCGTCGCGCGTTTTCTATAGTCCTGAGCAACTCCACAGCACCTACCATTCGGCCCCCGCCGAAAAGCACCGACCCAGAGCTCACATACTGAATTGATCCGTAAGGCGCCGACACAGTGACCTCCTTATCGCTGTAGCCCTTGCTGGTACTAATTACTTCCAAAATGGGCGCTCCCCGAAGTATCCCCTGCAGGTTTCTGCCGATCAGATCGCTCTCGGGTATCTTCAGTATCTTCGAAGCTGCGTTGTTGCAGCAGATAACGGTTCCTCCATCGTCCACTGCGATGATGCCTTCTCCCACCGCTTCTACAATGCCTCTGAGCTGGTCACGTGACTCTTCGAGCCTCTGAGCGATATGTACATTCTTGGCCGCGCTCTCAACGAGCCTTGCCATCTGCTCGACAAACTCCATGTATTCATCAGTGTGGTCAAGCATATGCTGACGCTGTTCGCTGCAGAAACCTATTAGGCCCAGTACCCCCAGAGGCTTTCCGTCCAGAACCAGGGGATAGGCCATGTGGCATGTCTCAACGCAATCCACTCCCGCTTCACATTTCTCGCATACGGGATCGTGTCGGGGATCCACAATGACGACTGGCTTGCCTTTTCGCATGACCTCGGCGAACGAAGACGACTGAGCAACTTGCTGCCCAATGAGCGCAGCATACCTTCCTGTGCCTGCAATGCGAGTCAACCCGTATTCTACTATGGTAACATCGAACTGCAGCACAGTAGCCACTGCCTGAGCCACCTGCTGTAGGAAACCCACGAGCGGTGTGTTCCACAATGTCATCATGAAACTGCCCTCCAGAACTCCTTTTTCGTTCACCCTTCAGTTAGCGAATATTCGGCCAAACTGCATAGAACTCCTGGCTAGTGAGACGACAAATGTCACTTTGAGACAGCTTCACAATTGCCGGCCATGGCAAGGTCACACGGATCCCAGGCGAGCCGGACTCTCCGTCATTGCGCTCTGTGTGGCACGCTCCTTGCTTTGTACACTCTCTGTGTCAGTCAGATGATCGCGCCTATTCACTTGTCTCTTGCTGACAACACTTCGAAGTGTGGGGGGACAGCTGTGATACTGTCACTGAAGGAATTCCTGCGGAGCGAAGTAAGACCTGCGTACGGCTGTACTGAACCTGTAGCCGTTGCTCTTGCGGTCTCTCGGGCGCGCGAGGAGTTGGAATCGCATTTTGGTCAGGTGTGTCAGGATGACATCCGCAGCGTGACCTGCGAGGTCAGCGACAGCATATACAAAAACGGTGCGGGGGTAGGCATACCGGGGGCAGGCGGGGCACGGGGCAATGCCGTTGCCGCGGCTCTGGGTGCAATCGTCGGGCATTCCTGCTATGGCCTGCAGGTGCTGCAAGAGACTCAACCTGATCACGCACGCATAGCGCGCGAATGGGTTAGGGATGGCCGTGCGAAAGTGACCCGGAACCCCCACGAGACTGGTTTGTATATTAAGTCCACTGTATGTACAGAAGCGCACTATGCCTGCTGCGTGATACGGCATGAGCACACGAACATAGTTGAGTTGGCCGTTGACGGTAACATCATCACATCTCAGGCACAGGATCGGCAAGTATCAAGCCGTTCGGTATCGGACGTCGTCGGGCACATGCTCTACGTCGATCTACTCGGTCTGGCAGACGAAATGGACCTTGATGATCAGGAGCACCTATTGGAAGGCGTAAGGCTGTGCAAACGTATGGCAGAGCACGGCCTCGGTTCATTCCAGCAAGTCGATCAAGGCATGGGAATAGGAAACGGGCTTGCTGACCTGATCAGGGCGAAGGCCATGGGTAGCGACCTTGGCTATGCGATTCGCATGGCCTGCTGCGCGGCTTCTGATGCCCGCATGGCAGGAGCGCCGCTGCCCGTGATGAGCAGTGCAGGAAGCGGCAACCATGGGATCACAGCCATATTGCCCGTGGCCATGGTAGGTGAGGCTTTGGGTAGGAGCGAAAGCCAGATAGCCCGCTCGCTTGCAGTGAGCCATCTGTCCACTACATTCATCAAGAGCAGGCTGGGACGGCTGTCGCCAGTTTGCGGCTGTGTAGTAGCAGCTGCGTCGGGGGCCGCGGCTGGGATAGTTCACATCATGGGTGGCAGTGTCGATACCCGCATCCTGGCTATGCAGACGGTGCTTGCCGGTACCGCAGGAATGGTATGCGATGGGGCCAAGGAAACATGTTCGCTCAAGGTGGGGATCGGCGCAAGCGAAGCTTACTTAGCAGCTCTGCTGGCAATGGACGGGAAAGGGGCTAGCACATCATTGGGCGTAGTAGGCCCATCATTTGATGATACGATAGCCAACATAGTAAGCCTTAACAATCAGGGAATGAAAGACGTAGACAAAGTGATGATCGATATTCTTGAGGCGAGAAACGGCGTCGGCATCTGCTAGGTGGATCGCGAAAAGGAACCCACCTCCGGCGGCTTGCTTCGAGCTATGGCTACGCGTCTGCGTCAAGCGTCTCCGGCAGGCCCGCAAGCAGCGGAATGCGAACAGCCGCATCGATCGCGACGGCGAGCAGGAAGACGTACTCGGGGCCGAAGTGATCCCATATGAGCCCGGACATGAAGGCCAGGGCGGCGCCGACGAGCATCCTGAAGAATCGCAGAACAGCCAGCCAATCGCTCACTCTGCTTGAGGGAACGAGCTCAAAGGCCATAGCCTGCGTCACAACCAGCGTCATCGAGACGGTCCCCTGCAGAACGCCTGCAAGTATCAGAAGAACCGGACGTGCGGACCAGACGAGTAGCAGATTGCTTGCCCAGAACACAGGAGCAAGGGCATAGAGAATCCTCTTGCGCCCGAATCTGTCGGCCAGCCTGCCCAGGGGAACCCCAAGCAATAGGCCAACCACTGCAAAGGCGGTCACCATTGCCCCCAGCACGTACTGGTCTGCCATCTTAACCTCGCGCGCAAATACCTGGGTAAATGGAAGCACCATGCCCGTGGGCAGGTTGGCGAGGCAAGATACAGCCACGAACCGCCACAAATCAGGGCGCTCGCCCAACAGCAACAGCGGCCTGATGCCTGCCCGAAGGCCTGCCTTTTCGGAAGCGACGTATTCCGTCTGCGATAGTTGAGTGGATATGAGAAGGAGCGACCCGAGGGAAAGAACCGAAGCGATCAGGAACAGGGGCCTGATCCCCTGCGTGCTGATTCCGCCAAACCGGGTGACAAGTATTGCTCCGATCACCGGCCCGATAAGCCCCATCACCCCCTGCGCAAGGCTCTCACAGCAGCCCATGGCTGTCGCCCGGTCTTTGTTAAGAAGCGAACTGCCGCACACGATCCCACAGCTGTGGCCGGCTGCAGTCGATCCACACCACCAGATCATGGTGCCCATAAGCGCAACAACCCAGCTATTGGCCAACCCGGTAACCAGATACGAAAGCCCTACCAGAGCCACGCCGACCACATACACTCGCTTGGTCCCCAACCTGTTGGCAGCAGCTGCCGACACAAGCCCGAGCACCGCGCCCGCAGCCATACCAGTGCTGTTGACCACACCCAGTTGTGTCCCTGTAGCCCCGAGAAGCGCTATGTATACACTCAGGTACGGAAAAACCATCTGATAGAGAAGTTTATCTACAGACGCTCTGCAGGCTGTAACCTTCCAGTCGCGTGGCTGCCTCGAGAAAAAGTGGATTGCCTGCGACAATGCGTTGGCCTTCAATCTGCCCACATCCATTTCCATTCCGGCCCTGCAACTGCCGGCTCCGCTATCGCAGCCTGCGGACCATGCCTGAAGCATAGCCGACGTTGGCCCCAGGATGCGTCTCACATGGGCCGACACTACGAATACTATCATAGAACCCGCCCCGTCAGCCATCTTATGGGCGAGTTCAGATACATTTTCTGATCAGGGAGCCGCCAGGTGGGCAATGGACGGACGGTTGGCCCATAGATCTGGTTTCTTCGTGTAGCCCCGCTGAGATTGCAGCGAGAGCCCTAGGGCAAGTGGCGCATGTGGGGCGATTGGGGCAGAAAGGGCGCACAGAGGCACGCGCCACTGCCTTGCGGTATCTCCAAGACCGCCGTCAGAATCTGAGTACGTGCTAGCTCCAGCCGTTTTTGCATCATATCGTCCCCACCAGGCCAGCTGAGGGCGGTTTGCGACGAAGATCGTGCTCTAGTCTCCCAGAATCGGCGGCTCGCTTCCTCCACGACATCACCTTCCCGAGTCTCACGTTGAGGCCCGCAGCCATGCGGCTGACCCCTGCCGCGTCTAGCACATGCACTCCCTCCGCATGCAGGGTAAATCCCGAAAATGCCGAATGAAGACTCGAGGCGGTGTGATTATGTCCAACTACAAGCTGCTCGTAACGGATATCGACGGCACTTTGGTAGACTCCAGGCAAGAAGTCCCCGATGAAAACCGCTGGGCCTTGCAGCGACTCCTAGCTTCAGGCGCTCTCTTTACGTTCGCAACAGGCAGGATCGAGGAGTCCACGATACCGTATGCTCGCGACCTCTCGGCAAATGCGCCCGCGATACTGTACAACGGGGCGAAGATCGTCGACCTTGAGCGTGGCGAAACGCTCTTCGAGCGAAACCTGCCCATGGATCGGGCCATCGCAGCCCTTGAAGTCGCATCGAACTTCGATGTCAGAACGCACGTATACATAGACGGCCAAGTGTATGTAGCAAGAATCGACTCGGTGGTAAGGGATTACGCAAAGAAAGATCGTGTAGACTGCATCGAGGTGGGCGATCTAGTAGCGTTTCTCAGAAGCGGGCAGACGCACGTGCCGCCTACCAAGTTCCTTATCATCGGCGAGCCGCAATCGCTTGAGATACTACATCGCGAATTCCAGGCTGTCTTCCCCGAAGGATCGCTGGTCGAGTCAGATACCTGCTATCTGGAACTACTCCCCCCAGGTGTATCCAAAGGCGCCGCCCTTTCAGTCCTCTGCGAGATCCTCGGCCTGGACCTCGCCGACACTGTGGCAGTGGGAGACAACATGAACGATGTCGAGCTGATCCAGGCAGCAGGCATGGGCGTAGCAGTCGAAAACGCGCATCCATATGCCAGGGAGCAGGCGGCGTTCGTCGCTCCGTCCAATGAGGAGTGCGGCGTTGCGACCGTCATACGCCGGTTTTTCGGAGTGTAGGCAGGGAAAGCCGTGTCAGAACCGCGACGCCCCGGCCATCGCTGAACTGGCGATGGTCGGGGCTGCAGAAAGCGGCTGTGGAACATGACTTCCGGACATGCGTGGTGGCCTAGTTAACTCCCTCAGGATCCGTGCACGATAGCGCGGAGCGCGCGCACCTCGGCCTCGGGATCGCCGGACTGGAACACGTTGCGCCCGAAGGCCACTCCGGCGGCGCCGCACGCTATTGCCTGGCGAGCGACATCACGCGCGTCGCTGGTCTTTGGACCGCCGGCGATGACTATCGGAATTGGGCATGCCTGCACAACGGAGTCGAACCCGTCCGTGCGGAAGTAGGTCTTGACCATATCGGCCCCAAGCTCATATCCGACCCTGGCGCACACAGCGATCCACTCAGAGTCAAACCTGTGGTCAGGATCCGCTGGAAGCACTTCCGCCAGAACCGGTATTCCGAGGCTGTGAGCATCATACGTCACTTGCGACATGATGTAAAACATCTCCTGCTCCTGCTCAGACCCGGCGAAAACCATGATGCACACCGCATCGGCCCCAAGCGCGCATGCCTCTTTCACATCACATACGAGAGTGTGGTACGTCTGGTTCGGGTTGAACTTAGTAGATCCGCCTGTGACGCGCACGATCAGGCCGGCTTTGCCCGCGTACCGCGTCCACTCGCTTCTTGCGAACCCAGGGTTGACAAGCAACGCATCGGCCCCGCCGGCGACCACTGCGTCGACAATCGCCGCGGGATCGCGTATCCCCTCCACCGGCCCCATGAAGCCTCCGTAGTCCAGGGGGCATACCACACTCCGACCGTTCTTCAGGATTCTGCTGAGCCTCACATTGACGCCAGTCACACAAAGACCTCCCTGTTCCATCAGTCAGGCCATCGCCGCCAGCGTATGGCCAAGGTCGGCGGTGGCGGGATACGCTCTGCGGTATACCCCGTACAGGGTGTCGTACACACTCTTTCTGGAATCGTCAGGACGCACTACCCTATCTGTGCCGACCCATCTGCGCCTGAGCGCATCCACTCCATCCACAAGGCCTGTGCCAAGGGCTGCAAGGTACGCCGCTCCAAGCGGAGCCCCTACAGGGTTCGACACGCATACCTGCTCCAGGCCGGTTATGTCGCTCACGGCCTGAGTCCAGAGCGGGTTCCTGGTCCCGCCTCCCACTGCCCGAATCGTGCGCGGCGCGACTCCCGCCTCGCCCATGGCATCGATATGATGCCTGATTTCGTACCCAACGGATTCAAGAAGAGCCCGGTACAGGTGTCTTCCCGTGTGCTGAAGCGTCAGCCCGAGTATCACGCCGCGCGCCCGCTCGTCGTTGACTGGCGTCCGCGCTCCGCTGAAGTACGGCAGGATCACGAGTCCATCGGAGCCCGGCGGCACCCTCTCAGCATCCCTGTAGAGCGCTTCATACGCGCTCACACCCGATTCGGCCGCCAGCTTACGGGCCTCTGCTCCAAAGTTGTCTAGGTACCATGTAGTAAGAGCGCCGGCGGCCGCGGTAGCGCCTCCAAGGATGTACCTGCCATCAAGGCAGTAAGCCCCGCCGAACAGCTTGCTGTGCACTCGTGGGTTGTTCGAGCAGCCAAGTATCACTGCGGTTGTGCCATAGATCAGGCAGGCCTCGTCTTCGTCGGTCATGCCTGCACCCAAGCACTCTGCAGCTGCGTCACAAGTCCCCGCTACAACCGGAGTCCCGGGCGCAAGCCCCGAGGCATGGGCAGCCTCACGGGTAACGTGGCCCACAACCGTGGCCGGCCATACAGGCTCGGGAAACAGGCGCGGATCGATTTCTGCTGCGTCGAACATCCTGCGGCTCTTTCGCTGCTGCTCCACATCGATGAAGCCTGCGGCGTTGGCGGTGAACAAGTCGGCCGACGGCTGCCCGGTAAGCCTGAACGCAAGGTAGCCCGGTGCGTCAACAAAGAGATGGGTCTTAGCGTACACATCCGGTTCGTGGTCTCTGACCCACATGGCCTTGGGAAGCAGCGATTGCGTGGTGATAGGGTTAGCCGTGATTGTGAGGGCCTCGCCCGGCCCAAGCCGCGCTCCAAGCGCCGCTATCTCCTCATGGGCGCGACCGTCTATCCCGTAAAGTATCGCCTGCCTCAGGGGGCGACCGCTGTCATCGACCGGGAGCAGGCAAGGCCCGATGCCACTGCACCCCACGCCGGCAATACTCTTGGGATCGATCCCCGATTCACTGATCAGTTCCCGGACCACGCGTACAAAGCCGCCCCACCACATCTGCTCGGGGTCGTGCTCCGCTAGGCCAGGCGCCGGCATGTTCGTAGTGTGGGTGCATGAGACCGTTCCGAGCACATCCCCCTTCGGCGTGACCAGAACTCCCTTGACACCAGAAGTGCCGATGTCCACGCCTAGCATTGCTGGTTCCACCACAATCCCTCCATATCACGCTCTACTCGGACCCCCGACAAGCTGGAAGCGGAGCGGAGGCACGCTGCGCGCAGCCCCCGCCCCGAATTGCCACTATCACGTATTCATCTGCTCCTTTGCCGTCGCATGCGCGCGACACGCAAGCCGAGCCTAATCCCAGGGCCACGCGCCCTTCGCCGGAACGTTGGATGGAGTCACCAGCGGTGCATCCACATAGATCGTGCTGGTCGGGACTGCTTTGTCTATAGCCTTGCCCTTGACTACGATGTCATCGATCAGATCGATCGCGGCCTTTGCCATCAGCTCAAAGGGCTGAGCCACTGTCGCCACAAAAGGCGAACCACCCCTGATGAGATCGAACGACTCCTGCTCGCCGTCCACTCCCGTCACGAAGCACTTGTTCCTGCCTATCTTGGAGGCTTGCAGGGCCATGGTAACCGCCATCGCAGGTCCGTCCCACGGGCACCACACGGCGTCGATCTTGTCGCCATACTGAGTGATATACGTCTCCATCTTGGCCTGCGCATCTTGCATGAAGCCCGCGGGCGGCAGATTGTGGGTAGCAAGCACCTTTACCTCGGGGTTCTCGATGAGCACCATATCGAGCGCCCGTCCGCGTTTCCTCGTGCCATGGTGCTCGCTGAACTTGAACACGATGATGTTCCCCTTGTGGTTGAGCCTGTCCATCATGAAGGAAGATATCTTGGAGCCCATGACGAAATTGTCAGTTGTGATATCGGCAATCACTCCCTCGGCCACGCCGGAGTCGATGGATATCACCGGGATCTTGGCTTTGTTGGCCGCGTTGATGGCAGCTTTGATGCTTGGCAGGTCCGACATGGCAACGACGATTGCGTCAACCTTCATCTGTACATAGTTCTCGATCTGATCAGCCAGGCTCGGCCACGAGCCTTTCGCATCGGCGTTGATCACTTTCCACCCCTTGGCCTTTCCCTGAGCAACAAACGCATTAGTCGTTCTGACCTGAGACGTAGCAGTCATGTTGGCCGTAACATAGCCAATCGTCGGAACCTTAGCCGCATGACCCACAGACACTAGCCCCATCACCAAGACGATAACGCATACAAGAGTCAACTTCGCAATCTTCGATAGATTCACTCTGATGCACCTCCGCTGCATATTTGGTCCCGCGCAGATCGCTGAACTACAGGTAGTGGAGGACTGCTGCCTACTTAGGATCCCATATCACCTCCCAGGTTCCAGACGCATTATGTATAGCGCTCATCCTAGTGCTTCGGCCGCAAAGTCGCCAAGGTTACTGCGAGAACAATGATGATGCCCTTTGAGATATCCTGCCAGTAGTACGAGACACCCAATAGTGTTAGGCCGTTGTTTATCACGCCGATTATGAGGACTCCGATGAAGGTTCCGATAACGCTGGGCCGCCCATCGCGCAGGACTGTCTGGCCCAGGAAAGCTGCTGAGATCGCGTCTAGGAAGAAGCCTGATGCAGCCGTGGGCTGCCCCGACCCAAGGCGAGACGCGAGTATGATGCCTGCCGCCCCCGCGCCCAGGCTCGAAAAGAGCAATCCCAGGCCGCGGTACTTGCTCACCGCGATTCCGGATAGTCGGGCCGCCGTGATATTGCCGCCTATCGCGTGCATGTACCTGCCGGTGCGAGTTCTCGACAGCACGAATTGGCCCAATGCTACAACAAGCGCCATAATGATGACCGGCGCAGGGATAATGCCCACATAACCTCTTCCGATGAACTCGAATGCGGGCGGGAGCTGCGCATATATGGCTTGCCCTTGCGTATACAGAAACGTGACGCCAGTAGCCACTGAACCGGCGGCCAGGGTAGATATGAACGAAGATATGCCTACGCGCGTCACGAGCACTGCGTTTGCCAGGCCGAACAGAGCTGCGACGCCCAGGCCTGCCAACACGCTAATGATGGTAGGCGCTCCCCGAACGAGAAGGCTCACAGTCATGACTCCTGCTATAGAGCCTATCGATCCTATGCCGAGATCGAAGTCGCCCGTCACCATGCAGAACGTGAGCCCAGTGGCGATGATCGCGAGCATCGATATCTGGCGTAGTATGTTTACGATGTTCCCGAATCGCAAGAACGCATCGCTCATCGTGCTGAAGAACACAACCAGAACCAGCAATCCGATCAGTGTCCCGTATTCCCATATGATGTTAGTCAGACGTCCCCAAAAACCGCCGCCTACCTCGCGTTCCACCGCCTGTGTTCCAGAACCGGAAGGTCCGTCCACTGCTATACACCTCCAAGGGCACACCTGAGAACAGCCTCGCCGCTCAGGTCCACATGCTCGATCTCGCCCGCCATCCGGCCGCCTCTCATGACATACACACGGTCCGACATGGCCACCAACTCGGGCAAGTCGGACGATATCAACAGCACTGCAGCTCCGTTCCTGGCTATGTTGAGCATCATCTGGTATACTTCGGTCTTCGCGCCAACGTCGATCCCTTGGGTAGGTTCATCGAAGATGAACACACGCCCGGGTTTCGCAAGCCACTTGGCTACAACCACCTTCTGCTGATTTCCGCCGCTCAATGTGGCAACGGGATCAGTTGCCCGCCTCGCCTTGACCTTGAGGTCACGCATGAGCGTTCCCACCGGCGTCCGCTCTGCGCTGGTACCTACCATCCCCCATTTCGTGAAGTCGCGCAGAAACGGAAGGCTGATATTGGCCATCACAGATTCGCTAGAGACGAGGCCGTATTCACGTCGCTTCTCGGGGACAAGGTATATTCCGGCCCTGATGGCCGCAGGCACCGACTTCGGTGTGGCTTCCTTTCCGTCCACGTAAACTCGGCCAGAGTCAGCCCTGGCCACGCCGAATATCACGGATGCCAGCTCACTTCTGCCTGCGCCCATGAGCCCGCCCAGGCCGACGATCTCTCCAGCCCTTACTGAGAGCGATATGTTCTCTAGGCCGATTCTGCTGCAGGTCAGATTCTCAACTCTCAGAACCTCGGCCCCAACAGGAACAGCCTCCTTCACGTACTGGCTGCCCAGATCTCTGTCGATCATGAGCCGGACTATGTCGGTCGAGGTGAACTGGCCCACAGGTCCACCGCCTGCCACTTGGCCGTTGCGCAGGACGGTGACTGTATCAGCCATCTCGAATACCTCGTTGAGGTGATGAGAGATGTACACTATACCCATACCCTGCCGCCGAAACTGGTGCAGGAGCTTGAAGAGAGACTCGGTCTCATGGTCGCTGAGCGCTGCAGTAGGTTCGTCAAGGACCATGATTCTGGGTTCCATGAAAGCGATCTTCGCGATGTCCACCAGCTGCTGATCGCCTGCCGACATTTCGCACACGGGAACATCCATTCGGATCGACAGGTTCAGCATGCTGAGAGCCTTCTTGGCCCTCTCCTGTATGGATCCGCGGTCAAGGACGCCGTATCGCGCGGGCTCATTCCCCAGAAGTATGTTGTCAGCGGCCGTGAGAGACGGCACCAGGGTTCTGTCCTGATATACGACGCCCACGCCGCACGCCAGAGCGTGCCGAGGATTGCTCATCTGCACTTCTTTCCCGTCCATCAGGATCTTCCCCGAGGTCGGCCTGTACACTCCCGAGAGCACCTTGATCAATGTTGACTTGCCCGCCCCATTCTCGCCTACGATGGCATGGATCTCGCCCCGACGCAGCGTAAGATCTACATTATCCAGAGCCCTCACGCCTGGAAAATCCATGCTGATCCCTTTCATTTCGAGAAGCGGGGAACCCACTATGACCTCACCTCGTTCGGGGCCTCGCTCAGAATCGCGGCAGCATCACAGACTGAAGCGCCCTCATGGACGATCGCCCAAAGCGCCCGGATCATGCCCACAGGGTTTGGATTCTGCCACACATTGCGGCCCATGTCGATCCCACGAGCCCCTCCATCCATAGCTGCCCTGGCCATTCTGAGAACGTCCACGTCCGTGTCCATCTTGGGTCCGCCGGCGATTATTACCGGCACGGGACAAGAATCAATCACCGACTCGAAGGCATCGGGCGTGAAATACGTCTTTACCATATCGGCACCATGCTCAGCCGCGACTCGGCATGCGAGCTTGAGATAGCGCGAGTCGAATTGCTTCTCGCGATCCTTGCCCACTGCAGTTACAGCGAGAACCGGAATGTCACATGCCGAGCACTCGCCGGCCAACATCGCCAGGTTCTCGATTGACCCTCTCTCGTTTGCGGTGCCCACGAAGATCGACGTGGCTACTGCATCGGCCGAAAGCCTTATTGCTTCATCCACACACGCTGTCAACCCTTCGTTGGTCAGGTCGGGGCCTGCGATTGTCGTCGCGCCTGAGACGCGAAGCACTACCCCTATCCTTCCGTCCGGCGCAAAGCAGTGGTTGAACACGCCTTTTGTCGCCATCAGGGCGTCAGCGTGTGGCGAGAGGGTTCGTGTTACGTCTCCTGGCCGTTCGAGGCCTGTTATCGGACCCAAAGCCATTCCGTGATCGAGAGCAAGCATGACGCTGTTTCCGTCGACTGGGTTGAACACCCGGGCCAGCCTGTTTGCCTTGCCCACCCCTATACCCATTGTGTTGTCCGAACCTCCCTTCTCACTCGCTCAGTCAAAGCGAATCTCCACTTTGACGCTTTCAGGTTTCGATGCGATATCCAGGGCCTTTGTGATCTCCTCCAACACGAACCGGTGAGAGATCAGTCCGGTCAGATCAAAGGACTTGCCATTGATGAGTTCACCAGCACGGGCGAAATCCTCGGGCGTGAACCCAGAACTTCCGTACACTGCGATCTGCTTGTAGTGGATTAGGTTAGGATCTATGGAAGCCATCTGCCCCTGCGGCAATCCTCCGAAAAGCATGACTTTGCCGCCCGGGCGGGCAAGCGCCAGGGCGCCTGGTATGGCGGCGACCGAGCCTGCAGCCAGAACAACATGGTCAGCACCGCGTCCATCCGTGAGCGACCGTACAGCATCGACGGGATCACACACGGCGGGATCCACGGTCTCAAGTCCAAGGGACGAGGCAATGCCTCGCCTTAGCGGGTCGGTCTCGATCTGGATCACCCGGGCGCCGCCCACGGACCGCGACATTATCGCATTGAGGATCCCCATTGGGCCGGCTCCGATCACCGCCACTGTATCGCCGGCGCCGATGCTCAGGTCGGCCAGGGCGTTTACGACGCAGGCAAGCGGTTCAGTCAGCGCCCCCTCTTCCCATGAAGTGTCGTCAGCCAGGTGAACCAGCCCGCGTTTTGCGTATTCCTCGTCTATCCTGATGTACTCGCTGAAGGCCCCATTGCTGAGCAGGCGCCTAGATGTACACAGCTCACCCACGCCTTTCTTGCAGTAAAAGCATGATCCGTCATTGATAAAGGGAGCGGCGGTCACTCTATCGCCCGGCTTGGCCGCTGACACTCCACTTCCGACCGCAACCACCTCGCCGGAGAATTCGTGGCCCAAAACAGTAGGGGGTTTGAACATGGGGTGACCCCGAAGATACGTCTTAACGTCAGTACCGCACACCATAGAAGCCCTGGTCTTGATGAGAATTCCGTCGTCCCCTACTTCCGGTATGGGCCAGTCTTCAAGCTCAATTCGTCCTGGCCCATAGTAGACTGCTGTTCTCATTCCTCACCCACCCTCAATCCAATGTGCCTAAGTCGCTCAGGCTTCCGGTCTGGTCATTTGGGTCAGCCTGCTCAGTTGGTCAGAAGCGCCGACGCTGTGTCAGAGTCGGTGACGAGTACGTTAATAAGGCCCCCTCGGAGCGCGCCCTCAATGGCTCGCACCTTCGGAAGGCCTCCCGCCACTCCCACACGCCGGGGAGCCTTACGCAGTATTTCGAATGAAATCGCGAGCAATCGCCTGTTGGCTGATGCAGGAGCTTCTTCGCCGTTTGGGCCGAAGAATCGCCCTGATATGTCGCCCACAGCGCCCATGTCGACAAGTTCGTTGATTTCCTCAGTTGTGTAGTAGCCGGTTTTGCGCATGGGGGAAGTCGGTGGGCTTTCGCCTATCCCGATCACTGCGACGTTTAGTCGCCGCCACATGCCGACCATCTGAGCGATGGTCAGCTCCTCCATGAGGAGCTTCACCGTCTCTTCCCTGTCGGACAGAGCGGGAGCGTGCAGCATGACGAATTCGGCGCCAAAACACTGCGCGAACTCGTGAACTAGCGCATTGACCTGATGCTCCGGCATCACCTGGCCGAGGCCTCCGATCAGCGGAATGACGCGGATGGAGACTGGCCTGCGATATGACGGCAATGAGTTAACCATCTCTCGCATGGTCACACCCCAAGACAGGCCAACCAAATCGCCATCGTCCACAAGATCGGCCACAAGCTCAGCGGCGGTGGCGCCGATGACCTTCTTGTTCTGCGCATCGTCCTTTGGTGCGTTGACGACCCGGCACTCGGCCAGGTTGAACTTGCGGCGCATGCCGGCTTCAAGCGTCTCGACACGGGAGAAGGGGTTGATAACCCGTATCTCAACTATGCCCTCATCTTCTGCATTCTT
>Ga0255345_1002211_pt1 | contig 25396 bp, 28 predicted proteins | sample wastewater_treat_6_FD_192415 | JGI IMG/M metagenome (GOLD analysis project Ga0255345, IMG submission 192415) | Wastewater microbial communities from Lulu Island WWTP, Vancouver, Canada - plant20 | ecosystem: Engineered > WWTP > Wastewater > Unclassified | place: Canada: Vancouver, British...
AGGGGTTTCATTTATCAAAATCTCGTCATTATTTAAAATGTCTGTACTTCCATTTATTTCAAACCATACCTTGTTTGGTAATGTTATTACATATGATCTATTCATATATTCATATGTAAAGGGGGTGTCCTTTAATCTAAGTCCGTAGTATATGGATATGGGTAATGTTAAAAGTACTATTGTTGTTATTATTACTTTTATTATAGTTTTCATACTCTAATATATTGTATATATACATAAAAGAAAAGAGCACCCTAAATTATATTGTTCCTCGACCGAAGTCAAAGAAAAACATAAACCTCCGTGGGGAGTGGGTGCTCTGTGCATATGGGGATTGTGGTTATTTGTGAATGATTTCGTTATTTGTGAATGATTTCAACCTCTGAGAGGGTGAAACCTGGGATGTGTGGCCTTACCGAGTCTTGAATCTCGGTAATAATCTGCCGCTTGGCAGATTCGGACCAAGTCCCTTTATACCCATTGAAATAGGTAAGCTGCAAGTCCTTCTCGGTAATGTTACCGATAAGAAAAACGACTTTTGCATCACCATTTTCATTTGGGTCACTGTGCCCTGCCACTATATCGAATTGGCTAAGATCTGGCCTGCGATCAGTGTCTGTAGCAACCGTCCAATAGGCGGTGTGCTCCAAGCCACCCTGCTTTACAACAGGTACAACAGGATCCTCAGGTGTGTCGACTGGATGTTCGACAATGATAGTTTCCTGTGTTCCAAATTGAATTTTGCCCGTCGCAACGCGACTAGCAATAACAATTGCGATAATTAGCAGGATTGCTCCCGCTAATTGGAAGATATTCTTCCATATCCAACCAGCAACGGTTTTCGTTCCGTCCCAAATTCTACTCCACCGTGTCGGCGTCGGTGCCGGTGTTGGTGGCGGTGTTGGTGCTGGTGGGGGTGTCGGTGTCGGTGTTCTAGGTGTTCGTGCCATTTCATCCTCCTTGATGAACTGAAAAATTTTGATGTTGATTACCACAATCCCATCTCAATTATTACTTAAAAATTGTATAAATAAGAATAAAGATGGAATCGTGATATCCTAAGGAGAATAACCATTAACCTTCCCATATGAATACTTGTATAAACATGGATATAAATATCACATAAACAAGTATATTTTAAAGAACTAGTTTCTATAAAAGAAACATAAAAAAGATATAACTATCTCTAACAATGTATCTTCTATATTTATGGAAAAATCATTATTTATTAAAGAGCAGGTTATTATTTAACTATTTAATTATATCAAATATATACCCTAGCTGTCAATACTATGGGGTACAATATATGTACCCCATATACTGATTAATTGGATAAACTCTTAAAGTACTTACCTGCTACTATCAATAATGCACCAATACCAAAAAGTACTAATGCTATGAGGGCAGATACAGTGTAAGAATCTAAAACAAAACCTGTATCAACAGGTACATGACCGTAAGGGTCAGGTGTTCCCTTTGCCATCAACATTGATGTGTTAGCAAATAATATACTAACAGAGAGTACCAATATTGAAATATACTTTTTCATATTGGTATATATTAATAATTTAAAGAACATTAAATAATTACAGTAGTATTATACTATGGGGTGACCATGAAAGTCAATTCCCTACTCTTTCCTAAATTGTAAACAGGTTAAGGTAAATGTATAACTTCTATTTCAGTTAGATTGAATCCTGGCACATGAGGTCTAATACTATTATGCAAATCAGTGATTATTTGATTTTTAGCTCCATCTGTAAAAACACCTTCGAAACCATTGAAGTACTTATTTACTAGTTGGTCTTTTGTAATAGGATTTGATCCTCTTACTAAGAATGTTACCTTAGCATTGCCATTATCATCAGGATCATTATGACATGAAATTATGTCAAATTGGCTAAGATCTGGCATCACTTCTGAACCTATTGTCCAATAGTCTATGAAGATTGCGTCCTGGTTACGTTCTTCTTCTACTCCATCTACAATTATAGTCTCCCCTATTACAAAGTTTTCTTCATTTGCTCTAACACTCTCTTCTATCTCTTTGGTAATTTGTTCTATATTTTCTTCGGTAAGTTCGCCTGTATATCCATTAAAGAATGAACCTGAGAGGTCTGCTTGTGTTCTTCCTTTATTATTAATATGAAGGAATAGTGTGGAGTAGCCATCCTCATTCATTACTGTGTGTCCTGTTATAATAGGGATGTTTGATGGGTTAGGTTTTCTTTCTTCATCTGTTTCTGTAGTCCAGTATTCAGTATGAACAAGTCTTTCCTCTACAGTATATAGACCTTGTGCTTCTGTTTCTGTCTGAGTATCCATATCTTCTGGTATAACTGAAGAATATTGATTAGGTTCATCATCAGTATGTAATTCATCGTTATTACTTTTACCTTTACATGCACCCAAAGATATAGCTGCAGCTGTTAATCCAAGCCCTATTTTTGCATAGGTAGGCATTCCTCCTGAAGATTTACTAGATGTGTTGGGAAGTTCTGTATTATTACCTTCCATTATTTTATCATTTAAAATTTAAATAAAATAAATGGCAGATTTCTTTATATAACTACATTTTATCAAAAAACGCCCTTCTGGTCAATCTTATGGGCTAACGAACATCTCTTTCTTCTAATAGTGATACTCTCTCATCAAGTGGTTTGTTATCTAAAGCAAAAGCTACAGCATTGTAAGCAATAGCAGATACTGTAGGAAAATCACCTATATAAATAGGTATAGGCATAGACTCTTCTATATCTCCATTTGATAATGATTCACATAGAGCTAATATGCGTCTTGTTCCATCTATAACTTGACCGCAAGAGTATGGTAATACACCCCTCTCATTGAGAAGTATTAAAGGTGTTTCAGGAATATCATTGTTTTCAGGAGTTCTACATATTAATGCTAGATCTTTGTTAATTGTATCTAGGTCCCGAAGTAATTGTTTGTTTAAGTTTGGTAAATTATCTTGTCTCAAATTTTTAAGAGCATCAGTCATGGTTTGTACTCTAGTATTTTGGTGGTACACCCTTCTCCATAACAATAGAGTGAGGTGCCCTGAGTCTCCATCAAGTATATCTGAACGATTATCTACTCTATAACCAACATACATCTGAGGATTCATATCCCATAATTCTTTTACTGTGATAATTCTCTTCTCCCACTTCTTGGCTAGCTCTCCTGGGATGGGGAACCTTTGGTCAGTACCCTTACCCTCTTGCATTTTGTAAAAGCTTTCTTTAACAATTCTTTTCTCTATATTTTCCATACGAAGAATTATATCATTGAGCATCCCCAGAGGCAACGCTATGGGCTGATGGGGGCATAATGTGCATATCTAAATAGTCTGTTAGGTGAATTGTAGTACATGCATGTATAGAGTATAAGGTCTGCATCAGTTTCTTTTACAAAAGTAGACTCATCCATATCAAAAATAGTATACACATACTCTCTTTGATTCCACACTATTATTATATTATCCCCTATCTGTGTATTTGGAAGATTAAAGAAAGAAATGGAATTTCTCTTCTCTGTTGACCATGAAGAATATCCGAATCTATGAGATGCAATTAAAATAGGTCTAAAAGATTCTTGTAAATACCTGCTTTCAGGATTAGCATAATCGGGAACAATCCAAGGTCCTTTATCGAGTGCTACATTCGGATCCTCATCTGTATATATTTCTGCGTTTACCCCTATTTTAGGAATATATATCCTGTTTTCCACAGGGAGTTCAGGTTTAACATCTGGCAGTACAAGAAGATCTTCCTCTTCAGGTGGCTCCTCTACTACAATCTCTTCTACTTTCTCATCTGCATAGATGGATTGCGTAATTGTTTCTTTCTCTGTTTCAGGACTGTTAAGTGAAAGTAAATTCAGTATCAAAGGAAGCTGAGGGTATGCTAGGAGAACTACAGCAGAAATACAGAAGAAAACACCTACTCCAATGTATATATTTCCTACTTTTCTCTGAATCATTTTTAATTCTTACTTCTTAAGTATAGTTCTAATATCATACCACTATTAATCATCTCCTGTGCATTTTCCCTACCAATATATCTGTAGTGCCAGCTTTCATAACCATATCCAGTAATACTCTCATACCCCTGCGGATAGGAGATAGCAAACCCGTATTTATGTGCATTTTCAGCTAACCACTTACTAGCTTTTGTAGAGGCAAATGTTCCCCCTAGCCCATCCCTTATCTCGCTTGTACTAAAATCTATTGTAGTACCTAATTGATGTTGACTATGGCCTGCTCTAGCAGATATTTTATCAGCAGCAGCAACATTACCCCCATTAACACTTAACCAATGATTGTATGTACCTATCTGTGTATTGTAAGACCTGTATGCAGATCTCACACTTAAATCTATATTGTCGGCAACGGCACTATTAACTAAATCTTGCAAATCACTGATTAATATTCTTCTTAGAAGAAATTCAACACTGTTTACGCATCTAATGTTAGTAACGCTAGCGCATACGCTTATTAGATCTGAGGGAGCATATGTACTAGGTAATTGGTATTTTTTGTTTACTAAGACTAGAAGGTCATCTCCACTTCTTGTAGCTTGTTCAATATCATTTGGGTATGACCACCAAGCATTACTAAGTCCAGAATCTGTCTTACTTACTGCTTTGGCTGGTTTTAATTCTTCTAATCTAATATCTTCTTCAAGAAAAATATCTCTTTCGTAATTATTTTTTTCTAATTCTTTGTCTGTGGTATGTTCCTGATAGGCAACAGTATATGTGTTAAGAGAAAGGAAAAAAGCAATGAGAGTTGCTATTATTTTTGTCATAATGTCTATTCTACAACAAGAGTCCTGTTTAATATAGTGATATTTATACAAGATGGACTTACTGTTATCTAGGTCAGGAAGTATATTTGAGTATGTATTAGAATAAAGAAATAACATATATCATTTTAAAAATGTCTTTAACACAGAATGACATTGAGATAATTGAAGAGATAGTTAGGAGAAAGATCAAAAAAAGTTTTGATATGTATTTTTTAAAAAATATAAATAAAAGCCAGAAAATAGATATAACGTATGATGAACTAGAAAAAGAGCTTGTTAGAGTTCAAGAAAATCTAAAGGAAATTCCAGTTATTAGTATTAAATAACCTCTAAATACACTATAAGTTAGCGGGACAGGAGGGCTAAGGTAGCAACCTTGTCTCCACCATCAATATTCATAACTTTTACTCCACTAGTTTGTCTCTTGAGAGTAGGGATTGCTTTTAAGTCTGCTCTAATAACTTTTGATTTCTCTGAGATTACTACAATTTCCTCATCTTTCTCTGTCAATACTCTTGCAGAAACAATACCACCAGTTTTCTTTGTTATCCTAAATGTAAAGATTCCAGTTCCACCTCTCTTCTGTACACCATATTCTTTAAGAGGAGACATTTTACCGTAACCAAACTCAGATAAAGTAAGAAGCTTCTGTTCATTGTTTCCTACTATCCCCATACCTACAACAGCATCAGACTCTCTTTTGAATTTTATAGCTATAACTCCCTTAGTACTTCTTCCCATATGTCTAACATCACTCTCTTTAAATCTAATAGATTTCCCTTCTTGAGTGATTATAATAACTTCACTCTCCCCTGTAGTTGGTTTCACCCAAGTAAGCTGATCTTCCTTATCTAACTTTATTGCAGTTAAGCCGTTTGCCCTTATATTTGCAAACTCCTCTATTTTTGTTTTTTTCGTAATTCCTTTATTTGTAACCATTAGGAAATATTTATAACTCATCTGTTTATCTTCCTCTTCCTTTATCTTTCCTTTTGGGTTCCTTGTTAATACAGAAGTAACAACTTCGTCTTGATCAAGCTGTACAAGATTTACTAAAGGCAAACCCTTTGCAGTTCGTTCTAGTTCAGGTATTTCAAATATTCTAAGGTTGTAAACCTTCCCCATATTGGTAAACATTAATAATTCATCGTGGGTATTGCATAGAAATGCATGTTCGATAAAGTCTCCCTCTTTTGTATTACCTCCAGATACTCCCTTCCCTCCCCTATGCTGTGCTTTATATGTACTTGGGGCTACTCTTTTAATATATCCTGAATGAGTAATTGTTACCAAGGTGTCTTCTGAGGCAATCATGTCCTCTTCTGATATCTCATTTACTTTTCCTTTTACGACCTTTGTTCTTCTCTCATCTCCATGTCTCTCTTTTACTTCTTCTAGATCTTTGCTTATAACCTCTAAAATCTTCTCTTGATTACTTAATATTTCATTGTATTCTTTTATTTTCTCTTTTATCTCTTTGTGTTCATTCTGTATCTTCATTCTTTCTAAAGCGGCCAGTCTTCTCAATTGCATATCTAATATTGCTTGTGCCTGTACTTCTGTAAAACCAAACTTGTCCATTAAGTTAGTTTTAGCACTATCCTGTGTCTTAGACTTTCTTATAGTCTCTATCACTTCATCTAGCAAATCTAATGCTTTTAACAAGCCCTCTAAGATATGTCCTCTGTATCTTGCTTCTGCTAGGTCAAACTCATATCTCCTAATAGTTACTGCAAACCTAAAGGAAAGGAATAGCTCTAAAATTCTTTTTAAAGGAAGAGTTTTAGGTTCTTGTTCTACTAATGCAATAGTATTGGCGTTAAATGCCTTTTGCATCTCTGTGTATTTGTAAAGCTTGTTTAAAACAGCTTTAGGTTGTGCGTCTTTCTTGAGAACAATTACTACTCTCATTCCTTCTCGATTAGACTCATCTCTAATATCAGCAATTCCTTTTATCTTTTTCTCTTTTACCAAATCAGCTATTCTCTCTACCATGTAAGCTTTGTTAACCTGATATGGTATCTCTGTCACTATAATGTTGTATCTGTCTTTTTTGCCCTCTATTATGGATGCTTTTGCTCTTTGTAATATTCTTCCTCTACCTGTTGCGTATGCATTAAGAATTTCTTTCTGATCATAGATTATTCCTCCTGTAGGGAAATCAGGACCAGGTATTATCTCTATTAAATCTAAAGGGGTAATATCGGACTTAAATTCAGGGTACAAGGTTTGCTCTTCATCTATTAGTTTCTTCCTCAGTAACTCAATATTGTTTTGTAAGGGTAGATCATTGTGTTCTACATAGTTCTCTAAGTAATCTAGAGGTTTTGAATTTAGAAGCGTAGGAGTTATTTCTTTGGACTCCTTGTTTTTTCTTAATTCATTGTAAACAGCATTCCCTTCCCATTTGTTTCCCAAGGAAATCATTTTTTGTAGTGCAGTAATTAGCTCAGTTAGATTGTGTGGGGGTATTTTTGTGGCCATACCGACAGCTATACCATCACTTCCATTTGCCAAGACATTTGGGAAGAGAGCTGGTAGCACTGTTGGTTCTAGCCTTGTACCATCATAGTTTTGAATAAAGGTAACAGTTCCTTTGTTTAAATCTTTTATTAATTCTGGTGTTATCTTTCCCATTCTTGCTTCTGTGTATCTCATTGCCGCTGCAGAATCTCCATCTATTGAACCGAAGTTTCCTTGTCCATCTATTAAGGGATATCTGGTAGAGAAGTCTTGGGCCATCTTTACTAATGTTGGGTATATCACTGATTCTCCATGTGGATGGTAGTTACCAGAAGTATCTCCTGATATTTTCGCTGATTTTCTGTAATGAGCTTTAGGTGTTAAGGCCAAGTCGTTCATTGCTACAAGGATTCTTCTTTGCGATGGCTTGAGCCCGTCTTTTACTTCTGGTAGTGCTCTGGAGACGATAACAGACATAGAGTAGTCTAGGTAGTTAGCCTTCATCTCATCAATGATGGAGGTATGAGATATTTCTCCTGCTTTCATAGGAGTGGCAGGAGTTAGGTTCTCATTTTCTTCTTCTTTTTTCTCTATTTGTGTATCCATATAATTAAGGGCTTTCTCTTTATTTATTTTAGGTTTTAATCTAAATATCTAAGTTAGCTTTTGTTGCATGCATTTGTATGAACCTTCTTCGAGGAGGAACCTCTGTTCCCATTAGCATTTCAAATATTTTGTCTGCTTCTTTTGCATCCTCTATCTCTATCTTTTTAAGTACTCTGGTTTCAGGATTCATAGTAGTTTCCCATAGCTGTTCTGGATTCATTTCTCCTAAACCTTTAAATCTGTTCTCTACTGGTTCTTTCCCATTTGCTTTTGCTTCGTTAACAAATTTACTCTTCTCTTCATCATTTAGGAAATAGTACTTCTTCTTCCCGATTTCTACTTTGTACAAAGGAGGTTGTGCTACATAGACATATCCCTCCTCTATTAAAGGTCTAAAAAATCTGAAAAGTAGCGTAAGTACTAAAGTGGTAATGTGCAACCCATCTACATCTGCATCACTCATTATTATTATTTTGTAATATCTGATTTTACTAGTATCTAAAGTCTCCCCTATTCCCACACCTAGAGCTGTTGTTATGTCATTGAATTCACTGTTTGTAAGTACTCTATCTACTCTGTATTTTTGTGTATTCATAATCTTTCCTCTCAAAGGAAGAATCGCTTGAGTATGTCTATCTCTACCCTGTTTTGCAGAGCCTCCTGCAGAATCTCCTTCTACTATGAAGAGTTCACTCTCTTTGGGGTCTCTACTTGTACAATCTGCTAGTTTACCAGGTAGAGTCGTTGATTCTAAAGCACTCTTTCTAATAACGGCGTCTCTAGCTGCCTTTGCAGCAGCTTTTGCCTTGTTAGCCAGTACGGCTTTTCCTACTATATTTTTAGCTTCTTGAGGATTTTCTTCTAAGTATGTTAGTAGCCCATCTCTTACTACTTTTGCGACTACACTTTTTACCTCTCTGTTGTTTAGTTTAATTTTAGTTTGTCCTTCAAATTGAGGGTCGGCAATTTTTATTGATATTATTGCAGTCAAACCCTCTCTAACATCAGCACCATTTAAAGTTCCATCCACTCCCTTTAAGAGCTCAGACTTTTGTGCATAGCCATTCAATGCTGTAGTTATAGCAGTCCTAAAACCTGCCAAGTGAGTTCCTCCCTCTGGATTAATAATATTATTTGTATAGCAAAGGACATTTTCTTCCATTCCATCTGTGTATTGAAGAGCCACCTCTACTACAATGTCATCCTCTTCACTCTTCATGTAGAAAGGATCTTCTCCTACTGTTTTACTCTCGAGGTTTAAGAATTGAACATATGATTTAATTCCATCTTCAAAGTACAGTGCATATTTTCTCTTTTTGTCATTAGAATTATCTATGATTGTGATTTTTAAGCCAGCTGTTAGATATGCATGTTGTCTGCATTTTTTGACTATAGTATCGAAGCTAAAAAATGCATCTTTAAATATCTCTTTGTCTGGCAAGAAGGTGTGTTCTGTTCCAGACTCTTTTGTATCACCTATCTTTTTAACGGGTTCTTTAGGAACTCCTCTTGCGTATTCCTGTTGATATGTTCCCCCATCAAAGTGAACGGTAGTAATCATCCATTCTGAAAGGGCGTTTGTACATTTCATTCCAATTCCATGTAATCCTCCTGATACTTTGTAAGCTCCCTTTTCAAATTTTCCTCCTGCATGCAAATTTGTCATTACAGTCTCTAAGGTCGAAACTTTTGTCTCAGGGTGCTTGTCTACAGGGATTCCCCTACCATTATCCCTAACAGTAATAGAACCATCTTTGTTTAAGGTTACCCATATATTGTCACAGTATCCAGCAATAGCTTCATCTACTGAGTTGTCTAAAATTTCGGTAAATATATGATGAAGGCCATTAGTATCAGTAGAACCAATATACATAGCAGGTCTTTTTCTTACTGCCTCTAAGCCTTTTAATACTTGAATGTCTGAAACTTTGTACTTCGATTGTACAGCCATATTTATCTAGATTTTGTAATTTAAAAGTTGTCGACGGGGACTATACATTCTAGCTGATTTTAGCTTAAAAGTTAAGCTCTTAGTTGTATTATCATAGCTTCTAAAGTAAGTCTCCTATTACAGTTTGCAGATATTTTTTCTCTGCTTTCTTGAACTATATTTAAAAAGGCGCTGTTCTTTTTGGACTCATCAATGTTACCATTTTTAATATCTAATTCAAGCCTCTTATGAAATATTTTTTCCACTGAATTTATAAATTCAAGCGAAAGGTTTCTGTCTTGAGAGTATTTTTCGATAATCTCAAATTGTTCTCTCAAGTCTAAATCAAGGATGTCGTTTAAATATTCCTCTTCGGTCTCATCTTCTTCCTCTAGGATTTCCGAAGAGTAAATGATTTGACTTCTAGAGATGATGGTTGGAAGGAGATTTTTTTCATTATTTACACATAGAAAAAAAACAGAGTAGGCAGAGGTATCTTCAAGTGTTTTAAGCAATGCATTTTGAGCTTGGTGAGTAAGTTTCTCTGCTTCTAGTATAATGCCAGCTTGAAATTTCTCTTCAAAAGGCTTGAACATCATCTCTTTCTGGAAAATTTTTACTTCCTCTATTCCAATACTGTTCTCTTCTTCTGGATTAAGTATATGTACATCTGGCGAGTTTTTTAAATCCTTTCCAAAGAGTCTTTTAAGAGCCTCTTGGAGTGTGAGATTTTGATTCTCCCTTGCTTTTCCTACTATGATATATGTCATATCTTGATTCTATCATATGGCGTGTGCCTCTTTACATATATTACAGATTGGCATAAACTGAAGAGAGAATAATTTGTGTAAAATCTGCCCCATGCCAGTAGGAACTTCCTTACTAAAACATCTTCAGAACAAAGGATTATTAAAGGAGACAGATGTGAGAAATGTTCTTCTAGAAAGAACTCGTACTCAAAAAACAGAAGAGGCAATTATTGAAGATTTGGGTGTAGTTGATCCAGAAGAGATAGCTAAAGGTAAATCTGAAATTTTCAATATTCCATATGTGGATTTAAAGAGTATGGCAATAAGTGAAAGTATTATTGCAGAAGTAAATATAGATAGCTTGTATAGGTATAGAGCAGTACCTTTTGAAAGAGGACAGACGTATGTTAAATTGGCTATGCAGGATCCTTTTGATATACAGGCGACACAGGCTTTGCAGCGTAGGTATCCTCCCAACACTAAGATTCAAGTATATATTTCAACAAAAGGAGGTATTGATTCTGTTTTAGAGAGAAGGGTTGGTGATGTGATGAGCTCTGAGGTAACAGAGGCTTTGGAGGATGTAGAGATGCCAGTTACAGAGATTAAGGAAGATCCAAATCTTTTTTCTAGTTCAGACCTCTCTTCTGCACCAGTTGCAAGAATAGTTAACTCTATGCTTCAGTATGCTGTTACATCAAAAGCTTCGGATATTCATATAGAGCCACTTGAAAAAAGAGTAAGAGTCCGTTTTAGGATTCACGGAGTGATGACAGAGAGGCTCTCTTTACCAAAAAATCTAGGACCAGCTATTGTCTCAAGGATAAAGATTCTTTCAAACCTTAAAATAGACGAGAAGAGGCTACCACAAGACGGAAGATTTCCTATCAAGATAGGTAATGCAAAGATAGATCTTCGTATTTCTGTAATGCCTACTATAGAGGGAGAGAAAGTTGTTATGAGGCTACTTGAGTCGGAGACGACTGATATAACATTGGAGAATACTGGGCTAAGAGGGAATGCGTACAAGCTCTTTACAGATAGTTTGAGTGTAACTAATGGAATAATGTTGGTGACAGGTCCTACAGGTAGTGGTAAGACTAGAACTTTGGCATGCTCTTTGATAAAGATAAATGACCCAAAGGTTAATATAATTTCTTTGGAAAATCCTGTAGAGATTAGAGTCCCTGGAGTAACACAAATTCAGATTAATCCAGATGTAGGACTAACCTTTGCAAATGGACTAAGGTCTGTTTTAAGGCAAGATCCGGATATAGTGATGGTCGGAGAGATTAGAGATGAGGAGACGGCTCAGTTAGCAGTTCAAGCATCTTTGACTGGTCATTTAGTTCTCTCTACTTTGCATACCAATAGTGCTCCCGCTGCCATCCCTAGACTTTTGGATATGGGTATAGAACCATATCTTTTAGCATCTACTATTCGTGTAGTTGCAGCTCAGAGATTACCAAGAAGAATTTGTGAAAATTGTATAAAGGCATATCCTGCTTCAAAGGAAGCGCTTAATACCGTTTTAGAAACAATGAAAGGAGCTAAAGATTTCAATCTAGTGGATTATATAAAAAGGGTTGCTGCTTCTAAATCAGTAGAGGGAGAGAATGGCCATCAGGCAATGAGAGCTCCAGAGATAGGTCCCGATGGAAGTGAGGTAATATATCTCTATAAAGGAGAAGGGTGTGACCGGTGTGGTGGTTCTGGGTATTCAGGAAGAATTGGAATCTTTGAAGTATTAGATGTTAACGATAAGATAAGTAGAATGATTATGGAAAATGTTACAGATGCTGATCTCAGGAATGCTGGCATTGAAGATGGTATGTTGACTATGATTCAAGATGGTGTCCTTAAAGCATTAGAAGGTATTACTACTCTAGAAGAAGTTTTAAGAGTTTCAAAAGAATAATTTTGTGGTATAAATAAATATGGATCAAAATACTGCCCAACAGAACAATCAAAATGTTCAGTTCAACTATCCTGATTTTTCACAATCACAGGTAGGGGCACAAAATCAAACCTCCCCTAGCCCACAACAGCCACCTGTTGTCCCTAGTAATGATCAGGCAAGAATGGATGAGCTTAAAAAGAATATTCAAGCAATAATTAAGGAGGATCAAGTGCCTTCAGAACCAGAGATTCCGGAACCTGAGATAGAGGAAACTCCAAAGGAAGAAACATATGTGCATCAACCCACTCCTTTACCTAACCTAAATGCCGAAAATACTTCAGAGTCTGTGGTTACTACAATTCCTCAAAATATTGATTTTGACCCACTTCCCTCAGATTTACCCAAATTTAGAGAGACATTGGATTCTGTTATGCCAGGACCTAAGAAAGTAGTATCAGAAGAGGAAGTTAAGGAAGAGGAAGTTGCTGAGTCAGCTAAAGAAGAACAACTTCAAGAAGAAAAAAAGGATTTAAAAGAAGTTACTCCCCCTACAGAAGCAATACATCAAAACAGTATTTCAACAACTGGCGTCTTGACTATGGAGAAATTGCTAGGAGAGGCTACAAGCAGAAATGCCTCAGATTTACATATTTCTACAGGGTATCCTCCTATTATTAGAATAGATGGAGAATTACTTGCTTTAGAAGAAAATATTCTTAATCCTGAGGATGTTGAAGAGTTAATCTTTTCTGTTCTAACGGATGAAAGAAAAGAGTTGTTGGAGGTAAATAGGGAAATAGATTTTGCATATTCATATGAGGGTTCTAATAGTGCAAGATTTAGAGTTAATGCCTACTATACAAAGAAAAGTTTAGCAGCTGCATTTAGATTAATTCCAACAAGGATTAAAACAATAGAAGAATTAATGCTACCACAGATGTATCATCAGTTTGCGAAACTTAAACAGGGTTTAATTCTAGTGACAGGGCCCACAGGACATGGTAAAAGTACTACCCTTGCAGCCATATTAGAGGATATAAATAGGACTAGGTTTTGTCATATAGTTACAATAGAAGACCCAATAGAGTATATCTTCGAAGGGAAAAAAGCACTAATAGATCAAAGAGAAATGAATGATGATACTCACTCTTGGCAAATAGCTTTGAGGAGTGTAATGAGACAAGATCCTGATGTTATTCTAGTAGGAGAAATGAGAGATTTTGAAACTATAGCTGCCGCTATTACTTTGGCTGAAACGGGTCATTTAGTATTTGCTACTTTACACACCAATAGTGCAGCTCAAACATTGGATAGGATAATAGATGTATTTCCAGAAAATCAACAACAGCAGGTTAGAACTCAGGTGGCGAATACTTTGCAAGCTGTAGTAGCACAGAGATTAATTCCTTTGGAAAAGGGAGGCAGGAGAGCTGTATCTGAAATTATGCTTAACAATTCTGCTATCAAGAATCTAATAAGGGAAGGTAAAATGCACCAGGTAGATAATGTTATCAGAACGAGTGCAGATGTAGGTATGGTGTATTTGGAAAAATCTTTAGTTGGGCTTGTAAGAGAGGGGGTGATAACAGTACAGGCAGCACAAGAGTACTCTGTACATCCAGAAGAGGTTTTAAGATTATTAAAAACATAGTATATGGCTAAGTTCAAATACTCTGCTAGAGATCAACAAGGTAAGGTGGTAGATGGGAATTTAGAGGCAAAAAATATAGCTTCTGCAACAGATGCTCTTCATGATCAGGGCTTGATAGTTGTTTCTTTGAAAGAGGCAGGAGGAATAGACTTCGAGAAACTTTCAGAAATAAATGTTGGTGGTATACCAATGAAGGAGAAAGTTATTTTTATGAGGCAGATGGCAACAATGGTAGGTGCAGGTTTACCTTTAACAAGGTCTTTAGAGATTATGATACAACAAGCTTCTAATCCTAAGTTTAAGAAGATTTTACAAAATGTATTAGCCTCTATTCAGTCAGGTAAAACTTTGGCAGATTCTTTCAGGGTAGAAGAGGATGTGTTTGATCAAGTTACAATTAATCTCATAGAGGCAGGAGAAGAAAGTGGTAATTTAGAAAACATTCTAGAGAAGATAGCTGTAGAATTAGAGGAAAAGAATGCTCTTACAAGGAAAATAAAATCTGCTATGATTTATCCAGCCATTATTTTGATAGTAATAGTTGCTGTTATTGTTCTTATGATGCTTGTTTTAGTTCCTTCTATGGCAGATATGTACAAAGACTTTGGTTCAGAGTTACCCTTTGCAACTAGATTTCTTATGTCAATGAGTGACTTTTTTATCAACTATTGGTGGGTAATTTTAAGTGTAATTTTAGTACTAGTCGTAGGTTTTAAATACTACAAGGATACTCCGAAAGGGAAAAGGAACATTGATAAATTGCTATTGAAGGTTCCCAGCTTGGGTACTATTTTATCTAAAATACAATTATCACAATTTACTAGAATCCTTTCTTTACTTCTAGGTAGTGGAGTTCCAATAATTAAGGCTATTGATTTAACGGCTAGTTCCTTAGGTAATCTAATGTTTAGAGAAACTCTAGAAGAAGCGAAGAATGAAGTGGAAAAAGGGGGTCCATTAGCAATACCTATTGCTAGAAGTGAATATTATCCATTGTTAGTTAGCAGTATGATAGCTGTAGGAGAAGAGACAGGAGAGATTGATTCTGTTTTGGCAAAGGTTGCTGAATATTACAAAGAGGAGGTAGATACAGCAACTAGTAATCTTTCTTCTTTGTTAGAACCTATCTTTTTGGTTATAATGGGCTTAGCTATTGGTTTTATTGCTGTAGCTGTATATATGCCTATGTTCCAATTAGCAACAGTTGTTGGTTAAGAGTTGACAAGGGTCAAAATGTTGTGTAAATTATATTCAATTAAATTAAACTGTCTTATATATGATGACAAGGAAGAGCTATAAAGCATTTACATTTGTAGAGATGCTTATTGTTATGGGTATATTAATAATCCTTATGGTTATTGGTATTGCTGCAGGTAGATATGCTATTAACAGAGCTAACAGAGTAGCACATCAGAATGCTGCAGATCAGATTTATCAAACATTACAAGCATACTATACAGAAAACAGACAGTTCCCAGAGGCAGAACTTCTTGAAGATATGTTGAGTGAAGGTGGAACACTTTATGAGTATACAGAGGGAGATTTCAATGGAGGGGCTCCAGCTACATATCACTATTTTGCACAAGAAGGAACTGTTAGGCAGGCTGTTTTGGTTTGTGTAACTTTGGGAGGGCATGATGATGAACTAAAAAGAGGAATATACTGTACAGGAAATGGATTTGGCACAGCGGATGTTGTTATCGGTGGAACAGGAGTAACAGCAGAGAATTTAACACAAGATTTTTTCGACGAAGACACCTTTGCGTCGGGGGAGGATTATTATGACACAATAATAGGTCTTACAGGATCTGATTGGTGGGGTAAGAGTTGGGAGCAAGAATAATTTTTACCTATACTTTGTATATTAGAACCCCTCCTTGTGAGGGGTTTCTCTTTCTACTAAATGATATATAATTAATATATGTTAATCATATATCTATGTGTTTTCTTTTTAGGAGCATCCTTGGCAAGCTTTCTGAACGCCTCTATCTATCGTATAGAGAAGAAGTATAAGTATCCTGCTATTATTACATCTAAATCTCATTGTGAATATTGTAAAAAAGAACTTTCTTGGTTAGAGTTAATACCTGTAATAGGGTTTTTTCTTCTGAAAGGTAAGTGTAAAAAATGTAAGGAGAAAATAAACATATACTATCCCTTATCTGAATTAGTACTAGGATTAATCTTTCTTCTTTTTTTTCTTAATAGTATTACTTGGTATTTTGGGATAATAGTACTATTCCTTTTTGTATTTACCACCTATGATATTAAATACAAAGCAATTCCAAAAGATATAGTACATATCTTTCTCCTTCTATCTAGCCTACTCTTCTATCTATATATTCTTAATCCCACAAATCTCTACCTCCCAATAGCTATTACTCTTTTTCTAATATTAGTAAATATAATCAAAAAATCATTTGGAGTGGGAGATATCTTAGTACTATTGGGTTTAGGTATATTAATACCGTATCAACAATATATAGTAACTTTTTGGGGAGGAATAATTATAGCCCTACTCTACACTCTTTATCTATTATTCAAAGGAGTTAAAAATATTAGGAAGATAAAGGTTCCTATGATGCCATTCTTCTCCCTTTCATTTGTGATTTCTTTAATATATGGCAATCAACTATTTGATATACTTCTTAAATTTTTAGGAATATGATAAATTATATTATATGAAGAGAAAATACCGAGCACTTTCGTTAGTTGAAATACTTTTTGTTCTTGGAGGATTGATGATACTAGGATCGATAACCCTTGTTGGTACTAGATATGCTCTGGAAAAATCTAGGGAGGCACATTGTAAGAGTGCAGTAAGACTTCTGTATACTACACTGGTAGATTTTAAAAATGATTTTGGTAGGTATCCTTTAGTGGGTAAACTCAACGACCCTAACTGCTTTCCAAAAGATGGCTGTATACCAGGAAATGAATTTTTAGCAGAGGCATTAGGTTTTCGAGGCCCTGGTAACGCAATATTAAAACCGTACTTAAAGGAAGGCTTTGATGGAGGGGCACAAGATGCATACTACTATTACTATGTACAGGAAACAGATGGGCAATTTGTTTTAGTATGTGTTTCCTTAGATGGGTTTGTAGATTGGGGGAGTCTATCTTTAAAGAAAGGTTTCTACTGTGAAGGAGACGGTATTGGTATTCTACCAATGGACTATCCCAAAAATGATCGAATACAAAACAAGGAGGTTGCACCAGAGGATCCAGGAGCTGAGTTCATTTTGAGGGGAATGGACAGATCAGCTTGGAAATCAAAAAGGAAAGCGTTCACCAATCTGTAATATTGAATAAGCAGTGATATTGTGTTAGATTAAGATATTAGAATTAGCAAAAACTGTCTTGAAGCCCTTTACTTTTGAGAAAAAATATTCGGCATTTACTCTCTTAGAATTGTTAATAGTGATGTCAATAATCACTACTCTGCTAACTATGTCGTTATCATCATTTGGAGGATTAAGAAACACTATTAGGATGAACGAATATCTGTTGAACTTAGAGCAAGATATAAGGGGGGTTCAGAGAGCTGCTATGCTTCTAGAGAAAGATCCTAAGGAGAATTGGATATATGGATTGGGAATAGATTTTACTAAGATAGGTGATGGAGAGGGAGAATATAAAATGTTTAAGTGGTGCTCTCGGTTTTCAGATTATGGGGATATTACTACTAGATCAACTCTACCCAACTTTATTCCACCAGAACACCCCTCCTTTGTTCCCTTAAATCTTGATGGTAACGGGTCATTACCTATTTCTTCTGCTGTGGAGGGAGACTTTCCTTCTGGACTCTGCGAAACAGAGCTAGGAGGAAATCCGAACACACTTTACTCTCTTTCGGGATATGCTAAACCTATGTCTCCTCCTGCTTCTGTAGTTACCTTTCCTGAAGGTGATGCTAGATATGTTCTTTTTGAATCAGTTTCTGGAAGAACATTTTTCTATGATAAGGATGGGAAGTTGTTGAACTATGATTCAGATGGTAACCCTCGGTCTGCAGTAGATACCGTACATTTAACGATACAATTCAAACCTCTAACAGGTACAGGAAAACCAAGGAGAATAACGATAGCAAATCTTTCAGGTAAAATAGAGATATATACGCCTAATGACTAACAGATGGAGGAAAACAACTTATGAAGCAATCGGTTTTGTAGAAGCCCTCATAGCTATATTACTTGTAGGTATGAGTTCTTTGGTTTTGTTACAAATTGCAATTAACACACTAAATACAGCAATTCAAAATGAGGTGATTGATCATATGACACAGTATGCTATGGAAGGAGGAGAAATGGTTCAGGATATATATAATAAACAGAAGATGAAAGGCTATCCTGAAGAGGAGGATCCTGAGGAATCAGAGCTATTTTTTCCTCTTCTAGAAGATGGGGAAGATGAGGAAGGGAATTGTTTTGTTATAAATAAGGCTAGAGGAGAAGTCTTTTTTAAAAAAGATGAAGCAGGAAGTTTTGTTAGATACAAGAAAGAAAATAGAGGAAGTTATAGGCATGAGGCATTAATAGATTTGGAGGATTTTGCATTTGAGTATACTGGTCTAGGAAATAGTACTAATTATGTAAATATTAATAATCAGTTTTTTAGGGTAATCTGTTTAGAAGGATCTATAGAAGGAGAGAAACCCTTTATAATAGCTAGAGTTATAGTAGGTCAAAGATACTTTGATGAAGAGCTTTTTGAGGATGAAAAGCTATATGGTAATTTTGTAAGAGATTATGAATATCTTACAGTAGTAAAACTATGAAAAACTTAAATAAAAAGAAATATGAAGGATTTAGTTTAATCGAAATGCTTTTAACAATTGCTATTATTAGTTTTGTAATGACCATATCTGCAGCAGTTTTAAGCACATTGATTAGGGTATCAACTTCATCTAGTAATAAAATTAGGGCAAGGAATGAGTCAGAATTTGTATTAGAACTTGTAAGAAGGACAGTTAGAAACTCAAATCCAAAAGATATAAGAATATTTAATAATAAATCAGGAGAATCATCAGATAGGCCTAGGATATATGATCCTGAGAGCAACAAGATAATTCCGAATACGACAGAAGAAGAAATTGCTTCATTATATGCAGAGCCACTAGAAGAAGGAGAGATAGGAAATGAGATACACTTTAAACCGTATGGATACAAAGACTGGATTTGTTTGGGTTTCTTTAAATCAAAAAGTAAGATTGATAGTGAGAATCCAATAGAGAAAGATCAAGGTTATATTATTATGACTTCTAATTCAGATTTGATATCTAAACATCAAGAGTGCTTTGCAGATCCTCCTTATTTAATAGTATTAAACTCTCCATATATAAGTGCTAGAGGATTTAATATCTTCTATACTGTTTCGGGAGATATGTCATATTTAATTAGTTTTGATGTTATTTTAGAACCTTTAGATTGGTATTTAGGAGGAAACCCTAACTTTATTAGGCAAGTCATTAGGCAGGGAGTAGTCTCTACTGAAGGATTAATATGGTAATTTGTTTAAAAGAAATAATTACAAGATATGTCAGTAAAATCAAATGTTGTCTTAATAGTAGAAGATGAATTTAATCTAAGAGAGTCATACAAAAGGACTTTGGAAAATGAAGGGTATATATGTATGACTGCTTCAGATGGTTACCAATGTTTAGACCTTCTTTGTAAGAATTTAGGAACTGTTGATTTAGTTCTACTAGATTTGATTATGCCAGGAATTGATGGCTTAGAAGTTTTAAAAACTGTAAAGGAAAACCCAGAGAAATATGGCACAATCCCTATTATTGTTTTAACAAGCATCGTTAGTGGGACTATAGTAAAAGAAGCATTTTTGAATGGTGCTGTATCATATTTAGTAAAGCCTGATATGGATGAGAAATCCTTAGTGAAAGAAGTAAACAAAAATTTAAGCTAAAATAATGAAGAAGATATTTAAAAGAGCTTGCTTTTCTGCTATATTATATAAGAACTTTAATTTAAAACTGCTCAAGAAATGTCAAATCTACCTGATCATGTAGGAATAGATTTTGGAACACACTCAGTGAAAGCTGTTGAGCTTGCTAAAATATCTTCAAGTAGACCAGAATTAGTAAACTTGGGTTCTCAAGTTACGCCAAAAGGAGTTATAAATAGTGAGGATAAAGCAGATAAGAAGAAATTAGCAGATGCCCTAAAGAAGCTATTTAGCTCTTCTGGAATAAAAAATCAGAAGATTGTATTAGCACTTCCTGAATTCTCAGTATTTACACGATTTTTAGAGTTTCCAGGAGTAAAAAAAGAAGAGTTAAAAGATGCTGTATACTTTGAAGCAAAACAGTATATACCAATGCCTTTAAATGAAGTGCAACTTAGCTATGTCCCTATTGGATTTAATGAAGAGAAAAATGCACCAAAAGTTCTTGTTGTGGCAGCTCCAAGGAAGATTATTGATATATATATTAATATAGCAATGATGGCAGGTTTAGAATTAATTGCTATAGAAACAGAATCTACAGCTATGGGTAGAGCAATGTATAGATCTACTGGGAAAAAAGATTTGGTCATATTAGATTTTGGTGCAAATACAACAGATATGAGTATTTTAACAGAAGGATATTTAGTTTTTTCACAAAGTATTGCAATAGGATCTGATTCTTTAACTCAAGCTGTTATTAATAAGTTTAATTTTAACTTTCAAAGGGCTGAGGAATTTAAAAGGAATTATGGAGTTACAGAAAATATTTTAGAAGGAAAGATTTATGAAGTACTTTCCCCTATTCTAGAATCAATAATGGTTGAGGTAAGAAGAGGTATAGAGTTTTATAAAAGTAAAACAATGTCTTCAGCTCCAAAGGATTTTCTTTTGAATGGAGATGGAGCTTTGTTACCAGGTTTATCAGAGTATGTTTCAAAGAGTTTGTTAGTCAATGCTACTTTAGCTCAACCTTGGAATAATATTGTTGTTAACAATAAGTTTAAGGATATAATTGCCAAGAGTGGAGCCTCATATTCAGTCTCTATTGGTTTAGCATTAAAAGATGAGTAACCCAAAAGAAATTAAAACAAAAGAAATTAATAAAAAGGGCAGGAAAAAAGAAGAGGAAGTATCTTCGAAAGAGAATAAGTTTGACCAAAGCACGATTCTAGAGGAGAAAAGCATTAACTTAATTCCTGTAATGAGTAGAGAGGAAGTTAAAGAGGAGAAAAGGAAGACAAGGATGAATAAGGCTTCCCTTGTTAGTTTATTAATTCTTTTTGGAATATCTATCGTTATAGTGGGATTTAGTATTATTTCTCGTATACAGCTTAATTATCAAAAAGAAAAACTATTCAAGCATGAGGAGGAATTGACAGCTTTTAATCAAATAATTATAGAGAACAATCAAATTTTAGAAAGAGTAGCCCTCTATAATGATGTCCAAAAAGATAGATATCCAATTACAAAGGTTATTAATCATATAGAAAACATATTGTCAAAGAGTGCAGGTTCTTCTCTTTCTCAGTTTGCATTTTCTAGTAGTACTGGGATAAATTTTAGAGGAGAGACAAGGGATTTAGCGGAATTGGCTAAATTATGGTATCTCTTGGCTAATGATCCTAAATTAAAAGAAGTCAACTTGAAATCTTTTTCTAAAAGTACGTCTTCAGTTTCTTTTACATTTGAGACAATAATACTCCTAGATGAATTTATTGTAGAAGTTTAAAGATATGAGTACAGAAAAAATTGAGACAAAACCAAATAAGAAAGAGAGAGAATTAGAAGAAATAAGCGAGAAGATAAAACAATCTCGATTAAAAATAGAAGATATAATTATTCCTTTATCTGTTACTTTAGCCTTGATATTATTAACCTTTCTTCTTTTTATTCCAATGATTAAATCAACAATTGAGGCTAGAACGGAGATTGTTGAGATAAAAGAGAGAGAAGAACAATTGAAAGAATTAGAGGCAAAGTTGAAAAGATTAGATGAAGATGTACTACAGAGTGATTTATCAAACGCAAAAGAAGTAATTCCTAGAAATTTGAGAGTGTCAACTTTTGTCTACTATATAGATGTTTTAGCAGGAGAGAAAAGACTAGTGTCGAGATCACTGTCAGCTACTGATACTGAAGTTACAATACGTCAAGAAGGAAAAAACAGAGATGATGACAGAACATATTTGGGGGTTAGCTCTCCTTTGACCTATTCTGGTTCTCTTGAGAATATACTGTCTTTCCTTGATGCTCTTGATACAGCTTCTCCCTACATCATATCTATACACAATGTTTCTTTAAGAGGTTCTGAGGAGAGTTGGAGAGTTACTATGAGTGTGAGAGGTTACTATGTTCCGGAGCATGAGAGTAAAGTAGATTTGTATGATTCTTTTAAGGAATATACAGAAAAGAAAGAAGTATTAGAAATATTTAGAGAGAAAAAGGAAAGATTAAGAAAATAATAGGTTAGAGCTCTTCATCTACTAACATATCTTCGCTCTCTTCTTCGATTTCGCTCTCATGGGTATCATGGCTTTTTTCAGGTCTATCATCTTTAATCAATACCTTAACTCTCTTATCGTTTCTTATAGCATTAATAGTGATTAAATCTCTAATAGCATTTATTGTTCTACCCCTTCTTCCTATGACAACACCCTTATCGCTTTCTCCTACATCTATTGTTAAAATTCTAAGACCAGGGAAATCTACACTCTCCCTCTCTTCTATATGAACATCATCAGGATTATTTACAATAGACTTAACGATATGCTCTAATAACTCTTTCATCTGCTTTTATTAAAATATATTATTAAAATATTATACTACTCTTCTTTATCTTTTGTCTTCTTTTCAGTTTTTGGTTTAACAGAGCCTCTTTTTATTTCCTTTAAAAGCCCCTCTTTAACAAAGTATTGAGCAACAGTATCTGAAGGTTGTGCCCCTTTGGAAAGCCAATATATTGCTCTTTCCTTTTCTATATTAAATACGGTTGGATTTAATCTAGGATTATAGTAACCTATCTCTTCAATGGTCTTTCCATCTCTAGGTTTACTAGATTCTATAACAACAACTCTGTAATGAGGTTGTCCTCTTCTTCCTGTTCTTTTTAGTCTTATTTTTAACATGACGTTGAATTCTATCAAATCAAATACTTTTATTCAAGAAAAGTTCTCCTTTTTCTATTTTTTCAATAGCTTTTGCAGCAGCCTCCTCTTCTGCTTTCTGTTTGCTGGGGCCATGTCCTTTGCAAGAAAACTTTTCTCCTATCTTTAATACAACTGTAAACAGTTTTTCGTGATCAGGGCCTTTCTCCTCTACTATCTCATAGGTAGGGGTAACTCTGTATTTTGCTTGTATTAATTCTTGAACTTTTGTTTTAGGGTCTATAAAAAGTTGGTTTTCTACAATGAGGTCTAATTGTTTTAATATAGTTCTTTCTACAAAATCTTTACATTCCTCAAAACCTTTATCTATGTATATTGCACCTAAAATAGCTTCATAGGCATTTGCTAAAAGGTAATCCTTATCTCTTCCTCCAGAGTCTTCTTCTCCTTTAGACATAAGTAAGAAATCTCCAATGTTGAGTTTTCTTGATTGTTCAGCTAAGCTCTCGGTCTTCACTAAGGCAGACCTTATACCAGTAAGCTCCCCTTCTGCTCTATTGGGATATGTAGAGAACAGTCTATACGATACAATTAATTCTAAAACAGCATCTCCTAAAAATTCTAATCTCTCATTATTTTTAAGTTCCATTCCCCTATTTTCATTTAAGAAAGATCTATGTGTAAGAGCAGTTTTTAGAAGCTCTTCATCTTTAAACTCTATTCCTAATTTTTCTTTAATACTATTCATTCTGTTCCTCTTGGTTCTTAGATTCTTCATATATTGCACCTAAAACACCATTAATAAATTTAGAACTTACTTCTCCCCCAAAACCTCTAGCTACCTCTATAGCTTCATCTATAGCTACCTTAGGAGGAGTAATTTTGGCTAGGAAGCCCTCAAATATAGATATTCTTAATATTTGTAAGTCAACTAGTTTCATTTGCTCAATAGGCCACTGAGGGGCGTATTTAACGATTATTTTGTCAATTTCTTCAGTGTTTTCTAAAACTCCTTCTACAAGGTTTTGGTAAAGATCCTTATCATACTCTTCTATCTTGTTAATCTCTAAAAGATCCTCCACAGGAATTAGATCTCTTGGGAAATCCTTTACTTTAAAAAACTTGGAGAACAATTCTTGCAAAGCAAGGATTCTGGCTTGATGTCTTGGATCAGTAGATCTTTTCATATCTGCTATTTATCTTTTTTATTATAATACTCACAATAGCTACATTCAAAGTGACTTCTTTTTACATTTCCACACTTTGGACATTTAGAAACTCCAGCTATTTTTATAGCATTATGTGCTCTTCTTCTGTTCTTTCTTCCTTTGGAAATCTTTCTTTTTGGTAATGCTCCCATTTTTATTTAAAGTATATATTAACTTGATGATTATATTTTATTATTCAATCTTTTTCAACTTTATGTAGGAGTAGGAGAATTAATTTCTTTTTCTGCTATTTCTAGGTATTTTTGAGCATCCTTGTTTTTTGGTTCTATGAGTAATAGGTTTTTGCATGTTCTCCTTATTTTTCTATACCTATCTATAGGGAGTTGTCTTTTTTCTATTTCGGATATTTGAATAGAAAGAGCTTTTGTGAGTGCCTGTATCGCATAATTCTGTTGTCCTAGCTTGTGGTATAAAACCCCAAGATTGTTATATATGTCTGGATCGTTAAAGTTAAGTTCAAAGGCTTTTTTGTATGCCTCTATAGCATCATTATATTGTTCTAGCTTCTGATATGAAATCCCAAGATTGTTATATAGGTCTGCATCGTTAGGGTTGGCCTCAATGGCTTTTTTATATGCCTCTATAGCATTATTATATTGTTTTAGCTTCAGATATGAAATCCCAAGATTGTTATATGTCTTTGCATTGTTAGGATCAAGTTCAATGGCTTTCTTATATGCCCGTATCGCATAATTCTGTTGTCCTAGCTTGTGGTATAAAACCCCAAGATTGTTATATAGGTCTGTATCGTTAGGGTTAAGCTCAATGGCTTTTTTGTATGTCTCTATAGCATCATTATATTGTTCTAGGTTCTGATATGAGATTCCAAGATTGTAATAAATGTCTGCATCGTTAGGGTTGACTTCAACGGCTTTCTTATATGCCTCTATAGCATAATTCTGTTGTCCTAGAGTGTAATATAAAATCCCAAGATTGTTATATGTCTTTGCATTGTTAGGGTCAAGCTGAATGGCTTTTTCATATGCTTCTATAGC
>Ga0255345_1002216_pt1 | contig 25366 bp, 24 predicted proteins | sample wastewater_treat_6_FD_192415 | JGI IMG/M metagenome (GOLD analysis project Ga0255345, IMG submission 192415) | Wastewater microbial communities from Lulu Island WWTP, Vancouver, Canada - plant20 | ecosystem: Engineered > WWTP > Wastewater > Unclassified | place: Canada: Vancouver, British...
CATAGTCAAAAACAGGGGACTGTGATATTCTTTTCATGGCATGGACCTCCGTATGGTATCGTTTTAGTGTGGTAACTAAATTTTACCAAAAAACGGGGCTCATGCCGCTCTTTTTTGCCGATTATTATTGAATTGTCAAGGTGCTGTCATATCTTCTTTACTGCGAAGTTTGAGTTTAATAAGAATAATAGTTATGCTTTATGATTAAACAAGCAATATATTTATAAAGATTTCAAACTAACTTTGTTCTAATATTGGCTTAGTAGATTTTTTATTTTTTATGATTTATAAACTACAAAATTTTTATTTAAAAAGCAATTTCATTTTTTCAAAACACTGTTTTTATCTTCTTCATTGTTGCATTTTTCTTAGATTAGCCTTAAGCTTTCTACGGTAGTGATTTCACTATCATATTATAATTAGTGCATAGAAGACGACTGTTCAGCTATGCTTTATCGAAAGAGAAGTGAGCCAATTTGTGGAGAACTCTTGTTAGATTTATTCTTAACCTTTTTTTTAACGTGGAGGTTAAAGGCTGGGAGAATTGGAAAAATGCTGGAGACGGTGTTTTAATCGCTCCAAACTATGTTTCTTTTATTGACCCACTAATCCTTGCGGTTTTTTTACCGGAAAAAGTTCCCTTCGCTATTGAAAAACGCTTGACTAAAAAACGTTGGGTTAGCATGTTTCTCCCTCTTGCAGAAACACATATACTTGATTCTGAAGCTCCCTTTTCTCTTAAATACTTTCTAAATTTACTAAAGAGCGGTGGACGTTGCGTTATATTCCCCGAACTTCAGCCAACCACAACAGGAAACGCAATGAAAGTATCGCAGGGCGTCGCAACTATCGCAGATCATACAAATGCAAAAATTCTTCCTATATATATAGATGGAACACAACGTACCCCTTTTTCGCGCATTCAGCACAAGCCAGGGGTTCGTTTCTTTTCTAAAGTAACTATAACAATCTTCCCATTAAAAGAGTTGAATATTGCAGAAGAAGTTGTCGGAACAAAGAGAAATGTCGCTGCAGGACAAGCTCTAGAACGCATCATGAATGAAGCTGCTATGTATGCAAGGCGTAAAGAGAAGCCTTTTTGGGACATACTTCTTGATGCTCGCGATGAGTTTGGTGGAAAAACTCGGCTGTTTTGTGACTATCAAGAAAAACCTGTAACTTATAACGGTTTTATAACCAGAGTTCTCCTTATAGAAGAAGCATTATCTTCGCAAAAAATCAAAGGGGAAAATATTGGAGTCCTGCTGCCAACATCTCTTGCCGGAGTAGTTACGTTATATGCCCTTCAAAAAATGGGAAGAATCCCTGCACTTTTGAATTTTTCTCTTGGCGGACGTTCTCTCGTAAATTGTTGCCATACCGGAGATATAAAGACAATTATAACTTCTCGAAAATTTATTACGCTCGGAAAACTTGAACATCTTATTGAATCAGCCCAAGAAGCGGGAGTAGAGCTTCTTTGGCTAGAAGATGTGGCCCCATCAATCACAACCTTTAAAAAACTTAACGCTGCAATAAAAACACCTTTTTTAAAATCTAAACCCGTTGATTTAAAAGCTGCTGAGAAACCGGCCGTGCTTTTATTTACCTCCGGTTCGGAGGGTTCTCCTAAAGGAGTTTTGTTAAGCTATAAAAACTTAAATACAAACCACTCGCAGATGTTTACCCGAGTAGATTTTTACAGATCTGACAGAGTCCTAAATATTATGCCTATATTTCATTCTTTTGGTTTGTGCGGCATATTTATGCCTGTTGCACTTGGACTTTTTGTCTCTCTTTATCCCTCGCCACTACATTACAAAACTATTTCTACTCTTTGCTACGACGAGCGCATAACCATTCTTTTTGCAACGGACACTTTCCTTTGCGGATTTGCAAAGGCTGCTCAGGATAACTACGATTTTGCAACGATGAGGCTTCTCGTTCAAGGTGGAGAGAAATTAAAACCATCAACTCAAAAAACCTGGTTTGAGCGTTTTAATATAAGGATTACTGAAGGTTATGGTGTTACAGAAGCGTCTCCCGTCGTTGCCAATAACTACTATGCTCATCATAAAACAGGCACTGTCGGCCTAATTGTATCGGGCTTGGAATATCGTTTAGAAGCTATTGAAGGCGTACATCAGGGAGGCCGCCTCTGGCTAAAAGGGGACAATATTATGCTCGGATACTATAAAATTACAAATCCGGGAGTTCTAGAACCCCTTAAAGATGGTTGGTACGACACAGGAGACATTGTTGATATTGACGATGAAGGCTACGTAAAAATTATTGGCCGTGCAAAAAGATTCGCTAAAATTGCAGGAGAGATGATTTCTTTAGCAGCAGTTGAAGAGCTTATATATGAAATCTGGCCGGATGACAAACATGCTGTTGTTATGTTAAGCGGAGGACCCAGAGGTGAAACTTTAGGACTGGTAACAACAAGGATAGAGCTCAAACGAGATGAAGTCCGTCAAAAACTTTCTGATATGGAAATAGCTGAAATTTCTATGCCAAAAAAAGTTCTCATTTTAGAAGACATACCTACGCTCCCAACAGGAAAAATTAATTATGTCTCTCTTGAAGAGTTTTTAAAAGATGAAGACATTACAGATTAATTTCTTGATAATTAATCTATAAAAGGACAAATTATAAGAGAGCAACGCAATATCTAAAAAATTCTTGTTTTTCCAAATAATAAAGTATTATTGTGATAATTGTATGTATATGATATTCATAATATTAATAGACAAGATTTTGAGAGGATGGTACTTATGTGCGGAATTATGGGGTATGTTGGCGACAGAAATGCTGCAGACATCATCCTTGAAGGACTCGCGAAACATGAACATAGAAAGTATGACTCGGCAGGCATCGCTGTTATAAATGATGAAGAAATACGGGAAGTGCGTGCTATAGGGAAACTTTCACAGCTAGAGAAAAAAGTTGAACAAGAGTCAATTGCAGGGAACTTCGGTATAGGGCACACAAGATATGCTACACATGGCGCAATTACAGAAAACAACGCACACCCTCATATAAGTAGCGATAAAAGGGTCGTCCTGGTACACAACGGAATTATAGACAATGCCAACGAAATAAGAATAGAACTTGAATCAAAGGGAATAAAATTCCATACAGAAACTGACACAGAATCGGCCGTACAATATCTGGCATATGTGTATAAAAATGACCCAAAAGAAGCAATAGTTAAGCTAACAAAGCGTATAAACGGGTCGTTTGCTCTTGTCATAATGTTTTACGACAGGAAAGATGAGATTTGGGTTGCACGTAAAGGGTCCTCTCTCGTTGTTGGACATACTGGCAAAGAGGGGTTTTGTGCATCAGACCCAACAGCACTCCTTGATTTTTCTCAAGACGTTTGGTTTATGGATGATGAGGAGATGGCGATGATTAATAAAAAAAGCTGTATTTTTTATGATTTCGATGGTGCTGAACACCCAAAAGACAGCATGCATCTTGATTGGAATGCTACCATGGCGAATAAAGGAACTTTTGCTCACTACATGTTAAAAGAGATACACGAACAGCCTAATGTAATGGCTCAGACATTGTTAGGACGCATTAAAGAGGGAAGAGTTGACCTTAGTGGCGAGCTTGATTGGTCTCCGGAGCTCGCGAAGAGTTGGAGAAGGATCCATTTCGTTGCCTGTGGTACATCTCATTATGCCACGGTTACAGCAGCACAAATTATGGAAACGTTTGGAACTTTTGATATAAGAACTGAGATTGCTTCTGAGTACAGCTACAGGAACTTGCCAAATGGACCTGATACTCTCGCAATTTTTGTATCTCAGTCGGGCGAAACGGCGGACACACTACAAGCAGCCCGTGTTGCAAAGTCAAAAGGAGCAAAATGCCTGGTCATTACAAACGTAAGAGACTCTACAATTCATCGTGAAGTTGGAGAGTGTTTGATAACTCCGGCTGGACCTGAAATAGGAGTAGCCGCCACAAAAACATATACAACTCAACTTACTATGCTTGTTTTGCTAGGTATGTATTTGGCAAAACTGAGAGGCAATTTAGCCGAGGCGACAGAAAATCGCCTAGTAAAAGCTTTGGTAAAAATGCCGGGCAAGCTGGCGGAACTTTTAGAACAGAAAGAAAATATAGAAAACATCGCTCGCAACTTTACTAAAGTAAAGGGAGTTTTCTTTATGGGCAGAGCCCTCGCCTATCCTTCCGCTTTAGAGGGAGCTTTAAAACTAAAAGAGATATCATATATCCTAGCAGAAGCGTATCCGGCAGGAGAGATGAAACACGGCCCGATTGCCCTGCTTGATAAAGACATTCCTATAGTTGCACTTGTTCCGAAAAATATACTTTGGGAAAGAACTATTTCAAACATAAAAGAATATATGGCAAAGCAATCTCCAATTATTGCAATCGCAACCGTAGGAGACAATGAAATCTCAAATTATTCAAAAAATATTATTTATACACCTGAAACTGAGCCGGAACTCTTTGCTTTTATTGCAACGATCCCTCTCCAGCTCTTCGCTTACTATATGGCAAATCAGCGAGGTTGCGATATAGACATGCCTAGAAATTTAGTCAAGGCGGTTATTGACTAACCTATTACAATATGCTTTATTATAGCACAATTGTTATAAATTAAAAGGTGTGTCTAAAAAAGACGCACCTTTTAATTTATATTTCTTTCAGTCCTCTGTTTTTGTTAAAGCTTTAAAGCAAGCTTATCCCACTCTTCATAATTTTCTTTAATGGACTCCTCCAACTCTCCCAGCTCTATCATTAATTCTTGCACTCTCTTTGAATTTGATAGAACTTCTGCATCACAGAGCATTGCTGATATTTCTTCTTTACGCGATTCATCTTCGGCTATTTGATTTTCCAATGGTTCTAGCTTCTCCAAAATTTTTTTATTCTCACGATAAAGACGATTGCGGGCTTCCGCTTCAATTCGTTTTTGTTCTTTTGTCTTTTCTGAAACGCTTTCGGTTTTTTTCTCGATATTTTTAATATTTATATCTTTTATCTGCTTTTCACGTTTTTCAATAAACTCAGAATAGTTTCCCGAATAATCAAAAAGATGCCCATCTCGAATCTCTAGAACTCGGTCAACTAAATTGTCTAGAAACGCCCTGTCATGAGAAACGATTAATATCGTTCCGCCATAATCAAGCAAAGCTTTTTGAAAAAGTTCTTTTGTCTCAAAATCAAGATGGTTTGTAGGCTCGTCAAGGATAAGCAAGTTTGATTTGGATAAAAGTATTTTGGCTAAAGTCACTCTTGATTTTTCTCCACCAGAAAGAACTGAAATATTTTTGTTTATGTCATCTCCGGAAAAAAGAAACGTTCCCAATAAATTACGCTTCTCTCCTTCAAGAAGACTTGTGTCACAACTGTTTAATTCCTGCAAAATTGTGTGATTATAATTTAGGTTCTGGGCACTTTCCTGCGAGAAAAAAGCTTTCTTTACCTTATGGCCAAGCGTAACTTCCCCCTCGGTAGGTGGCTCAGACTGATTCAAAATCCTTAAAAGAGTAGACTTCCCGGCACCATTCACGCCAACTAGCGCCACTCGTTCTCCCCTCTGGATCGTAAAATCTACCCCCTCAAAAACCTCATTGGTTTCATATGTTTTCGAGAGAGCTTGCGCCTTTAAAACGTCGAGCCCACTTCTTGGTGCCTCCGGAAATTTAAATTTGATACTTTTTAGTGGTTTTACAATTTCTTTTACTTCCATTTTTTCCAGCTGTTTTATTCTGCTTTGAACTTGTGCTGCCTTAGAGGATTTATATCTAAAACGTTCTACAAAACGCTGAGTTTCTTCTATTTTTTCTCTTTGCTGTGTAAATTCTTCATTTATTTTTTTAATGCGCTCATTACGTTCTATAAGATATTTTTCATAGCTGCATGAATAAATATTTATTTTGCCAAAAGAGAGCTCTGCTACTGAGGTTACCATTTTTTCTAAAAATCTTCTGTCATGAGAGACAGCTATAACAGTGCCTTTAAAATCTCTCAGCCAGCTTTCCAACCACTCCATACTCTCGGTATCAAGATGGTTTGTCGGTTCATCCAACAGAAGGATGTCGGGTGAGCAAAGCAGTAAAGAGGCCAAAGCAATCCTCATTTTCCACCCGCCTGAAAACTCAGCCGTCATTCTTTCAAGATCCTTTTCCGGGTGAAATCCTAACCCTTTGAGTATCTGTATTGCTTTTATTTCAAAATTAAAGCCCTCTTTTGCCTCAAATTTCTTTTGCAGATGCTCATGCCTTGATAAAGTTTTTTCCAGAAGTTTTGAGTCTTCGCTCAATAAAGAAAGCTCTCGCTCTACCGCACGAAGTTTTTTGTCTAGCAGGTCTAGACCGGCACGTTTTTTAAGGTAGTTTATGAGAGGTATGTTTTCAATTTCGATCAAATCTTGGGGAAGATAGCCAACTGTTTGGTTTTTGGGCATAAAGACACTTCCGTCAGTCGGCTCTTGCTCCCCGGCAATTAAGCGCAATATCGTTGTTTTTCCTGCACCATTATCACCTACGAGGCCAATTCGACTTTTTGGTGTTATAAACCAATCTATATTTTTTAATACTTCTTGCTCTCCAAAATTTATTGAAAGCCCTCTTATGTCTATCAGTTTAGATTCCTCCAACCACTCTTTTAAAATAAAATAAGACAAGCCCTGTCGCGAGCAATTATTGCTCTTTCAAGGCTTGCTATATTTTCAATGTCCCGTTTACGTTTTACATAGACTATAAGGCCATCTTTTTCATCTGAAGAACGTCTGCTGGGTAGTTAAGATTAAAAAATGATTTCTCTACATTTCCATGCAGCTTCAACAGCTCTTCTTTTATTAGGAAAAGATTTATGTCTCTATAAAAAAACTTGATTTTCTTCTGTCTGTTACTTATAGATTTTTTTATAGAGGGGAGAGAACTCTTAGAATAGAATGCGTGAAGTGGCTCTATATATCCGCTGCGCTCTGCGGCAATTACGTCTACTCCTTCAGCACGAAAGGAAGACATAAAAAACACCAGATTTTTCTGTACAGAAGGCATGTCGCACCCCACGAGAAAGCCCCAATTCTGCGACATCTTTTCTAGACCACTTCTTAATCCCTCTAAAGGGCCGATTGCTATTCTCTCATCTTCTACCACTTGAACAGCGTGTTCAAACAGTAATGAACCCAGTTTCTCCGTTACCGGCTCTTTTTCTCCGCGAGCTACAAGAAGAAGGGTTTCCTTAAAAATTGGAGCCAGTTCACACATTATCTGTTCTATGAGGGGAGCACCATCTATTTCTAAATAGAGCTTATTCCCACCCATGCGAACACCCTTCCCCCCACCGAGAAGCAGAAGAGTTGCGTCAATCTGGTGTTGATCTAAAACATTGCTTTTCATTTTCTTTCTTTTAGTTCTTTCGAAAGTGACATGTAATAAAGAATCCCAACGAAGAAAGCACCGCCTATTATATTACCAATTGTTACAGGCAAAATGCTATTCATAAAGCCAGCCATCGAAAGGGTTTCCAATTCAGCATGAGACAGCTGAGACATTCCCACTGCCAAAACATCTGTTTTTACGAACATACCTAAGCTGATAAAAAACATATTTGCTATACAGTGCTCAAATCCCATTGCTACAAAAGCAGAGATAGGCATCAAGCAGCAAATAAATTTATTTATTACGTCTTTCGCAGAAAAACCCATCCATATTGCCAAGACCAACAACCAATTACAAAGGATGCCGCGGAAAAGTGCTTCAACAAAAGGAAGATTTACTTTGGTTACAGCAATATTCAATATATTTACAGATATTAAATTTCTTGCAAGGCCACTTTTATATACGAAAAAAGCAAGAAGCAGAGCTCCTAAAAAATTAGCAAAATAGACGACAAGCCAGTTCTTTAATAGCTTAGAGAGCGGAACTTCTCGAGTTAAGATTCCTAATGGCATAAGGCAATTGCCTGTAAATAATTCGGCACCGCAGACGGAAACTAATAAAAGGCCGATAGAGAAAACTACTCCTCCAAAAAGCTTTGAAAGGCCCATACCCACAAACTGTGAAGCATCTTGAGTGACAACTATCATAAAATAGGAACCAAAAGCAATGTGTGCTCCTCCAAAAAAACCCAGAATCAACATACTTTTAAAACTTAAATTTGCCTTGTAACTTGCTGTACTAGACGCACTTTTTGCTGTTTCTATTGGCGATTTTAAACTCAAAACAGTCTCCCCTTTAAATTAAATTTTTGATAGCTTTACGGCACTTATTTTAAACCCAGGAGTTTCGGAATCAGTATCCCAAACAGCTGCCGTCAAAAGATTAGCAGCTGCCTCTGCAAAATGAAATGGTAAAAATAACATCCCTTGAGAGACCAAATCTGTAACTTTAGCTTTGCCTGTTACGACACCCCTACGAGATTCAACCGTAATGCTGTCACCGTCCTCTACATGAAGTGTGTGTGCGTCTTCCGGGTTTATTTCAATATATAGCTCTTTTATGTATTTGCCCGTTGCAGCCCTGCGGGTCATAGAACCGGAGTGATAATGGAACAGGCTACGTCCGGTTGTGGCTATAAATGGATATTCCTCATCAGGCCATTCGTGAGGGGGAGTCCAATCACAAGGAGAAAAAGTCGCTTTTCCATTCTCTCTTCCGAAACGCTGTGTATGCAATATCGGAGTTCCTTTATGCTCCTCATCAAAACAGGGCCACTGCAAGTAGCCTTGATCAAGCCGGTCGTAATTCATTCCCGCATAAGTGGGAGTAAAGCGCCTTATATCGTTAAACACATCTTCAGCAGAATTAAACTGCCAATCATGCCCAAAACGTTTCGCCAGTTCCACAAAGATTTTCCAATCATCAAGGCTCTCTCCAGGAGATTCGGAGGCTTTTCTTAAGAGCTGTACAGCTCTTATGGTATTCGTAATTGTACCGTCTTTTTCAGGCCAACATGACGCCGGAAGCACAACATCTGCTTTTTCTGCTGTAGGAGTAAGAAAAATATCTTCAACAACAAGAAAGTCCAAATTATCTAAAGCTTCTGACACGTGATTCGTGTCCGCATCTGTTACCATTGGATTCTCTCCCACTATATAAAGAGCTTTAATATCTCCCTTGCTTGCCGCGTCAATCATTCTGGCAACCGAAAGACCGGGGACTCCGTTATCTGGAATCTCACAACCCCATAATTTTTTTACCATTTCTGCAGCTTTAGTCGTTCCAACGTTAAGATATCCTGGAAGAGTTGCCGGAAGTGCTCCCATATCACAGGCACCCTGTACATTATTTTGGCCGCGTAACGGGTTGACTCCTGTGCCGGGACGACCGACCATGCCACACAACAGAGCCAAATTTGCCAGAGTTCTTACATTATTTGTTCCGGTGGTATGTTGTGTTATTCCCATTGTGTAAAAAATTGCGGAGTTTTCTGCTTTTGCATACAAGCGAGCTGCTTCGCGAACTGTCTCAGCAGAGATCCCCGTTGTTTTTGCCATTTTTTCCGGATTATATTCCCCAACTATTTTTTTCAGCTCTTCAAAATTTTCTACTCGTTCTGCAATGAATTCTTTGTCATAAAGATTTTCTTCCAAAATGACATTCATCATAGAGTTTATAAGAGCTACGTCTGAACCGCTTTTGTGTCTTATGGAAACAGCCGCATATTTATGCAGTTCAATTTTACGTGGGTCGCATACTATAAGTTTCCCTCCGTTTTGTATACGCTCTTTTATCATTGAACCTATAACAGGATGAGCCTCTGTTGTATTTGAACCGATTACAAGAATTGTGTCTGCTGATTTTATTGACTCCAAATCATTTGTCATTGCTCCACTTCCTAGGGTCTCACCGAGACCCGCAACAGTAGCAGAGTGTCAGAGGTGGGCACAGTGATCAACATTGTTTGTGCCCATTACCTCCCTTGCGAACCTTTGAATTATATAATTATCTTCATTTGTGCAGCGAGCTGACGAGAAAAACCCTGCCTTTCCTTTATTCCTTTTTAGCCCTTCCACTACTTTATCAAGCGCTTCATCCCAAGTTGCAGGATAAAACTCCCCATCTCTCTTTATTAAGGGATGTGTTAAACGCTCAGGACTGTTTACAAACTCCCAAGCAAAACTTCCCTTTACGCAGGTGCGACCTTTATTTATAGAGTTCATATTTTTATGGTCTGAAGTTACATTCGCAATTTTTCCCGTTCTTTTGTTTACTTGAACTAACAGCTCGCAGCCTACACCACAATATGGACAGATAGTCCTCGTTGTCTCTAGCTCCCAGAATTGCCCCTTGCCCAATGCCGGTTTTTCATAAAGCGCACCTACAGGACAAACAGACACACACTGTCCGCAAAATGTACAGCCTGCCTCTTCAAGCTCAAGCCCTTCACCTTGGCGTGCTAAAGTTGCAATGCCTCTGTTTTGAAAATCAAGGACATGATAGCGTGCATGTTGAGCACAAACACGGACACATCTGCCGCAGAGAATACATTTATTAAGGTCTCTTATATAAAAGGGATTTTCATCTTCTATCGAAAGTCTTTCTATCGTTCTACTTTCATCCTTGTAAGAACTTTTTTCTACTCCTAGCTCATAAGCTATTGTTTGCAGCTCACAATTTCCGTTGCTTGCACAGCTGAAGCATTCAAGAGGATGTCGAATCAGTAAAAGCTCAATTACCGATTTACGAACCGCAAGAACCTTTGCGCTGTTTGTTTGAATTACCATATTTTCCGTAATAGGAGTAGAACAAGCTGTATGAAGTTTTGGGCTGCCTTCAACCTCCACCAAACAGATGCGACAGGCTCCTACAATATCAAGAGCCGGATGTTCGCAGAGAGTGGGAATATATATCCCTGCTTCTCGTGCGGCCTGAAGTATCGTCATTCCGGGAGAGAAGTCAACCGTTTTACCGTTTATCACTGCTTTTGGCATTTACAGCGCCTCCGTTTTTAGTAGTAAAATTGAAAATTTAATAAGCTGCTTTTTGTACAACATATAGTTTAGCGGAATACTGTTAAATTTCCAGCTTATTATAAATTTTAATTGTATAGAGGTTTTCTGATTTTTCTGATATAATAACACGCGTGTAAAAGTTGGGCAAAATCACTATCCATATTTTTACTTTGTTTTGTTTTTATAAAACTTTGTGCTTTTTTTCGCAAACTTTTATTTAAAATAAAATTACATTTAAATCAGAATAAGGGGGTACTTTTTATGGAGAGGTCATCGGAAAAGTCGTGGGATCTTTTAGATCAGCTCCTCGACAAATATCGCGGCGTAAAAGGCTGCGTAATTCCAGTGCTCCAGCAGGCACAAAATATATTCGGATATCTTCCGAAAGATGTACTGCTTAAGATAAGTGAAGAAATCGACGTCCCTATAAGCCAAATTTACGGGGTTGTAACTTTTTATTCTCAATTCCATCTTGAACCTCGCGGCAAGTATATAATTCGCTGCTGCTTGGGAACTGCCTGCCATGTCCGCGGAGCAGCTCTTGTCTTCGATGAAATAAAAAAGAGACTTGGACTTAAGGATGGCGAAGTTACTACGCCTGATTTGAAATTTACACTTGAGTCAGTCGCCTGCATCGGAGCTTGTGGACTGGCACCCTGCATTATGATTAACGATGAAACACATGGAAGGCTCTCTCCGGAAAAAGTTGGCGAGATATTAGATGCAGTTTAATGTTGCCAAACAAAAATAAATTAGGAGGATTCTCTTATGCAAATTAAAAATCTTGATGACCTACAAAAAATAAAAGCTGACTCATTGAAACACACAAAAGCGAAGAGAGACAGCATAACTCAGATTATTATCGGCATGGGAACTTGCGGTATCGCCGCAGGAGCGCGTAATGTCATGAATGCCGCTATAGCTGAAATCGAAAAACGCAATCTTTCTGACATTGAGGTCCTACAAACAGGGTGCAACGGCATGTGTCAGAAGGAACCTCTTCTTGACGTGGCACGCCCAGGTGAAGATAGAGTCACATATGGGCCAGTCATGCCAACAGATGTTTCACGTATAATCACAGAACACATCGTGAATGGAAATATTGTTGAGGATCTTGTAATAGCCAAGATTCCCAGCAAAGCTTAGGCTTAGAGGGAGGAATTTAGATGGCTCTCAATGAACCAATAAAAATATCAGAAGTTCCTAATTATGAAGAAATCCCCTTTTATAGCAAACAGAAACGGCTTGTACTCAAAAACTGCGGAACAATTGACCCGAACTCATTTGAAGAATACGTAGGAGCTGACGGATATGAAGGACTGCTCAAGGTTCTTCTAACAATGACTCCTGAACAAGTTGTCGAAGAGCTTAAAAAAACAGGTCTGCGCGGCAGAGGTGGCGGAGGTTTTTCCACAGGCTTAAAATGGGAATTCTGCCAAAAAGCTCCCGGAGACAAAAAATATATTATATGCAACGCTGATGAAGGTGATCCCGGCGCATTCATGGACCGATCTCTTCTCGAAGGCGACCCTCACTCACTACTTGAAGGTATGGCAATCGGAGCATATGCAATTGGAGCTGACGAGGGATACATCTACTGTCGCGCTGAATATCCTCTGGCTATTGCGAGATTGAATCAAGCAATAGAACAGGCTGAAAAGGCCGGATTACTTGGCGATAATATATTGGGCACAGGATTTAATTTTCACCTACATATAAAAGAGGGAGCAGGCGCTTTCGTTTGCGGAGAAGAAACTGCTCTCATGGCTTCAATTGAAGGTAAAAGAGGTATGCCCCGCCCTCGCCCTCCGTTCCCTGCAGAAAGAGGACTCTGGGGAAAACCCTCAAACATAAACAACGTTGAAACGTTTGCGAATATACCATATATATTCCGTGTCGGAGCTGAAGAATATACTAAGCTCGGTACCGAGAAATCCAAGGGCACAAAAGTATTCGCCCTTACAGGAAAAATAAATAACACGGGTCTTGCCGAAGTGCCAATGGGCATATCAATGCGTGAAATTATATTTGATATCGGAGGAGGCATTTTGGATGGCAAGAAGTTTAAGGCTGTTCAAATAGGAGGCCCTTCCGGAGGCTGTATTCCTGAGCACTTATTAGATACTCCGGTTGACTATGACTCTTTGATAGCTGCAGGGGCCATGATGGGTTCAGGCGGACTTGTCGTCATGGACGAAGACACATGTATGGTCGACGTAGCAAAATTCTTTTTGGATTTCACTCAGTCAGAATCGTGCGGGAAATGCACTCCCTGTCGTGAAGGCACCAAACGCATGCTAGAAATGCTGATTGATATAACAGAAGGAAGAGGCAAAGAGGGAGATATAGAAAAACTTGAAACTCTTGCAAGTTCAATAAGCGCGGGATCCCTTTGCGCACTAGGACAGACTGCGCCAAACCCCATTCTCTCCACCCTTCAATATTTTAGAGATGAGTATGAAGCCCACATCAAAGAGAAAAGATGTCCGGCGGGTGTTTGTAAAGAACTTATTGGATATTTTATAACCGAAACATGTAGAGGCTGCGGCCTGTGTAAGAAAGTTTGCCCAACCGATGCTATTTCCGGAGAAATTAAAGGACTACACCTCATAGATCAGGAGAAATGCATAAAATGTGGTGCTTGTATGGAAAAATGTCCTTTCGAATCTATCATTCGCAAATAATTCGGTGGGAAGGAGAGAGAATTTATGGATTTTGTTAACGTTACTATCGATGGGGTATCAGTCTCTGTCCCCAGTACATACACTGTAATTGAAGCGGCTGCAAAAGCTGGCATCCGTATTCCACAGCTCTGTTATCATCCCGAACTGACAACATTTGGCGCATGTAGAGTCTGTCTAGTTGAAATAGAAGGATCAAGATCGCTTGGCGCTGCATGTGTTTACCCAGTAGCAGATAAAATGGTTGTTCACACAAATACTCCAAAGGTTCGTGCAACTCGTAAAACTGTTGTTGAACTCTTGCTTGCAAATCACCCACAAGATTGTCTTAAATGCCAGTTAAACAAAAACTGTGAACTTCAGACCATTGCCGCTGACCTTGGCATACGTGAAATTCCATATCAGGGCGAAATGCGCAACGCAAAAATGGATATATCAAATGCAGCTCTCGTCCGAGAGCCAAACAAATGTATCTTATGTGGACGCTGTGCCAGAATTTGTAGTGAATATCAGGGTCTTGACGTATATGCTTATGTAAACAGAGGATTTAAAACTCTAGTCGAACCTGCGTTCGGCCTTGATCTAGGCGATGTCACATGCACCTTGTGCGGACAGTGCTCAACTGTATGTCCCACAGCTTCCATAGTAGAAAAGGATGACACAGAAAAGGTCTTTAGCGCTTTGGGAGACAAAAATAAATATACGATAGTTCAAACTGCACCTTCCGTTCGAGTGGCACTAGGAGAGGCTCTGGGACTTCCGGCAGGAGAAATAGTTACAGGGAAAATGGTCGCCGCACTGCGTCGTCTTGGTTTCGATAAAGTTTTTGACACTGACTTTAGTGCGGACCTTACAATAATGGAAGAGGGACATGAGTTCCTTCATCGCGTGCAAAACGGCGGAGTTCTGCCAATGATTACCTCTTGTTCTCCAGGATGGATAAACTTTATTGAAATGAAATACCCCGATTTATTGCCCCATCTTTCCTCTGCTAAATCACCTCAGGGAATGTTTGGTGCTATCACAAAAACTTTCTGGCCCGAAACGCAAAATGTTCCTTTGGAAAATATTTATAGCGTTTCTGTTATGCCTTGTACAGCTAAAAAAGCGGAGTGCTTACGACCACAACTTCAAAGCAACCCCGGCGTTCCTGATGTGGATGCCGTAATAACAACACGAGAACTCGCCAGAATGATTAAAAGTGCCGGGATAGATTTTAAAAACCTTCCCGAAGAAGATTATGATAATCCTCTTGGAGAATCATCCGGAGCAGGAGTAATCTTTGGTGTAACAGGAGGAGTAATGGAGGCAGCCCTGCGAACCGTTTATGCTGTATTAAACGAAGGCAAAGATATTCCCGGAATTATATATGCTCCTGTTCGCGGTATGGATGGAATAAAAGAAGCAACTATAGATGTTCCCATTGATGGGAAAAATGTGACGGTGAAACTTGCAGTAGCTCATACTTTGAAAAAAGCACGTGTATTGATGGATAAAGTACGCGCAGGAACTGCAGATTATCATTTCATAGAGGTTATGGCTTGTCCTGGAGGTTGTATTGGCGGCGGCGGACAGCCTGTCCCTGTCAATAAAGATATAAGAGCTGCTCGCACAGCAGCTATATACAGAGAGGATGAAGGGAAAACCCTTCGCCAGTCACATAAGAATCCTGACATAATTGCTCTTTATGATAAGTGGTTAGGCAAGCCCTTAGGCGAGAAAGCGCATAAATATCTCCATACTCACTACGAAGAACAGAAAAAACAGGCATAGCCCCTATCTTTAAAGATTAATTAGAACCTTAAAAACAATAAAAAAAGCAGGAACTATATAGTTCCTGCTTTTTATTATTAGAAATTGTCCTTTTACTACTTAATTTCGACAGTAGCTCCGGCTTCTTCAACCTTTTTCTTAATCTCTTCTGCTTCTTCTTTCGCGACAGCCTCTTTGATGGGCTTAGGTGCTCCGTCAACAAGTTCTTTCGCTTCTTTGAGGCCGAGACCTGTAATTTCACGAATGACCTTTATGACAGCGATTTTGTTTGAACCAAAGGATGCAAGAATTACGTTAAACTCTGTCTGCTCATCATCTGCTGCTGCGCCTGCTGCTGCACCTGCGACAGGAGCTGCCATCATCATTGCGGGTGCTGCTGCAGAAACACCAAATTTCTCTTCCAACTCTTTTACAAGTTCTGCGAGTTCAAGTACTGTTAATTCTTCGATTGCTGCTATAATATCAAGTTTCTTTGTCATAATTTTTATCCTCCTAAGGACTGTAATTTTTATTTTTTATGCTGCTTCTACTAAAACTAAGCTACTGCTTCTTTTTCCTTCTTTTCTTTGATCTGTCCTAGGCAAGTGACAAAGTCTCTTGTCGGAGCAGAAAGAACGTTGACAAGTCCCTGAATCGGGCTTGCAATTGCACGTACTGTTTGAGCAAGAAGAACCTCTTTTGAAGGCAGATCTGCCAAAGCAAAGACCTGATCTTGATTAAGAATCTGTCCATCAAGAATCGCGCCTTTTACAACAAATGCTGCGTTTCCTTTTGTTTTTGAGAAATCTCGGATTGATTTTGCCACTGCTGCAACGTCACCATAAGAGAAAACGTATCCATTCGGACCGAAATCTAGCTCAGGAGCTTGTGGAATCTCACATTCTGTTAAAGCTATGCGCATAAATGTGTTTTTACAAACTTTCATTTCTCCCCCAGCTTGATTTATCTGGCGGCGACACTCGCTTATCTGTTTAACTGTAAGTCCACGATATTCAGTAATAAAAATTCCGTTGCTCTTTTTTACAAGTTCAACTAATTGATCAATCTTTTTACGTTTCGCTACTGTTGGCATCTTGAAATTCACCTCCTATGTTTGAATTTTTCGGATGCCATAAAAAATGACCTCCGTAGACCAAGGGCGTCCGGAAGCCATAAAACGAGCAATGCCATGCGTTAATGGTTAGTCTTCGCAGACCTCGGCAGGAAATTAAGTGCTGTGCACACCTGCTGTCTTGAGTCTTTGCCCGGACATTATATAACAAAGTTAAAATTTTGTATAGTATTTTTAATTGTTGATATCTCTGCTATTAACAGATAAAATAATACAACTAAAGTTGATTAGGGGGCGAAAAATTGAAAAAACTTTTGATTTCTTTGTTCATAATATTTATTTTTACACAATCTGCATTCGCTGCTGCGAAGGCAGAGATATATAAAAACAAAAGCTATGCTTTTTCAGAAATAAAAACCGCTATGTTTACTCCTATTCAATTTGAAGCTTCTGTCCCGACTACAGAAGCTTTTTTTAACGAAAAAGTATCGCAAAAATGGAAAGAGTTTATTACATCTTCTCAAGATAAGTTCCCCTTCTTAATAAAAAGCCACGAAGATGTTATCGAGCGAAACAATTTTGTAAAAGGTGTGACAGAACCGGAGACACTTTCTTCAGAAGGCATTTTAGAAAAAGCGCTTTCCCTTTCTGATCAGTATGTGGATGCGATATTAAGCGCCACTATTGTACAGTGCAACTACAATACGATTCATCATCCACAAGAAATTGTCTGGAAGACAAGAAATGAGCGACGCAAAGTAAAAATAAAGGGAGAGTGGGAGGAAGTTATTTTCCCTGTAAATTATCAAGAGATAAAACCGGCTTGGGATGAGACTTTCGCCAATGCCTCACTAAAAATTGAATTGAGAGATTCAAAGACAAACGAATTAATTTACGGCATTTCAACTGTCGCAAAAACAGGAGCAGCACTGTTTTCTTCAGTTCCTTCTCTTACTGATGAAGTGTGTAACGTTTTAGAATACTCGGTAAAAAGGATAAACCTAAAGTGAATAATAAAATAATCGATGCACATGTCCATATATATCCCTCTGAGTTCGAAGAGGATTGGGACTTAATAGCCAAACGTGAACCTTGGTTCGATAGACTGACAAAATCTAAAGTTCACAAATGGGGTACAGCCGAAGATCTTATTGAGTCAATGGACAAAAACAACATAGCCGCTTCATTTGTGACAGGGTTCGCTTTTAAGGACCAGGGCTTATGCCGAATATCGAATGATTATATTCTAAGTGCAGCGAAACGCTTTCCAGACAGAATAAAAGCACTTTCTGTAGTATCACCAAATGAACCTGGAGCTTCGGATGAAATAGCAAGATGTGCTGCGGAAGGTGCGATTGGCATAGGAGAAATTTTTCCAGACGGACAAAGTTTTGATATAACAGACAATCGTGAAACTTGGCGTTTAGTAAATTCCTGTAGAGAACATGACCTTTTCCTTATGATTCATACGGCAGAACAAGCGGGACATGACTATGAGGGCAAAGGGAAAGTGGGGGCTAACGAAGCCGCCAAGTTTTGCTGCAATCATCCAGGGATTAAAGTTATCTTTGCACACTTTGGCGGAGGCCTCTGGGCTTATGAAGGCATGCCGGAGATGAAACTTATCTTGTCAAACACATATTATGACACAGCGGCCATGCCTTGGCTTTACAGTGAAAAGGTTCTGGATTCCATCTTTGCTTTGGGCATTGGACACAAAATTCTTTTTGGTTCTGATTGGCCAATTTTGGATTTTCCTAGATATGAGCAACTGTTAAACTTAACGAAGTTAAAAGACGAAGAAAAATTAATGCTGCTTTATAAAAACGCAGCAGCACTATGTAACGAGATATCATAATTTTGTTATAATCTGTCTGAGTGTTTAATTATAACAAGACCGCCTCAATCCTACATCGAGGCGGTCTTGTTATAATTACGAAGAAAGAGAAAATAGTGAGCGATAATTAGGATAGAATTGATTATCTGCCGAGAGATAAATTTCTATTGAATCCGCCATTTTCCTTATCTCTTCCATCAAGGGAACCACCTCTGATACAATGCCAAGTGCATGCTCATGCACATCTTTTTCTGATAGCTTTTCTTTTAAATCAACAAGCTCCTGTGTTTTTTCTATTAGAAAAACCTTCGCTTCTGCAAGCTTTGTTATATGTGCGCTCCATTTTTCCATGTTTTCAATTTTTTGTCCGACCAACATGTCATAAGAACTTTTTTCAAGAAGAAGCTGTTTTGATATGCTTGGCAATACCCCTTCCCAAATCATATCCCTTAGTATAAACATTTCTACTTCGTTGCTTTTTACGAAAGCCTCTTTTCTTATTGTGTGAAATGCTTCCATTTCTCTTCTTTTAAAAACAGAAATATTCTCCAGCATATCAAGGGTTTTGGGTTCTACAAAAAGATCTATGCCTTCAGGTATGGTTTTACCCTTAACTATGCCTCGTTTTTGGGCTTCTTCTTTCCAGTCATTTTTATAAGAATCTCCCTCATAACGAATCTTTCTACTCTTTATTGAAAGCTCCCTTATTACAGAAACTGCTGCTGTAATCGGCTCTTCTCCATTATTTATCCTTTTTTCAAGAAGTGTCATAAACTCTTCTAGCCCTGCAGCCCATACCGATAGTAATGCTGTCACCGGAACGGACATTGCTTGTGAAGCTCCGGGTGCACGAAATTCAAATTTATCTCCCGTAAAGGCAAGGGGGCTGGTTCTATTGCGGTCACTGTCAAATGCCAAAATTTCAGGTAATTTAGGCAGTCCAAGATCAATCTTGTTTTTTGCAGGCAAGTCTTCGCTTTGTCCTTCACTTTCTATTGCATTTATAATTTTATCAACCGTCTCGCCCAAATAAACACTTATTATAGCTGGAGGCGCTTCAAATCCTCCCAAACGATGCATATTGCCGCTTGTTGAGACAGAGGCCTGTAATAGTCCTGAATATTCTGATACCCCATATACAAATGAAGTAAGAAATGAGAGGAATATAATATTCTTTCTATGGTTTGAAGAGGGCTTAAGCAAATTACGCCCCTCGTTATCCTGTAGAGAAAAATTTACATGCTTCCCAGATCCATTAAGCCCCATAAATGGCTTCTCATGAAACAAAAGACGCAAGTTATGTTGTGGTGCTAGTTTTCGCATTATTTCCATAGTAAGTTGATTTTGGTCGCACGCCTTATTTGCTTCTGAAAAAATAGGGGCAAACTCGAATTGACAGCGCGACGCTTCATTATGTCTAGTTGCTAAATCAACACCCAAACGCGCCAAATCGCGCTGCACGTCCTCCATATAGGCAAGAACTCTTGTAGGAATTGTCCCAAAATAATGATCCTCCTGCTTTTGATCTTTGGGAGGGGGAGACCCTATCAGCGTTCTTCCACAGAAACGAAGATCTATTCTTTTTCTGGCACGCTCTCTATCAAGAAGGAAAAATTCTTGTTCTCCGCCAACTGTGGCTCGAACATAACGGACACCTCTATTTCCAAAAAGTTTAAGCATTTTCAAGGCACGTGTTTCAACAGCCTCTGTCGACCGCAATAAATATGTCTTAAGATCTAGCGGGGTGCCGTCATATGCAATAAATACCGATGGAATACAGAGAGTTCCTCCCTTTGGACTCTTTATTATAAAAGCCGGGCTTGTGGGATCCCATGCACTGTAACCCCGTGCTTCAAATGTGCTTCTTGTTCCTCCGGATGGAAATGATGATGCGTCAGGCTCACTTTGCATTAAATCGCTGCCACAGAAAGATTCCAACGGGAATCCATTGTCATCGGCCGTTACGAAAGCAGTATGCTTTTCTGCGGTAAGCTCCGTAAGAGGGTGAAACCAATGAGCCCAATGACTTGCACCATTGCTAATCGCCCATTCCTTCATTGCCATAGCAACGGTATCAGCTATATTAGAATCAAGCCTCTGCAGTCCTTCCATGGCCGCTTGTATATGATTAAAGGCTTCTTTGGGGAGACTTTCTTTCATAGCTCTCTTGTCAAACACGAGGGATCCGTAAATTTCTCGCATCTTTGGAAATTGCCTTACTTCTCGCAACATAAAACTCTCCCTTCGGGGAAGTATTTTTCTTATTCGTTTCTTATACACCTTTTAGCACAAGAAATCAAGTTTTCTACTGCTTATTTTCTATATTTTTCAATTTATGCAGCCAATTCAATAAAATAAGCGGCTATTATTGCTCTTTATAATGTTAACTCTCTGCAATTCTTTCACTAAATGTGCTTATAATTGTGCTTATGACAAATTAAAGAATATAATGTAGTAAGAATTCTGCGAGCTGTAAAATTAAAATATTTTAGATTAACCAATAAAAGAGGGATCTTGATGAAAAATTCTTTTGTAGGAAGAAATATTATTCGCTTAAACGACTCTTCTGGAAGAGTTATAGTGGAAGACAGTCTTCTGTCAGAGAAAAAGATGGTCCTTGATATTAATAAAGGACCCAAAAAACAAATAGTAATGACAGCTGGCAATGAAGAGTTATGGACCATTGGAAATTTATTAACTCGCGAAATAATTAATGATATGGAAGATATTTTATCTATAGAAATAATGGAATCATCGATTTCAGTAAAAACGTCTAGCAAAAAAAATGATAAAGAAGAGAACAAAATATCAGCAACCTGGACCATTCCCGCTTCGCTGATACAGAATGGCATAAAGTGGATATCTGAGGCGCCTCTTTATAAACAAACGGGGAGTACTCACGTTGCGGCACTGATTTCCATTTCTGGAGAACGCCTTTTTATTGTTGAAGACATTAAGCGTCATAATGCCGTTGATAAAGCTATAGGATGGCTGTTTAAAAATAAGTTTGACCCGGCTTCTGTAATTCTTTTTACTTCCGGACGACTACCGGAAGATATGGTAAGAAAAGCAAAAATCTCTAAACTTCCTTTAGTTGCAAGTATTTCGGCAGCCACAGAACAGGGTGCACTGCTTGCGGAAAGGTCAAACATAACTCTCGTGGGCTTTGTAAGAGAGGGAAGAATGAACATATACTCCCACCCCGAAAGAATTGTTTAATCTTATAAAATAAGACAATAGAAAAGATTTGTTAAGCTACGTCTTGAAAATCAGCACAAACAGCTAATTTTAGTCACATGTTTTTTTATTTGGTATAATAAAGGTTAGATAAAAATCTAATAAAATACAAGGAGGTAATAAAATGGTTATGGTAGGAACCAAGGCTCCAACATTTGTCGCACCGGCATTTCACCAGGGCAAATTTACAAAAGTTGATCTGGCTGACTATGCCGGCAAGTGGGTACTGCTCTGTTTTTACCCAGGCGACTTTACTTTTGTCTGAGGAACTGAAGTTTCAGCAGTTGCTGAAAAATACAATGAATTCGAAAAATTAGGTGTTTCAGTTCTCTCTATTTCCGTAGACTCTCCGTTCGTCCATAAGATTTGGAACGACCAGGAGCTCTCTAAAATGATTGGCAAGGATATACCTTTCCCAATGCTCTCAGACCAAGGCGGTAAAATCGGCACATTGTACGGTGTATACGATGAAGTAGGCGGAACCGAAACACGTGGCCGCTTCATCATAGACCCTGATGGGGTAATTCAAGCATTTGAAGTCCTCACACCACCAGTCGGAAGAAACGTTTCAGAGGCATTGAGACAGATCCAGGCTTATCAGCTCGTTCGCGAGACAAAAGGCGCAGAAGTAACACCAAGCGGCTGGAGACCCGGCAAGAAGACTCTCAAACCGGGTATCGGTCTAGTCGGTAATATCTGGAAAGAGTGGAGCGTAAAAGAAGCATTTGAATAAACAATAAACAAAAGATTCGAAAAAGATTAAGGACAGGCGTAAGCCTGTCCTTTTTTATTGCATAAATTAAAAAGAGGCGGGATATTCGGGTTACGGGAACTAATATGGTCAGTGCCTTTAAACTCTTTTACTTATTCTATTTTGAGCTTGCCTGTAATATTATCCTGATATTTCAAGTAGAGAACTCTTATTTTGTTCTCTTTCAATGGCTCTACAGCTCTTCTATACAGATTGAAGAACACAACATGATATTGCTGTACGGCCATAATTTGTATATATTAGAAGATAACGATTATATAAGAAGCTATGTAATATAAAATCAATTCACATAAAAAAAGGGGCTTCCCAATTGGGAAGCCCCTTAAAAGCTTGTTCTTTATTAACTATTCTGTATCTGCTGCTGTAAGGTCTTTAATGGCCTGTAATGTGTCTACTTTTACACCTAGACCCATTGAAGATGTGACTGTTATTGATCTCACGTATCTGCCTTTTACAGCTGCTGGACGCGCTTTTACGATTGCATCCAAAAGGGCTTTGACGTTTGTCTGTAGATGTTTAATAGGGAAGGAAGCCTTTCCAACCGCGTTATGAACAATTGCATTCTTGTCTACACGGAATTCGACGCGTCCGGCCTTAACATCTTTTACTGCGTCTGCAACATCAAATGTAACAGTTCCAGCTTTTGCCGTAGGCATCAAACCTTTGGGGCCAAGCACTTTCCCGAGACGTCCTGCCAATCTCATGATATCCGGAGTGGCAATAACAACATCGAAATCCAACATTCCTTCTGCTATTTCATTAACGAGAGCTTCGCCTCCAACTATATCCGCGCCTGCATCTTTCGCTTCCTGCTGTTTCTCTCCGAGCGCAAGAACGCAAATCCTCTTTACGTTACCTGTGCCGTGTGGAAGAACTATTGTGCTGCGAACTTGCTGGTCCGCGTGACGGGGATCTACTCCGAGACGAACGTGTAGCTCAATACTTTCATCAAACTTTGCTGTGGCACACTCCTGTGCAAGAGCTACCGCCTCGCTAATTGTGTATAGCTTAGCTGGATCAACCTTTTCAAGTAATGCCTTGTAACGTTTTCCTCTTTTTGCCATTTCTTTTTCCTCCTTGTGGTGTTAGCGAAAGCCGATAAGGCTGTCTTCCACTGTTTCTGTGTTATCTTGTGCTGTTTACTATTTTACTACTTCAATACCTACTGATCTCGCCGTTCCTTCAACCATTTTCATTGCCGCTTCAATATCATTTGCGTTGAGATCGGGCATTTTTAGAGTTGCAATTTCCTCTACCTGTTTCTTTGTTATTTTCCCAACTTTGTCCTTGTTAGGAACAGCGGAGCCTTTTGCTTTGCCTGCCGCTTGCTTGATAAGGATACTTGCAGGCGGTGTTTTAAGAATGAATGAAAAGCTGCGGTCTGCATAAACTGTAATTACAACCGGGATAATCATTCCAACTTGATCGGCTGTTTTAGCGTTAAACGCTTTAACAAACTCCATAATGTTGATGCCTCTTTGTCCTAATGCCGGTCCTACTGGAGGAGCCGGTGTTGCCTTACCTGCGGGAAGTTGAAGCTTTAGTTCCCCGATTACTTTCTTTGCCATTTTGGGTGTTACCTCCTCAATTTTACTGCTAATGTAAAGGCCCTGCTCGGGCTATTATTTTTTTATAAGATATATCTGTATCTAATATTTATTATATTCTTTCGAGTTCTAGATAATCGGCCTCAACAACCGTTTCTCTTCCAAAAACGGAAAGGCTAATCTTTATTTTTCCTTTATCTTCGTCTATGTCAATAACCGGACCAACCTGTCCCAAAAAGGGACCGGTATTAACTCGTACTTTTTCTCCAACCTTGAAGTTTAGCTCGAGCTTTGGTTTCGCCTCTTTACTTAGCTTGCTCATTATTTCATCAACTTCTTTGGGCGTAAGAGGAATAGGGTGATTACCTGACCCTACGAACCCTGTTACCCCGGGAGTGTGACGTACGACATACCAAGACTGATCTTCCAAAATCATTTCAACTAGGACATAGCCAGGAAACAATTTCCGACGTGTTTGTCTAGTTTTACCGTCTTTTACAGTTACTTTATCGACCATAGGAACAAGAACACGGAAAATTCTATCATTCATTTCCATGCTTGCAATTCTTTGCTCTAAATTAGCTTGGACCTTATGCTCGTATTCAGAATATGTCTGTACTATGTACCAACAACGCTTCTGCGAGTTTCCAAATAATTCGCTCATGACAATAAGAGAGCCGCAGCTCCCTTCACCTCCGGGTTGCAGTCGAATCTAAAGTTTTTCATCTAAACTCAATTAGATTATTCTGGAGAGAACTCCAGTAAGTAATGCATCTACCAATCCGAGATATGCCGCTGCAATAAGCGATACCACTATAACAACTATAGTAGAGTACCACAGCTGCTGTTTAGTGGGCCATGTAACGCGCTTGAGTTCAGCTCTTGCCTCTCGGAAGTAGTCGAGGACTTTCTTCATTTCCATTAACCCCGACCTCCTTGTTTTCGACTTTTTATTATGTTTCTTAATAAATTACCTGACCAATAAAATTGGCAGGCCTGGAAGGATTCGAACCCTCAACCCCCGCATTTGGAGTGCGGTGCTCTACCAATTCGAGCTACAGACCTGCGTGTAGTGGATATTCTACCCTACTTGCACTCCTTGTGCAAGATATGTAAGTCACAAAACTTACAGTATTTCTTCTTTTCAAGCTTTTTTGTGGCTTTTTTCTTGTTAATAGTAGTCACATAATTGCGACGTTTGCATCCTGTGCATTGAAGCCCGATTATATCTGCCATTTTATTTCACTCCAGATAAAAATAAGATAAATTGTGGAAATTTGGGCGATTATATTCTAATCGCCCAAGTATTTTTTATTTTGTTATTCAACGATTTCCGTAACAACGCCAGCGCCGACTGTACGTCCACCTTCGCGGACTGCAAAACGAAGGCCTTCGCGCATTGCTACAGGGACTATAAGTTTGACTTCAAATGTGCTGTTGTCTCCAGGCATTACCATTTCAACGCCTTCGGCAAGTTTAATCTCGCCAGTTACGTCTGTCGTACGGAAGAAGAACTG
>Ga0255345_1002221_pt1 | contig 25324 bp, 20 predicted proteins | sample wastewater_treat_6_FD_192415 | JGI IMG/M metagenome (GOLD analysis project Ga0255345, IMG submission 192415) | Wastewater microbial communities from Lulu Island WWTP, Vancouver, Canada - plant20 | ecosystem: Engineered > WWTP > Wastewater > Unclassified | place: Canada: Vancouver, British...
GAGGGACAACGCCGGTGGTTTTTAATGTTAAGGATTTTGGAGCTACAGGAGACGGGATTAATAAAGATACCGATGCATTCAAAAAAGCAATATCAGAGTGCCAGAAGAATGGAGGTGGTACTTTATATATACCGGCTGGTATATATCTTACTGGACCCATTCATCTGAAGAGCAATATAACCCTTTACATAGAAAATGGGGCTGTATTAAAGTTTTCGCAGGATATAGATGATTACCCCACTGTCTATACCAGATGGGAAGGTGAAGAGGCAGAAGTTTATTCCCCATTAATTTATGGAGAAGATATAGAAAATATTGCAGTAACTGGTTTTGGAACTATCGATGGACAGGGGATGTTATGGTGGAATCTTCTCAGGAAGAAAGAATTAAGATATCCACGTCCACGTGGTATAAGCTTCTATAGATCAAGGAATATCACAATTGATGGCATCAGAATAATCAATTCACCGAGCTGGACCGTAAATCCAATTGAATGCGAAAATATAACGGTTAACAATATAAAGATACAAAATCCATACGATTCTCCCAATACTGACGGAATAAATCCAGAATCCTGTAGAGGTGTCAGAATATCAAATTGTTATATAGATGTTGGGGATGATTGCGTTACATTAAAGTCTGGCACAGAAGATTGCAGAGAGAGAATTCCCTGTGAAAATATAACTGTTACAAACTGTATAATGGCACATGGGCATGGTGGGGTGGTAATTGGAAGTGAAATGAGTGGAGGAGTAAGGAATGTGGTTATCTCAAACTGCATATTTGAAGGCACCGACAGAGGGATAAGGATAAAAACACGTAGAGGAAGAGGAGGGATTGTTGAAGATATAAGAGTCTCTAATATCGTGATGAAAAATGTTATATGCCCATTCGCCTTTTATATGTATTATAACTGTGGGAAAGGTGGACAGGAAAAAAGGGTATGGGATAAATCTGCCTATCCGGTTGATGAGACAACACCTGTCGTAAGGAGAATCTATGTAAGTGATGTCACAGTAAGGCAAGCTAGAGCTGCTGCAGGATTTTTATACGGTCTTACTGAGATGCCAATTGAGGATGTCGTATTTTCAAATGTTGTCATTGATATGGCAGATAATCCAGAGCCTGAGATTCCGGCAATGATAAGTTTCCTTGAGCCGATGGCTAAGAGGGGATTCATTTTGAATACGGTAAAGAATGCCAGATTTTTAAATGTATCAGTAAATAGACAGGATGGTACAGCCTTTGAATTTGAAAATTGTGAAAACATAGAGCTCTACAGGTGTAGTTCGGATGGGGAGAAAGATTATTCAAAGTTTATAAGCAAAAAGAATGTGAAAGGTATAATAACCGAATAATAAAAACTTACGAAAAGTTCAGAGAGAAATAATGAGATTTAGTTTCTAAGAGGTATTGGGGAAATGAGCTGTTGAATTTTTGAGAAGTTATGATAAGATTTAAGAGAGAATATTGATCAAAGCTTCAAAAATCTTATATTACAGGAGGGAGTGTATATGTTTTACAAAAAGCTTTTTTCATTGATTCTTGTATTATTTCTTATTCTGGGAATCGTCCCTGTAGTCTTTTCACAGGGGAAACCTGTTCGTGGGGGATTATATAACCTCTCAGATTATGAGAAGCTTACCGGTAAGAAGATTTCCAGGTTCAATGAAGCACCAATATTAGCAGAGCTGGTAAAACAGGGAAAGCTTCCATCGGTAGAGAAGAGGTTGCCAGAAGACCCGCTGGTTATAGAACCGGTAGAAGAGATTGGTAGATACGGGGGAGAGCTGAGAAGCGCAGCTTTAGGTCCAGCTGCCTTTTCAGATATTGAACATGCCAGAGAGTTCTACTTTTTCCGACCTGATTCTCAAGGAAAAGGGATACAGCCTAATATTGCTAAAAAATATGAAGTTTCCAGGGATGGTAGAACGGTTATAGTGTATTTAAGAAAGGGGATGAAATGGTCTGATGGTGAGCCATTCACCGTTGATGATATACTCTTCTGGTGGGAAGATATAATACTGAACAACGAGCTTACACCTGTAAAACCTACGAGATGGATGCCTGGGGGAAAACTGGCAAAGTTCAGTAAAATAGATGATTACACAGTTAGAATTACCTTTGCTGTTCCCTTCAGACCAATCATTGGAATACTTGGATATTTTTCAACAGGACAGAACCAATTCTATGTACCAAAACATTATCTTAAAAAGTGGCACATAAAATATAATCCAGATGCAAATAAATTAGCAAAAGACGAAGGACTTGATGCCTGGTATAAGGCATTTCAATTCCATTCAGATGTAGGTGCAGCTGGACAAGACCCAAATACACCAGTCCTTGGTCCCTGGGTACTTGAAAGAAGAACTATAGAGAGAAGGGTTTACGTTCGTAATCCATACTTCTGCGCCATAGATCCGGCTGGAAACCAGCTTCCATACATAGACAGATTAGTAGTTGATATAGTAGGTAATACAGAAGTAGCAACAATGAAGCTAATAAATGGAGAACTTACACATGGTGGATTGGCTGTAGGTGGGAATATGGAGGATTTTACCTTATATAAGGAGAATGAAAAGAAGGGGAATTATCGAGTTCTTCTTTGGACTAGCAGTCTCCCCAGTGAAGTAGCCTTTGGCTTTAATAGAAATCACCCTGATCCTGTGCTAAGAAAGATCTTCCAGGATTCTAGATTCAGTATAGCTATGTCTTTAGCCATAAATCGTGGTGAAATAAATGAATTTGCCTATCTTGGGACCGGAACTCCTATGCAGGCTACAGTCCACCCAAGTTGTAGCTTTTATAAGGAAGAATGGGGAAAGGCTTATGCTGAATATGACTCTAAAAAGGCAAATCAACTACTTGATGAGATGGGGTTAGATAAGAGGGATAAAGATGGCTATAGATTAAGACCAGATGGAAAGACACTCGCAATTACTATCCCTTATGTAGAAGGGGCTGGGATTAGAGGCGTAAAGACTGTATGTGAATTAGTAAAAAGTTATTGGGAAAAGGTTGGCATAAAAGTAGCTTTAGTCTCGGAAGAAAGATCTCTCTATGTAACTCGGGGCAATGCAGGACTCCACGATGTTGGGGTTTGGTCACCAGATCGTATGCTGGAATTGCGATGCTTTATCCCGGGTATGACCAAGTGGACTCCAAATTATTATGGTATTGGTTGGGCGGTTAAATGGGGACTCTGGTGGGACACAAGAGGTAAGAGCGGAGAAGAACCGGATAGAGAGACCAAAGCATTCTTTAATGCACTGGATAGATGGTATCTGAGTGTTACAGATAAAGAATATAAAAAGAGGGCTCAAGAAGCCTGGGATTTCCAGGCTAGAAATCTCTATTTAATTGGTACTGTCGGTATGGTTCAGTGTCCAGTTATAATAACCAATAAGCTCAGGAATGTTCCAGAGAAGGTCATATGGGGAGATGACCTCTCCTGGTGGAATATAACAAAACCTGAACAGTGGTTCTTCAAACCCTAAGTAGCAAATGGGGCAGCTAGGGGCTGCCCCATTTATTTTTTCTCAACAAACTCGGCTCTTCAACTTTTTGCGTGGGGTAAACCTGTTATATATATCCTATTTACCCTCTGTCAATAGTCTGTGAAAATGTCAGGGAAAGGAAATGAAACATATGAGCTGTATCCCTGTAGGGGCAATTCATGAATTGCCCCTACAATTTCGTCTTTTATAATAATCTCGCACCTCTATTCCTTATGCGTCACCCATTACCCATGACAATATCACAGAACGATAACACCCTCTTGACTTTTTCCTTTTATTAATTATAATTTATATAGAGTATTTTGGTTTTTTTGGAGGGCATATGGGGATTACAGAGAGAAGAATTGAGTTTATGAGCACATTGGATGAGCTTTGCAGGGAGAATAATGGTCCAGTCCATTATTTTCTGGTAGCGGAGAGACTGGGAGTAAGTAAGTGGACAGCATATGATCTGCTTACTGCTCTCAGAGATGAGGGGTATGTGGAACCCCTTTATATACTGAATGACAAAGGAAGTGGAAGAAGCACAGTGGCTTTTAAACTCACCGATAAGGGTAAGGATTTGATCTATAAAGATACAAAGGAGGAAAACGTTACTAAACTTTCTGAAGAGATGAGGACTCGTTTAAAGTCCTTCGAGGGTCTATCTGTAAATGAGTTGCTTCAGTCTGGGTTAAAGGAGATATCCTCATCTAAAACTCCAGTACTGAAAGCGCTCAATATAAGTATTGTTATATTTATGTTAAGTCAGAAGTTAGCAGTAAATTGGGATAACATATCCTCCAGTTATCAAATTCTTTCTAAGAGTATAGACCCTCAGAGTGGACTCTTGGGTTTAACCGCTCTACTTATAGGTGTTATTCTGGCTAAGGCTGGGATTAATAAATATGGTAATACTGTAAACAGTAAGATTGGTTTTATACTGAATAAATACAAGGAGATACTGGATGAGCTTTCTCATAAGGATAAGGAATTTTTATTTGATATTACCAAAGAGATTTATACTGGAAATATTTTATTAGGAGAGGAGGAATAGACCTATGGCATTCTTTGATTTTGCTAAGAAATATGTTGGTGGGGTGGTCTTGGAGGAAGGATTAAATTATCTTGCCAAAAACCCGGAACAAAATATAGAAAAACTGATTAATTTAGCCAGAAAATTCGTTAAGCTTGATTACCAAAAGGAACAACTCGAGCAGGTGGCTAAATATTTGCTGGATGATACGCCTCAAAGAGAATTAGCTGTCAGATTACTGAAGAATACACATCCAAATGTCCGGAGCAAGATGTTTATAGATTTCTTTATAAACGCTGTATGGTTAGGTATACCCAGGGAGATGGAGATGAGCGAAAAGCTTGGTGTTCATATCCCCTGGTTTATACTTATAGACCCGACAACAAATTGTAATCTTAGATGCGTAGGATGCTGGGCTGGAGAGTACCAGCAACACTATAGCCTTGGTAAAGACCTTATGGATAGAATAATTACTGAGGCAAAAGATTTAGGTATTCACTTTATTACTGTCTCTGGAGGAGAACCATTCCTCAGCAAAGAATTTATTGAAATAGCAGAGAAACACGATGATGTGGTATTCCATACCTATACGAACGGTACTCTTATAGATGAGAAGATGGCGAAGAAGATTGTGGAGCTCGGGAATATTGCTCCTGCTATAAGTATTGAGGGGTTTGAAAAGGAGACAGATGAGAGACGTGGTAAGGGAGTCTTCGCCAGGGCAACCCGTGCCATGGATTTATTGAGAGAGAATGGAGCTATTTTTGGATTTTCAGTAACCGCCACCAGCAGGAATATTGACGTTATAACTAAAGATGAATTTATAGATTTTCTCATCGATAAAGGGGCTTCTTTTGGATGGATGTTTATGTATGTGCCTATCGGAAGAGACCCTGACCTGAGTCTTATGCTTACACCTGAGGAAAGGGCAAAATTAAGGGAGACAGTGCACCACTGGAGAGCAGACAAGCCTATATTTGTAGCTGACTTCTGGAATGACGGTCCATATACTGGCGGTTGCATAGCTGGAGGAAGAAACTACATCCATATCAATGGAAAGGGTGATGTAGAACCCTGTGCCTTTGTCCATTTTGCCGTAGACAATATAAAAGATAAGAGTCTGGTTGAAGTTCTGAAATCTCCTCTGTTTGCAGAATATCAAAAAAGTATTCCGTTCAGTGATAATTTACTTAGACCCTGTCCAATAGTGGATAATCCCTGGGCTTTAAGGGAAATAGTTACAAAGGTCGGAGCCAAATCAACAGATGGTGGTTCTGAAGCTCTTCTATCCACAGAGTTGGCTAACGCCTTGGATAAATATGCAGAAAGCTGGAAGGAAGTATCTGATCCGATATGGGAAGAGAACTACGCAAAGAAAAAAGAAGAGGCAAAGGTAAAATAGTATGGAGAGAGTGAAAGAATCAGAGAAAACTTTCAGATATGGAGAGTGGGGTCCCAAGTACATAATGCGGGGACCCCGTATTGAGTGGGGATTGCTCAGGTTAATACCGGGGAAAGAGCTTGGAGCTCATTACCATAGAGAAGTAGAAGAGACATTCTATGTGATTTCTGGAAAGGCACAGATGACAGTGGATGGAGAAACTTTCGAGATTTCAGCTGGAGATGCGATAAGGGTCGAAGCCCCTGAAGAACACAATATTATTCCTTCGGAGGATTTTCTGGCTATCTTTATAAAGGCACCCTATTTACCTGAAGATAAATATACAAAATAGAGAACGCATCTAGATTTAGGTACGATGAATCATTAAGATCAGGAAGCGTAAGATAAAAAAGAGGGTTCGAGATGTCTTGACCCTCTTTTTTATCTTTTAGCTATCAAACTTACGCTGTTTTCTTTTTCGCCATCTTTTCTTGATACATTCTCTTATCCGCTTCTTCTATCAGGTCTCTCAGAGAAACAGGACTATCCGGATCATATACTACCAGTCCTATACTCAGAGATAGAGGATAGAGAGATGTTTTCTTACTATTTCTGGCATCAAACTTTCTCCTGATTCTTTCCACCAGAATACCAGGATTATTCTTCTCTGTCTCAAGCCCTAAAAATACAAACTCATCTCCACCTATACGGGCTAAGACATCAGATTTCCTGAAAGTTTTTCTAAGAATAGAAGCAACTTCTATCAGGGCTTCATCTCCTGTACTGTGACCCAGATTATCGTTAATCCATTTCATATTATCCACGTCCATATACATAAGAATACTTCTTTTTCCCAATCTTCTGCCCAGTCTTAGCTGCTGTCTTGCTAACATCATAAAACCTCTTCTATTATGGATTCCAGTAAGTTCGTCCGTCAGGCTCAATCTTCTGAGATTCTTCTCCGCCTTATCTCTCCTTCTGAGAATCTCTACTGTGTCAAATACATCCTCTAATCTTTTAGCAAAGATAGCATATATACGCCTCTCACGGTCATCTATAGGTTTATCCTTTTCTAGATAGAGAGCTCCATATTTTCCACACTCGCCCAGATAGAAGGTTATACTTCTAGAGTTTTCTTTATCTAACACTCCAAGTATCTCGTCTAAATCCTTGAATCCCCAGCATGAAAGTAGTCTATATCCTCCACTTGTTTTTTCTAAAAGTGCAGAACGTCTGGCGCCAAAAAGTCTTATAGTCTTTTCTATGGCATCTTCTGAAAATCTTTTAAATGAACCAGAGTAAGAGAGTGATGCTATCTCATGAAGTATTGATAGGTCCGCACTTAACGTCTGAATATTCGTTTCTTTCCTGATTTCCTCTATATCTTTGATCTTCTCTCCTGCAACTGCTACCACAGTGGTCTTATTATGATACATCGGCGTAGAGTCTTGAGAACCAATCTCTCCCCAGGAAAGCATGCCAAGCACAGGAATATCTGCGCCCATAGAATTCCTTATTGCTTCTAATTCCATCTTGAACTTCTTTTTCATAAGTGAATGCCTGGATATACAGTCAATGATAAGTGCAAACTGAGGGTCCTTAACCTTCTGAATAGCCCTTCTGGCTGCATCTCCTGAAGATTTAATTAGATTATTTATCCATCCTTTCATCACATAACCCACAGCCCCCTTAGGTATCTCTATCGGAAATGAGATACTCTTATCAGGATTAATATCCATAGGGTCACGAATTATATAATCCCCGGAGAGATTTGGGAAACCTAGAGGATGTAAAAACATATGTGACAGCAGATTTATATCAGAATCTTTATTGAGCCTTTTGGCATACGCATCTAAAGCGGGGATTCCATCGATCTCCACTATTCTATTCTTGTTAGTTTCAGTTATTACGAGAGGGTCTCCAGAGACTGTAAAACCGTGAGATAAAGCTACTGAAAAATCTATCCCTTCAATAACAGCAGCCACCAGAGGTCCTTCATTTACACCCCTTTCTGTATATTTAAATGCACATTGATTTCTTATATTCCCCTCATTTCCACTACCAATATATGAAAATTCTGGCCCCATAGTATTATACAATCCAAGTAATATCTTATAAGGATCTATAAAGCCATTAGCAAAAAAGATAATAACAGTTCCTCTCTTTATTCCACTTTCCAGCAGGAACTCTCCAGTTTTTTCTCCCTTTTCAATATCATCTATTTTAAATTCTTCTAGTGCAAAGGTTTTAACATTAAGCCCATCCCCTCCTACAGTTAAAACACCTATCCCTTTTAGAAAGATATCATCATAGACAATGATACCCTTACTGGTTGCTCCTATAATCCTGGAATCTTTTACTGCTTCTTTTACCCCCTTAAATACAGCCCACGGATCATAATCTAGGGTATTGAAAACGATAGTAAAGGACGGATCGCCAGATTTTGAAACAGCCTCTCTGGCTGACTGTACCCCTGCCTTATAAGAATCGCTAAGCATACTGAAACCAAGCCCAACCTTTAACATAAAATCCTTCCTACTTTTTAGTTAATTATAACATAAAAGAAATTTTTTCTTTGTGTTAATAGAAGAGAGCAATCGTTTTTTATATCCTGTAGGGGCAATTCATGAATTGCCCCTACAATCCTGTTACGCGTCACCTATCACGCGTTACGTATCGCATCAGAAGATCGGCATATGTCTCTTAATCCTCAATCTATCTTCGGACTCAACCTGAATGAGCTCAGCAACCTTGCCGATATAAGTGTCTCCAGTGTAAGTGAGTTACCGGAGAAACTTCCCTCTTCAGCTCTTATATACATAGATGGCAATGCACAGTTTACCAGAGATAGACCTCTAAATGGAGGAGGGATTCTTATAGTAAATGGAAATCTGGTAATCCATGCAGGGAGTAATAGCAGTTTTACTGGAATCATATATGTAGCTGGTAATACCAGCAGTAATTATCAACAGCAAGCCCCTTCTTTTATCACAGGATGCCTGGTTGTAAAAGGGTCAGTGCTAAATATAGAAGGGGCAGGAGAGATTTCTGAGATAGATTATGACAAGAATATTATAGACACAATGAAACGGAGGGTAGGGCTATATAGAAGGTCCACTCCTCTAATAAAAGAGGTTATACAATGAAAAGAGGTTTTACTCTTTTAGAAGTGATAATAAGTTTACTTGTTCTTGGTATAGTGTTTGCTGTTATTTCCAATTATGTTGCTATGACATTTAACTATACATCCAGCAATCAGGATATATCTTTTGCCAATGTTAAGACAAATCAGATAATAGAAGAACTTAAAAGCTATATAAGGAAGGGAGAAGAAAAAAGGGCGGAATATCTGGATAATTTTGATGACGGAACAAGCTATAATCCAGTTTTAACCACGACAAAGGATGCAACCCCTGAACATATCTTGAGTGGTAACAGTAAGCTGGCAGACGGAAGCTGGAGATTCTATAGGAAAATAACGGTAAGGAAACTTCCAAATGTAGAGAGCCGTGATGTGAGATATGTTACGGTGGAGATGTTCAAGAAAACGGGAGACAGTTACAGAAAGCTGTCAGAGATAAGCACGATAATCTCAACGATGGGTTCTCCAGATATACCACAACAGGTTTATGATATGTATCTGATTGCTATTGAGAATATACCTGGATGGTGGGTAAATACTACAAATCTGCGTATGATGGTGGATAGTTCTATAAGTGAGATAGCGGCGAGAAATCCAAATCTTACAATAAGGACACACTGGATAACAAGACTTTCCTATGGAAGAGATGAGTACTACAGACCATATATAAATAAAACAAATCCGGTGAGTTCTTCTATCCCCTGGGCTTATATATATCCTGGATTATTGAACAATAGCAACCAGGCTAATTCTGTTTACTACGATACAAACTTTATAAAGGGTAAACTCAATATAGATGGAACACCAAATAGTGGGACTTACGCTTTAGCTGACCAGTTCAACCACAGTATGAGATATCCCGACGAGTTAGCCAGGTATAACTATGAAAAACAAAAGAATCCAGATCTGGAACCGAGCTGGCGTATGCTGATGGAAGACCTCTTTTCAAATCCGGACAAGTACAAAAACTCCATAATAATTAATTTACACGGTGAATTAATGCCTTTCCCACCGTTGAGAAACTATTCTGATCCTGCTAAAGACCCGGAGAATTATCCGGGGGTAAGGGTGGTAACACATCCAGAAAACCTGAAATATAATAATGAAACAGATGATGTAAAGCTAAGGGTCTATGCATATCTAATGCCGAATTATTCTAGTCCTTCTACTGTCGATAATATAACTATTCTATTGAGAGGAATAAACAACACCAGTGCTGTAGAGAACGTCCAGGTAATAAAAGGTAATAGTAACACTGAATATACTAAAACACCCGCTGCTACCCCTTCTGATTATGAAACCAGGATCCTCTATAAAGAAGGTTCACCAATTGGTGTTAAGATTCTACTTAAGAATACTCCGACAAGTTGTCCTCCTTATAATGACCCTAACGATACGTCTAATATTACCGGATTACCTGACAGTCAAAAGCTTTATGAACTTCAATATATCCCCTGCCCTGTGAATGGGCAAAACTGGCAAGATCTAACTGTATCTGGAGATATTCCCAAGAATACCGCTAGATGGATAATAACCTTAGATGGGGAAAAAATATCTTCCGACAATAACCCTCTCACTATAGAGACTTATATAGGTAATAAAGGTGCAAGTGATATACCTGACCCAACCCAATATACTCCAAATCGTTCCAGGACATATACCTGGATAGGAGGAATAGAACCTCCTATAACAGAAAGCTTTCAATTTATGGGTGACCCAAGATACTGTCCTTATCTGGATGTAAAGAAAGATGATAGATATAATAGATACTTCACAAATTCTCTCTCAGGTTATTCTGGATTTACCGGATATAACGGCTGGAACGGAGTTTTTGATTCTGATATCCCAAGATACTTTCAGGTCTTCAGGGATGGAATCTTAAGGTCCAGCAGTATCTTCAATAGTGTTACAGGATTCTCCTTCTATTATGTGGGTTTTGGTCAGGAGATTGGTGGAGATAGTTCAAATGCATATATAAATAATCTCTTAGATAATCCTATCTCTGGACTTCCCTGGGGGACTACTGGAACAACTAAGGTCGATGAGATTATACCGGATGATGGAGCGAATCAATCTTATTGTAGATTGATAAAGGGTTCTAACTGGTATTCCAGGATATGGCTGGGAGAATTGTATCCGGATAGCCAGTATAACAACTGGAAAAACAATGGTAATCTAACAGCTCCAACATTTTATAGAGAAAAATATTCATCATTGGGATACTCTTATGATAGGTACAAGAGAACAAGTCATTATGGTCCACCAACCGCTTTAAATGCCAATTCTGGCAGTGGATGTTTTAATCATGAGCATAAAAATGACAATACAAATACTGCTACACTTACCGATGCCGGGAAGAAGATAAATGAGGCATTCAATATGGTTTTACCTGAATCTATGGATGCTAGGCGACCATTTGCATTGAATGCAACTACCGTCAGTGGAAGTAATCCCTATCCCCCCGAATGGGATGGCATTCTTAAAACTTATAGAGGTACTCTAAGTTTCTATAAGACATACTACAATGCATCTTTCAATTCCAGTTATAATTCCAGTGTCTTATTAAAATTAAATGCCAAGACTCTTGCCAATGATACAAAGACTGGATATTTTCTGATAAACGGTCTATCACCAGCCGGAGATACAGGAACAGCATTTATCGCTAGATATGCTATTGTAAGCACTATTATGGGATTTTTAGATGCAGGAAATCCTGCAAATCCAGATAGGATAGAACAGGTTCCTTATATCACTATAACATTTCCCACAGAGACAGAGGAGATTAATGACCCTCCGGATATAACAATACAGTGGACGACAGAATGGAAACGGTGGGATGGGAAGAATTATTCCGATTATACATACACTAATCCGCCATCAGTAATCTACGCAGTAAAGTATTCTACTGATGGCGGGAAGACCTGGAAGTATGTCCAGGATGACAAGTCTACTTCCACTGGAGAAAGACCTGATGATGATACCCATACGATAGAACCTGATGATACATCTTATACACTTAGTACTCCAGCCAACAAGTTTCCTATCGGCACATATATCTTTATGGTAGAGGCATTCAGAAGAGACATTCCCAACCACTATGCATTTCATCAGAGGAGAGTATTTATAAGAAGATGAAATCAGGATTCACCCTAATAGAATTATTGATAAGTTTAGTAGTGTTCTCTTTAGTGATTCCAATAGTATATCAGGTATCAGAAGGTGTTGTCTTTTCAACAACTGCTGCCAGTGTTACCAATGAACTGAAACTTATAAATCAGAAACTTATACAGAGTATAAAAACAGATGTAGTCCAGTCAGCAGTAGTATTTGATCGCACCAGCGGATATACATTATATTTAAACCTTCCACCTAACTACACGTCATTGAACAAAAATAAACTTCCCGTTATAAATGAGACAGGTAGTTTCCCTCCAGAATCAGATAAAGTGGGGAATATACTCTTTATGGCAAAATATCTGAGTCCTGTAGAGATTACTGTAAATGGTACTAATTATAGAATAGATTGCTATAGATTTATATACTATTTCTTAGCAAAAGATACGGGTTCTACAATAAATGGGAAAAATCCGATAATACTTATGAGAAGTCAATCACAAGAAACCTATGTGGATTATAGTGCATCCAAACAAAAAGACCTGGTAAAAGCTCTATATAATACAGGTATAAGACACGCTATTGATTTGAAGAATACAAATTTTTATGCATTAAATAGTAATGGGAATATCAACTCTGAAAATAATCATACAGTCCAGATGGAGTCAAATCCTGCATCCAGAGATTTTGGAGCTAATCAACTTCCAACTGGGAAAGTCTATTATGCTATAGGTTATAACAATATGGGATTAATAGATATACCAAAGTTTGCCAATGCTGATAACAGTGGTGATGGATTTCCAAATGGCTTTGAGGTGGCTATAGTAGGTCCAAAATCGAGCAGGGATATACTGGTAAGAACAGTAGTAATTGGTTATTTTTCAGGTAAGGTGCTTGGTAATGAGAATACTACCATTATAAGTGTCCCGCAGTTCTGATAAAACTGTCTTGCCCTCAAGCAGAGGTGTCAGTGTCGCCAGCACTCCCCTTCTCTCTCCAGAGTAACTTTTGGTTTTTGAGTATTAGCGGTATCCCTCCAAGAATAATGATGTAATATGTTGCAATTCTATATATAGTTATCCCCAGAAGCAGTGATCTTGGAGAGACCACAAAACTCTTAAAGGAGCTGTAGAGTATTACCTCTAAACCTCCGCTTGCTCCTGGAGTCGGTATATAAGTAGCAAGAGAGGAGAGAAGGGTCTGGACACTGAAGAAAGTAAGAAAATTTATCTTTATACCTGTAAGTCTTATGACGGGAAGAAAAAGTATATAAGAATAGAGGAGTACTGAAATCAGCATCAGAAAAAGATCTAGAGCTACCGCTTTCTTATTCTTTAATAGGGAGTTTACACTGAGTTTGAGACTATCTATCCAGGTATAAGTTTTATCTTCCCATCTTTCTATAAAATTCGTTAATTTTTTTATCCTTTTCAGTTTAGCTATGAGATACTTATATATCTCAGGTTTTTTCATAGTAATCCAGGTAAGACCGGTAGAAAAAACGCTACTGGCAAACCCAAGTATAATCATCGTTTTCCCAACAGACCAGTTGGACAATTTGGGAATTATGAATATTACCGAATATATATCTATCCCCAATACTACCAACAGATATTCAAATGTCCTGAATAGTGTTATATTAGCTGCAGCTTCACTCTTTATCCCTTTTTTTGTCAAAAAATAGATTTGAAAGGGTTGCCCTCCCATTGAAGAGGGAGTTATGGCAGAAAAAAAGGAGTACATAAGACAGGATTCAACAGCATCTATATATCTGATCTTCTCTCTGAGGGCTGATACCACTATACATATTCTAAGTCCATCTAGAAGTATAGAGCCTATACTGATAGCCAAACAGAGGAGAATTAGCCATATCACTTCTCTATCCAGTATCTCATTTACAGAAACTTCTTCTCCCATAAAAGAGCTAATAATCGCAATAACAGAGATACTGATTAGTAAAGCTGTAGTAATATTTACTATAATCCTGCGATCCATAGATTACTATTATAACATCTAATTGTTGTATAATAGTAGATGTTATGTTGGGAATAGATATGGTGAATGTAGAGAGAATAGAGTCAGCGATAAAAAGAAGGGAGAGATTTCTCTATAGAGTCTTCTCCCCTGAGGAGATTGAAGAGGTCAAGAATCGTAAAAAATTCTATGAGGCCCTCGCTGGTAAATTTGCCTGTAAAGAGGCGGTAATAAAAGCACTCGGTGGAGGATTATCCCCTAAAGATATCTCTGTCATGCATAGAGAGGATGGCTCCCCATATATTATCCTCAGCGACAGGGCTAGAAAAAAGTTTGAAAGTTTTATGGTGAACAGCATAGTGGTCAGTATAAGCCACGATGGTGGATTTGCTATAGCGGTAGCAATGCTGGAAAAAGGGGTAATATAAGATGCTGGAAGAATTGAGGGCTAAAAATTCCAGAGTAATAATAGGGCTTATGTCAGGGACATCCGGAGATGGTGTAGATGCAGGTGTAGTAAGGATATCGGGACACTGGAAAGATTCAGAGATAAGGCTTATCCATCATTATCACTATAAATATCCGGAAGAGATAAAGAGACTGATACATAAATTGTTTGACTTCGATAATACCAGTATCCATTTTCTCTCTCATATGAATTTTCTACTGGGAGAGGTCTTTGCCGAGGTGGCGTTAGAGACCATCAAGACATCAAAACTGTCTGAAAAGGAGATTGACATTATCTCCAGTCATGGGCAGACGGTTTTTCATTCTCCCTATCCTGAAGATATTGGAGGTTTTAAAGTTAGATCTACTCTGCAGATAGGGGAAGGGGCTGTAATAGCTGAAAGGACAGGGATAACCACCATATGTGACTTTAGAGTGAGAGATATGGCAGCTGGTGGGCAGGGTGCACCACTCGTCCCTTTTGCTGACTGGATTCTTTTTTCTTCTCAGAAGGGCAATAGATGCATACTTAATATTGGTGGGATAGCCAATGTAACCATACTTCCTGAAGGAGGGGATATAGATGACATCATAGCATTTGATACCGGACCAGGTAATATGGTTATAGATGAGATAATAAGAATTATTTCTAGTGGATTGACAGATTATGATAAAGATGGAGCCATAGCAGGAAAGGGGAGGGTAAATAAACAATTACTAGAAACAGCTCTATCAAATCCATACTTCAATATGCCATACCCCAAGACAACCGGCAGAGAGATTTTTGGCAGGACTTTTTCTGCAGACCTATATAATAAAGGGAAGAAGATGGGTTTAGAAGACGAGGATATCGTGGCTACAGTCACATATCTAACCGCATTCTCAATCTCTCAGGCGATTTATCCTTTCAATATAGATGAACTTGTAATTGGTGGAGGAGGCGCATATAACCTCTCTCTGATCAGAATGATCAGAGAGCTTCTCCCAGATGTAGAGATAAAGACTCATGAAGATTTTGGTATACCAAATCAGGCGAAAGAGGCTTTATCCTTTGCTATACTGGCGAACGAAGTAGTTTTTAATTCTCCAAATAATGTGCCCGGTGCTACCGGTGCCAGTAAAAGGGTAGTGCTGGGAAAGATTGTACCAGGAGGATGATATATGAATCATACTATTTTAATAGCAGGCTATGGTGGACAGGGTATTCTATTTATGGGGCAGTTTTTTGCTTATCTTGGAATGGCTAATAATATGCATGTAAGCTGGGTTCCTTCGTATGGACCTGAGATGCGGGGAGGTTCTGCCAATTGCTCGGTAGTCCTGTCTTCAGAAGAGATAAAATTCCCCATTGCATCTGACCCTGAAACAACTATAATTATGAACGAGCCTTCTTATAAGAAATTCAAGGATAAGTTTATCCCAAAATTCAAGATCGTAAACATATCATTGGTGGAGCCAGAAGATACTGATGAGGTGATAGGCATCCCTGCATCAAAGATAGCTGAAGAGATTGGAAATGTCAGGGTAGCAAATATGGTGATGGCTGGAAGTTATGTTGAACTTGTAAAAGATCTGGATACTTCAAGGGTAGAAGATATCCTCAGGGGTCTTCTAAAGGGAAGAGAAAATTTTTTGGATATAAATCTGAAGGCTTTTGAAGCTGGAAGAAGATATATTGGAGGCTAGAGATGGAAAGAATTATAGAAAGGTTAATTTCTCTCTTAAGAATTTCGAGCCCTTCTGGTAAAGAGGAAGATGTAGCCAGATTCATAAGGGGTATGGTGGAAAGCTGGGGGTATAATGTTGATCAGGATGAGATGGGGAACATCTTTATATCTTCTGACAAAAGTCCAAAGCTCTTTCTTAATGCTCATATGGACACAGTAACTCCCTGTGATAATATTACACCGGTTATCGATGGAGATATTATAAAATCAGACGGTAGGACTATTCTGGGTGCAGACGATAAGGTTGGAATAGCTGTAATTCTAGAGCTGCTTGAGAATTATAAAGATAACCCTCTTCCCATTCAGGTTATCTTTACAGTGCAGGAAGAGGTTGGTCTCGTTGGCGCAAAGGGTGTAAAAAAAGAGATGATAAAGGCTCTCTGTGGATTTACTTTAGATGCTGGAGGTCCTGTCGGAAATGTGATCATAGGTGCACCATCCCAGTATACCTGGACTTACTGGGTATATGGAGTGGCTGCCCATGCAGGGGCTGCTCCGGAGAAAGGGGTAAATGCGATACTCCTTGCATCCAGGCTGATTCAAACCCTTCCCACAGGAAGAATTAATGATATGACTACCGGAAATGTGGGAATAATCTCCGGTGGTAGAGCTACCAATATAATCCCTGATGAGGTTAATATAAGAGGAGAATATAGAAGCAGGGATGAAGGATATCTATACGCTTTACTAGATAATCTGGAGAGGTCTTCTTCCGTAGTGGAAGCAGGTGGAGGAAAGACTAAACTTGAGTACAAAAAAGAGTATACCCGTTTCGACCTGAAGGATAGTGAATTTTTAAAGAGAACCGTTGATGCTATGAAAGAGGTAGGGTATAATCCAAACATTATGTATTCGGGTGGAGGAAGTGACGCCAATATCTTTAATGAGCTGGGTATAACCACTCTGCTTTTAGGGATAAGTGGAAGTGAAGCACACTCCACCAGAGAGTATGCGAAGATAAGCGAGACAATAGAAGGTTATAAGATGCTAGAATCTGTTGTTAAAATACTATGTCGATAGGAGGATTTAATGATTACAGGTATAGGGCATATAGCATTTAGAGTCTCCAATCTGGAGGATTCACTGAAGTTTTACTGCAATGTTCTGGGATTTAAAGAGGCATTCAGAATTTATAGCGACCAGGGAGAACTCTGGATAGTTTATCTAAAAATAAGTGAAAATAATTTTATAGAATTATTCCCTTATAAGGGGGAGATGGAAAGGGGATACGAAACTAAAAGCTACCAGCATCTGTGCCTTTTAGTTGATGATATGTCTAAGACATTAGAAGAACTTGCCAGTAGAGGACTATCTATCCAGGGTAAACCAACCCAGGGTAAGGATGGAAATTTCCAGTATTGGCTCACCGACCCTGATGGCAACAGAATAGAGCTTATGCAGATTATGCCAGATTCACTCCAGGCGAGGTCATAATCTCTGGGAGGAGGAATTTTATTAAATATAGCTTAACTGCTTTTTAAAGTTTTCTTAATAATATCTTATTATTCTCTTAATACAGGGGATTTATTATATTAGTGGATTAAGAAAATAATAAGACTAACTAAGCAGTCAAGTTATCTCTTAAACCCTCCTCTTTAAATATATTTTGGGCTAGGGACTCCTAGCCCAAAAATTTTTTACTCTTCAAGAACCATTATATCTAGGAGATTTCTGTATCTCTCTCTATAATCTAACCCGTAACCCACCACATAAACATCCGGTATCTCAAAGCCCTTATAGGCCACCGGTATATCCACTATACGTCTTACAGGACAGTCCAGAAGTGTGCATACCTTTATAGAATTGGGTCCCCTCGTCCTGAGATTTCTCAAGAGATATCCCAATGTTAGACCTGTATCTACAATATCTTCTATAAGAATTGTATCTCTTTCGTATATATCTATATCGAGGTCTTTGGTAATTCTTACCACTCCAGAATCACTACCACTGTATTTGGACATGGACATAAAGTCTAGTATAAATGGAATTTTGAGATGTCTTGTGAGGTCTACGGTAAAATAAGCCGCTCCCTTCAGGATACATACCAGAACAGGCTCTTTATCCGTATAATCTCTTGAAATTTTATCGCCAAGTTCTTCTATCCTTCTCAGGATATCCTCTCTCGGTATTAATAATCTCTCTCTCATATGAGTCCAAACTTACGAAGTATATTTTTATAATCTCTACCATATATCATCTTTATATTTATATCTGGATAAAGTTCTCTCAATCTTCTAATCTTCCTGTTCTTGTAATTTACCAGTCTCTGTTTTTGAGTCGTAAGCTCTATATACAGGTCATAGTCTGGAAGATAGAAATCTGGCGTAAACGCAGAAGTAATATTGCCCTCACTATCACATCCCAGAATAAAGGTCTTAGATTCATAGAGCCACCTTATCCTGTAGAAGTCCAGCAGTTTGGCAAATTCCTCTTCAGAAGAATGAGCAAAATGAGGGATTGAGCCGGTGGCATCTTTCGGTGTCTCCAAGGTTTGAACATCAGAAAATGCAGAATTATCTCTATTTGCCAGTTTTATAGATCGGGTAATCATCTTAACTGAACCTGTAACATCAAAATAGTCCATATTTATGGTAAGGCTGTAAAGAGACAGGTCATTCCAGTCTCCACCAAAGACCCTGTTTATATACAGATCTCTCCTTCTATCCTGTTCTGTTATAAGCTTTAATGCCCCCACCCTATCCAGCTTGTACTGAGTCATCACTGCCCTTACTCTCTCCTCAATAGAACCTATTATCTTTATATGAAAGGCTGAAGGATGATTCTTAAATAGGTACTGTCCCCCTCTTCCAAGAAGGACAATGGGGCTGGCTTCTGCTAATTCCAGTATAAGTTTGTTCATAAGTTCTATATATCTCTTTCTTGTCTCATTGAAAGGACGCGGCGAACTCTCCTCCAAGGACTCCAGCTGGTCTTCCTCCAATCCATTTTTAAGCATAAGGTCATTGATGTAGCTTTTATTTATAAGGAGGAACTTTAACTCTTTAGCAAGCTTCTCAGCTACCTCTGTCCCTCTACATCCAAATTCTCTAGATACAGTAATTATTTTTACATCCATCTTTTATCACAAGGATATTTTATCAGAAAAAAGAGAGAAGAGAAATACCACAAGATAGTCTCTTTTTCTTAAAGTTTTCTTAATAATATCTTATTATTCCCTTAATACAGGAGTTTTATTATATTTATGGATTAAGAAATAATAAAATTAATTATGCAATCAAGATATCTCTTAAACCCTCCTCTTTAAATATATTTTGGGCTAGGGACTCCTAGCCCAAAATTTTTTACCCCTCAATTTCTTAACTGTCAATAGTATAATTTATATTCTGTAAGGACAATTCATTAATTGCCCTATTAGTCTGCGTCCATTCTTTAACGACTTTGAGATGTCATTTCCATCCGTTTGAGAATTAGACTATATTATCTATATCTTATCAACTAAAAATACAACAGTTATAAAACTTAAACCTATTGCTTTTGAAGACGTTTTCAAGTATAATCTACATATAAAAGCAGTCTCTCTTCAAAAATTAACTATATTAGAGAGAAAGAAGAGGTCCAAAAAATCTCTCCATCTCTTCTAATAAAGGAGGTGATGCCTGGGAGAGAGGATGTATCAAGAGGTTATTTGCAGTTTCTTGTTGGACTCCTTATTCATAATAAGGAGAGAAAGTTAAAACTAATAAGAAGAAGGAGGGAATTTATGAAACAGTACTTATTAAAGTTGATGGCAGGAATAGCAGTATTGAGTTTACTGTTTGGGATTATTCCTGCATCTGTGGTTCAAGGTGCTTCAGCCCCCGTACAGTACAATTCACCGATAGAATATCAACGGGCTACCGGTAAGAAAATAGCCAAATATAATGAAGCGCCAAAGTTGACTGAACTTGTAAAATCTGGACAGTTACCATCTGTGGAAAAGAGATTACCTAAAGACCCCATCGTTATTGTGCCTGTAGAAGAAGTAGGACAGTATGGTGGAAAAGCAAGAGCATTGGGTGGGATAGATTCCTATGGTGATGCCGAAGCATTTGTCGGCTGGGAAGGTATTCTCAGAGTAACCCCAGATAATAAGATTATACCTAATATAGCAAAAAGCTGGAAATTTACAGATAGTGGTAAGACATTATATATCTATTTAAGAGAAGGGATAAAGTGGTCTGATGGTGTTCCCTTTACAGCTGACGATATTATGTTCTGGTGGGAAGATGTCACTTTAAACAATGAACTTACTCCGGTTAAGCCAGAGTGGTGGACTGTAAAAGGGAAATTGATGAGAATGGAAAAAGTCAATGATTATACAATAAAGATGATGTTTGACTCTCCTTACGCAGTAGCAGTAATGCATTTAGCACACTCTTATGGAACCGAAGGGAGATTTTATCTCCCGAAGCACTATCTTAAGAAATATCATCCGAAATATACCCCGATGGAAGATATTATGGAGGTAGCGAAGAAAGAGGGATTTAATTCTTGGGTAAAGCTTTTCCAAAAGCATGGAGATTTTTACAGTGGTTGTGGGGGGAAAGTAGATGTTGGAGCTCCCACTTTAAGACCTTTTAGGGTTGCCAAAAGAGGTCTCGATTTCCTTTCAGCAGAAAGGAACCCTTATTACTGGAAGGTAGATACAGCTGGTAATCAGTTACCTTATATAGATGAAGTATTCGTTACAACAGTCTCCAATCCTGAGGTCGCAAATATGAAGATAATATCCGGTGAGATAGATATTGCTCAGCAGAACACATCTATGGATAACTATACCCTCTATATGGAAAATAGCGATAATGGAGGTTACAGGGTTCTTTTATGGCAATCTCAGCTCGGTAGCGATGTATGTTATCAGGTTAATTTAACTTACCAGGAAGATCCAGTAATAAGAGAAATTTTCAGAGATCTTAGATTCAGGAAAGCTCTTTCCCTGGCTATAAACAGGGATGAAATAAATCAATTTCTATACCATGGGATGGGTGTCCCGCGTCAAACTACAGTAGTTCCCTACTCTCCATACTATGAAGAGTCTTTTGCCAAGGCTTACATAGAATATAACCCAAAAGAGGCTAACAGACTTCTCGATGAGATGGGGCTTAAGAGAGGTCCCGATGGCTACAGGTTAAGACCAGATGGTAAGAGACTAGAACTGGTTCTAGAATTCTCAGAAGGAGAAACTCCTAAGAGACGAACTACAGAAATTGTTCATCGATACTGGGATGCAATTGGCATCAAGATAGTGGTCAAGGAAGAAGCCGGGTCTTTAGTCGAAACAAGAATACTTGCCAATCAGATTCAAATTGGATTATGGCATGGGGATAGATGTGCATTTTTATTCCCGGTCGTGCCATACTATTGGGTTCCTATAAGATTTAAAGGGGAATGCTCCTGGTGTCCAGCCTGGGCTCAGTGGTATACCTCTGGTGGTAAAGCAGGTGAGGAGCCACCAAAAGAAATTAAACGGCTACTCACTCTGTATGAGAGAATGCAGGAAGTTATGAGCGAGAAGGAGAGAATCAGACTTGGCAAGGAAATTTTAAAATCAAACGCAGAGAACCTCTGGACTATTGGTACCGTTGGACTTGTTCCTCATCCAGTTATAGCAAAAAACAACCTGAGGAATGTTCCTGAGAAGGGATACTGGGGTTGGGACCTGATGAGGATTAACGCCTATCATCCTGAACAATTTTTCTTCAAGCAGAAGTAAGAATACTTTATAAATAGGGGATAGGAGTACAACCTATCCCCTATTTATAGTCTGTACCTGGGCATAGGGAACCTGGGATTGAAGCTCTGTATATTTACCTCATTGATATTTACTTTATACTTCTTTTTTATTAAATCCAGAACTTCCTGCATTTTACTCTCCAGTTTTTCTGACCCCACGTCCACCCTGGCATTTATAATTAAATTCCATCTCTTATCCGGTATAAGAGCAGTTTTATCAAAATTTACATCTTCATATATTGATGTTATACTGGCTTTTAGCCAATCTTTTTCAGATGTCCCATAGAGCTTAATATGGGCTATCTCGTATCTCTCTTTAAAGAATACATCTTTTACCATATCAAGTATTGTCGAAGCGATAGAGTTCATATCTATCTCTTCATCTTTCTCCAGCTGACAGGTCAGATTTAACCAGCCAAGCCTAGCCTCCGCATCTCCATAAAGCGTATAATCTATATCCAGAACTCTTTCAGATGGTGAGCCTATAAATAGTTTTTCTATCCATCTATCTATATTTTTATCCTCTTTAGCAGAGACATTTATCAGCTCAGACCATTTGAATGTCTCCTTTATAAAGAGATTCATCTCATCTATCTCTTCCTCTTTCAATGTATCCACCTTGTTTAATACTATTATGTCAGCTTCTTCTAACTGCTTTCTGAAAAGATAATTTATCTCTGAATGAAACTCCGAGCTCTCTTCCATCATTAACTTTCTCAATCTCCTGGGGTCAACAACGATAGAGAGAGGTCTGAGATTCAGGGCACCTGTAAGACCTCTCTCCAGAGGTCTAAAGATAGTGGCTACAAGATCAGTACAGCTACCCACTGGCTCAGCCAGTATAATATCTGGCTTATCTCTCTCAGTAAAATCCTGGATTCTCATTAAAAACTGGTCAAAATTACAGCAGAAACATCCTTCTTTTACTTCAAGTACAGATAATCCTGCAGATGTCAGAAAATTTGTATCCACCAGATTACTTCCCTGATCATTTGTGATAATTCCTATTTTCTTCTCCATCTCTAGAAGATGCCTGGCTATTCTCACTATAGAGGTGGTTTTTCCAGCTCCCAGAAAACCTCCTATAATTATCAGGTCTACCCTGGACATCTCAAAGCCTCCCTGTATTTTAAGGATATTATTTTTTCTATCTCTCCTATATCAGGAATTGTTCCAGCAGAAATCTGCTCTCCATCTATTATTATTGCTGGAAACTTCTCTACCTCTAACCCTTTTATTGAATGGAGGTCCTCCAGTTTTTTAATCTCTATATAGTTAACCTCTAAAAAGTCATATTTCCCTTTCAGTCTCTCCATTATCTCCTTAATCAAATTGAATATAATCAGACAGGCAGAACAGGGTTCTTCCAGAAATACTATATCAACCTTAACCCCCATATCTCACCATCAAGTCTTATATACCTTTTCTTTTAATAGCCGTCTCGATACTCCTCCTCAACTCATCCACTGATGGAATAACGCTTATATAGACTGGCTCTCCATCTATGCATATAGTTGGTATGTTAGGGACCCTGAGCTTTATCATACGAATGATAGACTCTTTCTCCTTTATCTTATACTCATTCCATTCCACCTTATCTTCGATTCCCTCCACCGCAGATTTAACCGCTTCCACTGCATATTGACAAGGTGCACAGGAACCTGAATCCAGAGTAATCACATCTATTATTACCTTTTTCGCATTCTTATAGTCAGGAAGAACCACGTCAATCTCCTCCAGGCTGTTCTTAATATCCTGCCTCATAAACTCTCCCACTTCTCCGTGTACTGCACTGGTTATAGCTTTTATATTTTCCGGTGGAGTATCGTATGGAATATCACAACCTGGAGAAAGTATATATCCCTTCTTTCCCCCTATCTCCATAAGGTTCTCAGCTTCCCTTATATTATCAAGTGGTGTTCCAAAGAGCATAGTTAACGTGAGTTTTATATTTCCACCAAGAGATACCCCATAACGCTGGCATATCTCTTTAGCGTAAGCCAGGTCCACATTCTCGTCTATGGATATATTATCCGGCTTACTCTTGCACATAGACTCTATATTTTTTGTAGCATTTCCACAGACAAATAGGGAACAAACCTTACCTCTTTCCCTTATATAATCAAACACAGGTGTCAGGTAAGGAGAGACAAATTCTTCAAAGCTTGTGGGAGATATCTGAGAAGTCATCGGGTCAACAATTGCCACCACATCAACCCCAGCATCTATATACATCTTTGCGCTGTTTATAGATACTTTTTGACAGAATCTCATAAGTTCATAAACTCTTTCCGGAGAATCCATCATCTCATAAAATATATCTGTCCCCTTAAAGTGCAATGCCAGTGTAAATGGACCGATTACAAGTCCATATACTGCTATTTTGTCCCCTAGCAATTTGCATATCTCTTTAGCTGCTTTCAATACTATTGGGAATCTACCATCAGTCTCAGAAGGAATCTTCAGGTCTTCGATAGACTTACCCTCCTGCAGGGGATGGGTGGCTACAGAGGGAGGATTTTTATCAGAGTATACAAGTTTACATCCTATGGCTTCTGCTTCTACCTGCAGGTCAAAAGTCACAGGTAACCCATCTGGTTTATATTCTTCGAAAGCCTTAATGGCTCCTCTTATAATATTATCACTGTTTCTAAAATATTCTTCTGCTGTAACACCTATAAGGTTTCCAGCATGACAACCCACGAATGGAACCCACGGTATCCTTTCCACCGATTCATTGTGTATAGCTCTTAACAATAGTTCTTTTGAATTCATTAGCTCACCTCATTAAAAACTTTACCAAGTATATAAAGTTTCTTATAATTTTACACGTTACCTCTCCCTACTGTCAAGAAATTCAAGCAATACTCTCTTAATTAAGTCTTACAAGATTCTCTATACGCCTTCTCCCATTTCTACCATAATCTTTACCCATCTCTGGATTTTTTACAAAGAACTCTACAGCACTCGCCAGTTTGTTCACATCTCCATACCTGACCAGCATACCTGTTTCTCCATCTTTCACCAAATATCTACTTCCCCTCACATCTGTAGCTACAACTGGTTTCGACATAGCCATAGCCTCGGCTATGATCTTTGGTGGAACACCCTCTTTTTCTGAGGGAAGGACAATCAGGTCCGATATGTTCAGTATATATGGTATATCCTTCCTATAACCGAGGAATTTTATCCTATCTTTTAGCCCTTCCCTTGCCACAATCTCTTTAAGCTCTCCTTCTAAAGAACCGTCTCCTATTATCAGGCATGCCAGGC
>Ga0255345_1002235_pt1 | contig 25258 bp, 24 predicted proteins | sample wastewater_treat_6_FD_192415 | JGI IMG/M metagenome (GOLD analysis project Ga0255345, IMG submission 192415) | Wastewater microbial communities from Lulu Island WWTP, Vancouver, Canada - plant20 | ecosystem: Engineered > WWTP > Wastewater > Unclassified | place: Canada: Vancouver, British...
CGGACGATGTTGGCGACCCAGTCGGCGCCGTCGCCGACGACCTGTATCCTGAAGCGCCCGGAGCCGAGGCCGCGGCTGAACGCGAGGCGCCTGAGCAGCGAGCTGAACGAAAAACCTGCTGCTGGGAATAGACGATGGAAATGTGCGCCGGGTTGATATTGTGCTCGACAATGCGTTTGGCCGCACATTAGACAGCGATGAGCGGGACGAGGTTGAAACCGCACTGGAAACCGCGCCGAACGACGCGGCAGAAATCCTACGCGACTACCTGTAATTTTCAACCACACGCCCGCCGGAGATCCCGGACGGTTGCAACACGTTCTGGTTCCGGTTCGAGACCGCCGTCGGCCAGCCCGCGCTGATGATCCGGCAGAGCGGATTCAAACGGCGGCGCGGCGAGGCAGAGGTAAACGGGATGATGGTACTAGTCGCGCTTGATGCAGATGGCGAGGCGGGGTTTCAGGCGTTAGAAAAGTTCGTTGCCGATTTTCTGGCATCGAACGGAAATGAAAAAAACACAACCAACTAACAGGAGAAATCACATGAGAAAACGTATCTACGTATCGAATAAATGCTGCAACATCCGCCGGGCGGTGTTCGCGGACACCGAGATCGACGGCGAGCTCCCGAGGGACCACGGCGACTACGATCTCTGGCCGTACGGAATTCGCGAGACGCTCGCGATTTTTAACGGAACACATCCTAATTTTTTAGCAGCGGATTCAAGCCAAAAAATATACATGATTCAAACGGCAAGTAGGGTGCTCTACCTTATCGATCGCTACCCTATTCCAGAAATCGAGGAAGATGACGAATGAGCCGGAAACAGACATATACCATGTCGCGCGCGGCGCGGGCGCAACGGAGCGCCGCCGCGCTCGCGCGGTGGGGCAGCTCAGAGCCGAAACAATTCGCGACCGTAAAAATCGACCGCGCGATCCGCGACGACGCGGCGGCGCTCTGCCGCGAAGGCGAGAGCCTCGCCGCGTTCGTGGGCGAGGCGACGCGCCGCGAGGTCGCACGGCGGCGCGGATAATCGATCATCAAAAAAGGCCGGTCCGGGGAGATCCCGGACCGGCTTTTTTATTGGCCCGCAGCGCGTCTGAAAAGTCGGGAGCGCGGGCGTCCCGCACGCAACCGAGCCGTGCGAAACGCGCATCAATCATTCATGCGCGGATTCACGCAGCGCAGCGCGTCGGAGTTGTACGCGCTGAAAATTTCCCTCACCTGCGCGGCCGTGAGCTTGCGCCGCGCGGCGACGGTCGCGGTCGCGCGTTTCTCGGCGATGTCGCGCATATTGCGCACGGGCGTTTTGCTGCTCTCAAAAACAACAGCCTCCTCGTAGTTCGCCTCGGCGAACCACTCCGATGCGATCTCCGCTACCTCGCGTGCGGACAGGCCGTAGAGTGTCGGTCTCGGCACGCCGGAAAAATAGCGTTCACGTAAATCCGTATCAACCGTGTAGGTCTCGCGGAGCGGATCGCGGAGCCCCTCGCGCGATCTGCTCCAGTCGCCGTGCGGTGCCCAATCGCACACACCGACCGTGTACGGCCAGAGGCCCGGCCGCTCACCATCGCGCAGCACGAACACGCTGATCGCGTGCATGTCGGCGTTCGCATGAATCGCCAGGGCCATCACGCGCGCGACCTGACTGGTGGTGAGGCCGTCCGGGACGGACACCCACATTTTCAGACGCTTGACGCGCCCCACGTCGACGCGCTCGCTTTTGAGCATTTCAAATTTCGGCACCGCGTTCGTCTGCGCGCGGCCAACCGCCGCGTATGTGAAAACGAGAATCGCGGCGCACAGGTTGATCAATGATTTTTTCATGATGAATCTCCCCTCCGTTTTTTGTCGCCTGCGTCCGCCTCCGCACCGCTGACAAAATGCTTTTTGAACGTATCAAAATCCCTGATCAGTTGCAGCACCGCCTGCGATCGTTCGTCGCTGATTTTATCCTCGTTGAGGAGCTGCGCTTCGAGCTCAATGACCCGGTTTAAAAGCATCTGGCAATTGGGACACGTTGCAACTGTTTGGCTACTCGTCTCACGTTCGAGCTGGCAGATGCGCTGGTGTAATTTTGCGCTCACGGGCCGGTCGCCGCGCCGGATGAAACCGAGCATTGACCGGCTAATTCCTAGCCGTCTCGCCAGTTCTCCCCAATCGATGCCTAGCGAAAACCTTAGCTTATTCAACCGTTCATTCATGGCTACCTTTTTGCTACATTTGGACTTGACCGCGTTGCAACCAAATTGCTACTATGCGCACATGTAACGGTGACATGTCACGCGGGAAGGGTAGCACATGGTGATGAACAGGAAAAGCAAAACATCGATCAGACGGGAGACGCGCACGGTTTTCCCCGGCATCTGCCGCGACGCTCGACGCCTGGGAGTGAGCCGACACCATCTGTGGTCGGTGCTCTCGGGACGTCGCGAGAGCGATGTTTTACTGCTGCGCTACGCAGCGCTGAAACAACAGGAGGAATAAGCGATGAACAGGACAGAACAAAAAACACGGATGCAGCCGTGGGAGCGGCGCGAACGTGAGCGGGCAACGAAACTCTGGCGCGACCCGAAAGAGCGGGCGGGAGACAGCGAATTCGTCCTGCTGCTGATGAAAGCCGAGCACGGCGATCAGCAGTACGTGCTCCCGGCGCACGATATGGGAGACTACGGATGGGAGACGACGGCCGGCCGGCGGATCACCGCAGGCGTGGCCGGCTGGATGCCCATGAGCGAGGCGGTGACCATTCTGAGGCGCGCGACGCGCGGAGACCTGAAGCGATAGGAGGCGCGCCCGTGATGGAAAACATGCACGCTGATACGATTTTACGGTTGCCGCTGTGGCGCGATGCGGCAGAGGAACTGCCGCATCAGGGCAGGACCGTCCTGCTACTGGTGCGCGGCGGAACCGAGCGGCCGCAATACCTGGCGCTCGGCTACCACACTAAACAATTCGGCTGGCTCACCCACACCGGCAACCGGGTGTCGCGCGGCCTGATCGGTTGGATGCCCGAGGCGGACGCGATCGAATGCCTGAGCCGCGCGAGGAGGGGCCAATGAGCAAAATCCGACATTGCCAGTGCGGCGCGAAACCCGTCCACCGCGTCGAGCGCGACGACATCCGCGACAAGCGTCGGCGACGCATCCGCGAGCGCCTCATGTGCCCGGCGTGCGGCAACGCGACCGCGCCTCACTCCTCGCGTCGCGCGCTGCGCGAGGAGTGGGAACACTCCGGCTGGTGCGGCATGGGGGAGATTCTGGGATTGGCGCAGCGCGGCCCGATGCCGATGGAGCAGATTTGCGCGGCGCTTGAAAAGTACAATCCTCCATGCCTGCTGCCAAAGTGCGAGACGCAGCTGTGGGGGCAGCCGAGAACCGTGCGCCCTGCGCTGGTCGCAAAGGTGTTCGGTAATGGCAAACGGGTCATCCGTCTTATGCCGCTGCACACGCGGCCCAACTACTACCTCGTGCGCATCGACGACCGTTGGGACATGAACAACGACGGCGACGACATGTGTCTGCGCGATCACCTCGACGAGATATTAGATGAGATCGGAGAGGAGTTCGGAGAGCGCGACGAGGACGAGACGGGGTGCCCGCTCAAGCGCTGGCCCGAGTTAAAGGAAGAGCCGGGAGTGTACTGGGATATCGCACAAGAAAGTGACTTGCCTCCCTACGGACGTCGCGCTCGCAGCGGCGAGGCAGCGTGGAAGCTCGTAGCGTGGATCGGCGCGGCATTCGCGGCGGCCGTGCTAGTGTTAACCTCGCCGAGCGCGCTGCTGATTGTTTTTTACGTCGCGCTAGTAACCTACTACTGCATAAAAATTGGGGAGATAGATCAATGAAGCGCCTCATCCACCGCACGCGTCCGCAAGCGCGCTACGGCCTGGCCTGGGCCGGCTGGACGCCGGCCTCTGACTGGGAGGTGGTCGATGGGCGATTCCAGCGCATGTGGCGCGGGCCGCGACGCGGTCGCCGCCGCGCGGTGATCACGCGCGAGAGCGGCGTGTGGGCATGGCGCGTTTTCGAGTGGCGGCGCGACGCGTGGCTAGAAATTGCGCGCTCGCTGCACTACACCCGACGCGCACCCTACTGGTGCGCTCAACAGGCGATGCCATACGCGGATTTAGCATCGAGAAGCAAATGAATTTCCGGCGGGTGCCGGAAACCGCCCGCGCATCTCTCCGCTCGGACGCGAATGGAGTTTCCGCTGATGCGCGGGCGGTGGTTTTTGAAACAAAGGAGGACAGGAAAAATGGCAACGATGACAGAGAAAATCACATTTGCCACGTGTAAAAAATGCGGGCATGAACCATACGTGGATTTTATCCCGCGCCCTCGCGACATTCGCGGGTGGTATGCCGAATGCCAGTGCGGGATTCCGATTTACGGGAAAACATACCGTGAATGCAGGAGCAATTGGAACGAAAACGAGTCATGGTTTGATAAGCGGGCGATCAGAGATGTGCTCAGAGAGCGCCGTAGGCAGAATGAGGGATGGGGCGAGCAAAATCATGATCCGCAAACCTGGTTATCGGTTTTGGTTGAAGAGGTCGGCGAGATGGCAAAGGAGGCAAACGATCTGCACTTTTGGGCGGCGAACGGTGGCGGCCGAGATGACATCAGGGCGCGGCTGTACACCGAGGCGGTGCAGACTGCGGCGGTTGCGCTCGCGATTGTCGAATGCCTGTTGCGTGGCAAATGGCGCTGGCCCGAGCAGTGTCGGGAGCGCACGGAATTAGCCGAAATCCTGCGCGGTCTGAAACTGCGCGGCGTAATTACAGATGCGGACATCGAGCGGCTGGAGCAGAGCGGGGAGGCGCATCATGCAGGGTGAGTTCAGAATGGAAATCAATCTGCCAGCAACGCGCTACGTGCTCAATCTCGCGGCGGCCAAGGGAGTGCTGTCCGTGCTGGAGACGTTCGGCGACGACTGTAGCTCCGTGTGCAAAACCATGCGCGGCGACCTGCGCGCGGCGATCGCGCTGTATGAGGCGAACGGCAGCATGCCCGCTTACGGGGAGCCGGAGATCTCCGAGGAGCACGAATACCGGTTCGTGCTGGCCGACGCCGCGCCGTCAGCAGACGCGCCGCGCTGCCTAGCGTGCGGAGCGCCGGCACGGGAGATACCGGCAGGGGCGGAAGACACGGAGCCGCTCTATGTGTGCGACACACCCGACTGCATGCGTCGCGGACGGCCGTTGGCGCGCTGTTTTTTCGACACCGCCCAAGCGGACAACTAAGGAGAGGGACATGGGAGAAGCGAAACGGAGAGGATCATACGAAAAGCGCCGGGCGGAAGCAGAGGCGCGGGTCATGGCCGAGGCCGCGCACGGCGCGACGCGCAACATGGTGGCACTCACGAACACCGAGGCGTACGAATACGCCGAGCGCGGCGAGGCGCGCGCGGCCGGCTGCATGGCGGTCACGGTCTGCGGTATCGGAATCGCGGCCTGTGTATTGCTAGGGTTACTGCTCGCAGGGCCGTGCCGGCGCGCTCCTCAGCCGGGGCCGGAGAGTCTCGCCGCTAACATCGCAGCGGGCATCTACGGCGACGAACTGGCCGACTGTGGGGGGCACTGAGATGCAGGCGCGGCCACAACAAATGACGCTCTTTTCAGAGCCGGAAGCGGCAGCCGTTGACGCGTTGCAGACGGCCTGCAAACCGCCTTGCAATGTTGATGCAACGGACGGCCGCGCACCGATCGGACGCCTGCCGAATACATGCACGCCGGCACAGGCGCATCGCGCGATCGGTGTTTCTGTCCGCCAGATCAAGTACTGGGTGGAGGACGGAACGTTGCTGGCCGTGAACTCCGCGCGCAACCCGATCCACGGGCGCGCTAAAAAAAAAGGCAAGCTCGACCGGTGGCGCATCGTGGTGCGCCGCGTGCCGGGATTGTTCGACACGCCAGAAATGATGGCTTTCCCCACGCTCGAAGAGCTTGTCGCGAAAGCCTCGAACGCGAGGGCAGCACAATGAAAAAACAGCTTTACTCAGACCCGGCCGCGCGGCCGGAGGAAACCGCCGAGGCGCTCGCCAAGGCGGCGGTGAACACGGCGCAACGCGCATTATTCACGGCACAGCTTGCAGCCGACGCTCTGAAAAAAGCCGGCGACAGCCAGCGCCGAGGCGCGCAAAAACAGCAACGATTCCGCGCGGACGCCGCCTACATGACGGCGCTGCGCGACGCGCTCCTGGACGCGCTCAACACGGTGCCGGAGCAAGCGCGAAAACGGATTTCAGCGTCGGGGGCGCGGTTGACCTCCGACGAACTGATTGACCTGCTCGCAATGAGCGTGCAGGGCTAGACAACCACACAAAAAGGAATCACGCAACATGGCGAAAAAAGAGACTAGCGGGCAGCCGAAGGCGAACGCGGCGGCGAAGAAAACCACACCGAAAGCGAAGGGAGGAAACAAAGGCAAAGGCAAGGTCAAAAACGAAGTCACCGCGCCGGCCGAGGTGCCGGAGGTGCTGCCGCCGACCACCGAGTCGGTGACACCGCAGCCAACATCAATCGTGAAACGCGAGGAAGACAACGAGTCGCTCGCGCGTCTGGAGATGAGCATCCAGCGCGATATTCAACTGTCGTCGCGCCTGGACAAGGCCGGCGCGATGGTCGCGATCAAAATCGGCCTCGCGCTGGAAAGCGCAAAGGCGCTGCTCAAACACGGCGAGTACGGCGGATGGATGCGCAGCCGTTTCGGCGATGTGTTCAGCGAGCGCAAAGGACAGTATTACGCCAAGCTCGCGAAGGCGTTTCTACAAAGCGAAGCGGGCGCGCAGTTGCTTTTGCCCGCGCCGAGCGAGGCGGGCAACTGGCTGGTGCTGGCCGACGACGGCAGTGCGCTGCACGCGAGCGTCGACGCGTTCGTGGGCGATATGACGATCGCTGAATTGCTCGATAAGCACGGCGTGCGCCCGGCAAAAACGAAGGGCGGTTATCGCCCGGCAGCATGGCTGGTTACGCAATACCAAGGTGAGCACCCTCACCTGAAAAACAAGGCGTTCGATCTATGGTCGAAAGAGGATCGCGAAGAATTCATGAAGTGGCAGGCGGCGCAGGTGGACGGCGACGACGCCGTCGCGCGGCGCATGGCTGCCGAGAGCACATGGATGAACGTTCGCACGACACTGGCCGACCACGGGCTCGGGCGCAAAACCTACGCGCTGCTCCCTCAGGAGCAGCTTATCGAAACCTATGAGCTGCTCGCGCAGGTTTGCCGGGCGCTCAAAAAAGCGACAGAGGAGGCATGATGGTAGGAACTGAAATCATCACAGGCGCGTGCGTCCCCGAGCGAGACGCCGCCGAATTCGCGCAACTCCCCGACGACGTAAAGTGGGAGGTGCTGGACCTGCTCGAAGTTTGCCGCACCGCTGCCGCAGCGCCGCGCCCGCGCGCGTCGCTGGCCGATGCTGCGGAGAAAAACAGGCACAAGCCGGGCTGGTCGTTCAAATCGCTAGAACGCAAATTCTACGCGCTCAGGAACACCGGCGACTGGCGCGCGCTCGTGAACGGAGCGAAGACCATCGGCGGCGGCAAAGCCGAATGGATCACGCCGACCGTTCTCGAAGCGTGGCGCACTTATTGCGACAACCACCCGCGCTCGATGAAAAGCGCCTACATCGAAATGTGCGCGGCCTTCAAATCAGGCGAGATGATCGGCGATGTCGACTGGCGACGCGTGTGGAAAGAGCTGCCGGAGTTGCGCGCGAAACCCATGCCGACGAAGTGCCCGCCCGGCATGCCGTTGCCGCCCGGCTGGTCATATCACAATCTGATGCGCCACAAGCCGAAGCGCATCGAGACCGTCGCCGCACGGCGTGGGCCGCATGCTGCGCGCAAACTGTCAGCGCGCGTTCACACCACGCGCGAGAATCTGCTGCCGGGGCAGCAGTACGAATTCGACGATATGTGGCACAATACCACGGTCGTCGTTCGCGGTTACCCGAAGGCCGTGCGCCCGCTCGAACTGGCCTGCATCGACATCGCAAGCGCCAACAAAATCGCGTTTGGCCTCAAGCCGCGCATGGAAGATGAGACAGGCAGGCGGCGCAACATCACCGAGGCCGACATGCGGTTCCTCGTCGCGCACGTTCTCTGCAACATCGGCTACCACAAGGACGGCTGTCTGCTGCTCGTGGAGGGCGGCACGGCCACCATTCGCGACCGCCTGAAAAAGGTGCTGCACGAATTGAGCGACGGCAAGATCGAGGTCAGCACATCCGGCGTCGACCGGCAAATCCCGATCGGCAAGTGGGGCTATGACACGAAAGGCAATCCCGATCATAAAGCGCATATGGAGTCGTGGCACAACCTCGCGCAGAACCGGCTCGATGCGTTGCCGGGCTACACCGGATCAAATGCGCGCCTTGATAAGCCGGAAGATCACGAGGCGTTGTGCAAGGTCGTGGACAAGATGCTGGCCGCGTCCTGTTCACTACCGCCGGAACTCGCCGCGCGCCTGCGGTTTCCGGTGCTCGACTGGGACACGTTCAGCGATGTGGTCCACGAAGTCTACGCGCAGATCGCGTGGAGCAGCGACCACACGCTCGAAGGCTGGCACAATCGCACCGAGCGCCAGTGGCGCGTCCACCCCGCCGACCTCTGGCACAGCGAGTGCGATTTTCTCGCGCTCCCGCAGGAGGTGCAAGATCGTCTCGCGCCGCTCGTCGCAATGCCCGGCAACACACAGGTAGCCCGCAAGTCACGTGCGCGAGTGTGGGAGGAAGGTCAGCGCGATCTGGTGCGCCTGCCAGATTGGGCCGTGACCATGATCTGCGGCGACGACCTAGCTCAGGCGCGGCCGTGTCCGGCGATGGCCGAGGTAGTGTTCGTGAACCAGGACATCGAGAGCGGGCGGCCGCAGACCTACCGTCTCTCAACCTGCACCGGCCCGGCCGGCGAACGCGTGCAGCTCAAAGAAGGTGAGATGTACCTGTGGACGATCAACCCATTTGATCCGCGACGGATTTTCATCACGGATACGTGGGGGCGCTACGTCGGCCGCTGCAACCGCGTCGACGTGGTCGATCGCGCGGATATCGAGGCGGTCGGCCGCGAGATCGGCATCGCGCGCCGTGAGCTCGACGACGCCCTTGCACCGCTTGCACGGCGTTCTCAAGCGAAAGCTCGCGACATGATCGCGAACATGCGCACAAACGCCGCTATTCTGCGCGCTGGCGGCCAGGCAGAGGCCGCGCGCATAGAAGCGGAGCGTGCGATCAGCGCCGAACGTCGCGCGGCTACGCGCGGAATCACGCTGGATGATCTCTGCGCGGGCGAAACCGAAACCGACGACGGCGCACTATGCGTCGCCGACACAACAGACCTGCTGTAATCACAAAAAAAGGACAGACACAAATGAGCAAAGAAGACACTGACAAAATCGTAGCCCAGTCTCAGCGCATGAGCATCCCGGGCGATCAAGTACAAACGGCACTCGCACGACTGCTGGAGGATGGAGAAATCACAGAGGCAGATAAAGCCGAAATCTGGTGGTTCTATTCGTATTGCATGGATCGCTCAATGACACTGGAGGATGCCGGAAAAGCCATCGACAAAGACGCGAGCACGGCCTACAGGTTGTTTATGGGGCGCTACGCCGCACGCTACGACAACCTCATCGAGGCGGTTCAACGCTACCACAAACTCGCAGACGCGCGAGGTAACCGCAAGGTGATCGGGTTCGTAGAAACATCAACGTGGAAAAAGATAGATCAGGTCTGCCGCCACGCGCTAGTCGGTCAACTGCCCGCGTTCATTTTCGGCGACTCACAGATCGGGAAGACGAGCTGTTTGATGGAATTCACGCGGCGCAACAATCACGGTCAAACCAAGTACATCCGCATGCCAGCAGCACCGACGTTTTGGCAAATTCAGCGCGAGGTCGCGAAAGTCTGCTACATATCTGCGAAAGCGTCATCGAGCGAGATACGAACACGCGTGTTCGACTCAATCAGCGATCAGATGCTGCTGATTTTTGACGAAATGCACCAGCCGCTGATCAGTAGTAGCAACGCGACCGCTGTGCGCATCATAGAGTGGTTGCGCGAGCTATACGACCGCACCGGTTGCGGCATCGTGTTTTGCGGCACACGGGTGTTTCGCGATGAGATCGAGACCGGCAAGCTTGCACTCATTCTGGAGCAGTTTCGTCGCCGAGGCATCATCCGTCTACAGTTGCCAGCGACCCCGCCGAAAAGCGACATCAACAGGTTTGCCGCCGCCTTCGGCTTGCCGCCGCCAGACGGTGATGCCGCCGAGATCATCGCAACTATGCTCAAACAATCTGGACTCGGGCAGTTCGTCAAGTTTTTGCAGAGCGCATCCAACCTAGCCGCGAAGCAAAAAAAGGAAATGTCGTGGGATCATTTTGTGATCGCCTACGATGTCATTCTGAAACTCTCAAACAAGGAATAAACATGTCACAAAAAATCAAACCGCGACCCGGCTACATGATCGATCGCTTCGGCGATGAGATACCCAATCGACTGATATCGTCATACGACAAAAAGCGCGACCAGATCGTGCGCCGTATTTTGAAGCGCTACGAAAAAGCGCGGGCCGACCTCGAAAAAGTTCAGGCCGAAACCCTGAGCGATCTCGACACACTCGAAGAGGCCGCGCTGGCCGATGCCAACGTCAACGATTTCAGAGCGAAGGGCGGAAACGTCACGGTCAGCAGCTACGACGGCCTGATTACCGTGCGCGTTAAAAACCGCGTATTCAGCGCGATGGATGAACGTGCATCGATCGCGAAAAACCTGCTTGATGAGTTCGTTGCCGAGCTCACAGAGGGTCAGGAGAAAAGCGACATCGTTCAGATCGTGAATAGCCTGCTCGATACGCCAAACGGCGGAATCAACCGCACAGCGGCACTCCGCGTGTTGCGCCTGAATCTCAAGTCAGAAAAATTCCGCAAGGCGAAGGAGCTGCTCGCAGATTCGATGTACGCATCGCAATCGAAATCCTACATCTATGTCGAGCGCCGCGCGGATCGCGCGGCCGAGCCTGAACAGATCGTCCTCGATATTGCAAAGATCATGCCGGCGAAAGAAATTAAGCCCGCGCCCTGATCGTGCTAAAACCCACACGAAACCCCCTGTGCAGCCACGTTGCAACGGCCGCGCAGGGGTTTTTCATTTCCCGTGATTCCTCAAACCGTTGATACGTGCGCCTGAAATGTCGGTTTTTCCCTCACACCGACGCGCTGGCCACTCCGCATCGAAAAACCCCTTTAAAACCGGGCCTTTCAGCCTTTTTCAGCCTTTTTCAGCCTTTCCCCAACCCCGTTGCTAAACTGCGAAAAACTCCCGCCAGAATGCCGCTACCCTATCATCTATTTTGAATTACACCCAAACTCCGGTTTTATTGGGGTTCTTCATTGACGGGGGGCGTGGGGCGTGGGACAATCACGAACCATGAAGACCCGGAGGTGTGGCGACGGCGACGGACGCCCCGCGTTCCTGCCGGTGCCGACATGCAGATTTCTGGAGCCTGTGAAGAAAGAGAAAGAGGGATGAATCGATGAGCCGTAAGGTTTTGTTGTCAGCAAATGAGGCGGTCGCATGGGCGGCCTGCAAGGCGGGTTGTGCTGTGGCGTCGGCCTATCCCGGAACGCCGAGTACCGAGATTCTTGAGCAAGTGGCGAAGTTCAAGGACTCGATCTACTGTGAGTGGGGCGTGAATGAAAAGGTCTCGATGGAGGTCGCCATCGGCGCCTCGATCGCTGGCGCACGTGCACTGACCGCCATGAAGCATGTGGGCCTCAATGTGGCGATGGATCCGCTGATGACCTACACGTATGTCGGCGCGAACGGTGGTCTGGTGGTGGTCACGGCCGACGACCCCGGCATGCACAGCTCGCAGAATGAGCAGGACTCGCGCAATCTGGTCAAGTTCGCGCGCGCCGCGCTCTTCGAGCCCGCCGACAGCCAGGAGACCTTTGACATGGTGCAGGCCGCGTTCGAGGTCTCGGAGCAATTTCAAGTGCCGGCGTTTGTACGGCTTTCGACCCGCACGTCGCACACCTCGACGGTCGTGGATGTCGGTGACGATTTCGGGCCGGGGTACCCGGAGCGCAAAGAGTACGTCAAGGATATTCGGCGCTACATCCCCGTTCCGATGTTTGCGCGTCCTCAGCGTCTGAAGGCGCAGGAGCGTACCGCTGCCTTGCGTGCTTTCGCCGGTGAGACGCCGTTCAACCGCGTCGAGCGCGGTGACGACCGTCTCGGCATCATCACCTCCGGCGTGACATACCAGTATGTGAAGGAGGTCTTCCCTGAGTTCAGCGTGCTCAAGCTGGGCTTCACCAATCCGTTGCCGATCGAGCAAGTCAAAGCGTTTGCGGCGAGTGTGGAGCGTGTACTGGTGATTGAGGAACTGGATCCGTTCCTAGAGGATCAGGTGCGGGCGTTGGGTATCAAGGTGGTCGAGCATGCGACCGAGTTGAACATGCACGAGATGAATCCGATGCGCCTGACCGCGTTGCGCAAGGAGTTGCTCGGCGATGTCGAGTTGCCCGTCGTGACGCGCGCGGACGCCGGTCTGCCGACGCGTCCGCCGGTGCTCTGCGCCGGTTGCGGCCATCGCTCGGTCTTCTACACGCTGGCTAAGTTGGGCGCGACCGTTACGGGCGACATCGGATGCTACACGCTGGGCGCGTTTCCTCCGCTCAACGCGATGGACACCACGATTTGCATGGGGGCCTCCGTCGGCAATGCCTACGGTATGGAGAAAGCCGGCAAAAGCGGACGCCTCTGCGCGGTGATCGGCGACTCGACCTTCTTCCATTCCGGCATGACCGGCATCCTGAACGTGCTCTACAACGGCGGCACGATCACCACGATCGTGCTCGACAACCGCATTACCGGCATGACCGGCCATCAGGACAATCCGGGCTCCGGGCGTACCCTGCGTGGCGATCCCGCGCCGGTTACGGACATTGCAGAAATCGCCAAGGCGATGGGCTTCAAGCGCGTGGTGAGTGTAGATGCGTATGACATGGCCGCCTTGGAGCGCGTCCTCAAGGAGGAGCTGGATGCGCCCGAGCCGTCGGTCGTGATCGCCGGCGGCCCTTGCCGCATTGCCGCCAAGCTGACGAACGCCGGCACTTTCGAGGTGGACGCGGAGAAGTGCAAGGCCTGCGGTGCCTGCTTCAAGTTGGGCTGCCCCGCGATTGAGCGCGGCGAGCCGACGCCGGACGGCAAGCGGTTCAAGTCGCGCATCGATCCCGTGCAGTGCGCGGGATGTACCATGTGCGAGCAATTGTGCAAATTTGGAGCGATCAAGCGGGTGCGGTAGCCGGTCACATTCTTCTTATTATGGGTAAAAAAAAGACATTCAAATATCCGCACGGGACGCCGATACGTACTGATATGGAACCGCTTTTGGCTTTTGCTAACGCCCATATCGGAAAGTTACTGTCGGCTTCGCTGGTGTGCGAAATGGCGGATGTCGAATCGCCCAAAACGCATGACTGTTTGCTGCGCAACGGTGTGACTTTACTGACTCACCGTGAATGTCCGGGGTTGTTGCAAAACGGTCAGATGCTTTTTTGGCCGGCAGATGATGATCGGCCAGAGGTGAGCAGTTCGAGCCCGCCTGTGTCGGCGTATGATCCTAATGACGGACGACGCTTTGTTCCAGAGCGTAAACTTAGGCTCAGCGATATCAAGAACACGCTTTTCGAAGGTGATTGTCTGGAGATATTGCCGTTTTTTCCCGATGCCTGCGTAGACATGGTGCTATGTGATCTGCCTTACGGGACAACTCAAAACAAATGGGACAGTCTTATCCCTTTGGATCCACTTTGGGAGCAGTACCGCAGGATTCTTAAGCCGAGAGGTGTCGTGGTGTTAACCGCGCAGGGGATTTTCACTGCCAAAGTTATTTTGAGCAACGAGGCGTGGTTCAAATACAAAATCGTCTGGGAAAAATCCAAGCCTACAAATTTCTTGAACGCTAAAAGACAGCCGCTCAGAAAACATGAGGATGTGTGCGTTTTTTATGCTAGGCAACCGGTCTACAACCCGCAGATGAATAGCGGCGAGCCGTACGATAAAGGTGTGCGGAAAAACCAATTGTCCGGCAGCTACGGTGATTTCCAACCGGCACGTGTGAAGAGCAGCGGTGCGCGCTATCCTACGGACGTGGTCTATTTCAAAACAGCCGAGAGCGAAGGGCCGGTGTGGCATCCTACGCAGAAACCTGTTGAACTCGGGCGGTATTTAATTCGGACGTTTACCGAGCCTAGAGCACTGGTGCTTGACAACGCTTTTGGGAGCGGGAGCTTTCTTGTCGCTGCTGCGCTGGAAGGGCGAAGTTATACCGGCATCGAGCGCAATCAGGATGTGCATCTGTTCAAAAAGGTCCAAGTTGATTACGTGGGGGTCGCGCGCGAGCGGATCGAAGGGAGCTCTTGCCAAACCCCTTGTGGCATGGGCGTCCCGCCCATGAAACACGGGCAAGATGCCCGTGCCACACCTGCAAGCAAAGGGTCTTGCAAAAACCACGGAAGCATCGCATAGACCTTACGCAGGTATTGTTGACGCTTTACCGTATTCGAAATTGTGTTAAAAAGGATTGAAGGAGAAGAGCATGGGAGAAGAGCATGGGAGAAGAGCATGGGAGAAGAGCATGAGTGAGAAAGTCACAAACGTTTCTTTAGTGGGCGTGGGCGGTCAGGGCATTCTGCTCACCAGCGATATTCTGGCGCGGACAGCGGCGCTGGCCGGGCTGGATGTGAAGAAGAGCGAGATCCACGGCATGGCACAGCGCGGCGGCAGTGTGATCAGCCAAGTGCGCTTCGGCGAAAAAGTATACTCGCCGATCATCCCGGATGGTGCCAGCAACCTGCTGGTTGCGTTCGAGCGGCTGGAGGCGCTGCGTTGGCGGCATCTGCTCGCGGCGGACGGCAAGGTGCTGATCAACGACATGAATATGACGCCGGTCACAGTCTCGAGCGGCCAGCAGGCTGCGGTGACGGATCTGGATGACCGTCTGCGCGCCGAATATCCGTCCGCGCTGTATGTTGACGCGCTGACGATCGCCAAGGAGATGGGCAACACGCGCACGATGAACATGGTGTTGGCGGGCGCGCTCTCGACCCTGACGCCGTTCAGCGCCGAGCTGTGGCAACAGGCGATGCGTGAGCGCATCGCGGCCAAGTTCATTGATCTGAACCTCAAGGCGTTTGAGGCGGGACGCGCACGCGGCGCAACGTCGGCGTCCTGAATAGAGCCGTGTTCGCGCGACTCCTCCAGCTCGTGAAGGGACGCCGCAGCGAGCGGCGCGACCTGCCGCGTTCGGCGGTGGTGGGCGCTTGGGGTGAAGAGCGCGCGGCGGTGTTTCTCAAGGCGGCCGGCTTTTCGATCATCGGACGGAATGTGCGTCCGAATCGTCGCGATGAGATCGATCTGGTGGTGCGTCGCGGCGACACGCTCGTGTTCGTCGAGGTCAAGACGCGCCAGCGCGAGGATTTCGGTCGGCCGCTCTCTGCGATCGACGCCCGTGAGCGCCACGCGCTGAATCGCGCGGCGGCGGCTTTCGTGCGTAAGGCGGGTTATCCGCGCCTCTACTTTCGCTTTGATGTGGTCGAGGTGCTGGGCCAGCCGGAGGAGGGTGAGCCGCTGATCCGGCATGTTGAAAATGCCTTTCCGTTTGAACCGCGTCTGCGCTTCTCACGGCAATAGGGAGGATGGTATGCAAAGAGGGTCAAGGATGGGATGGATCGCGCGGGTTGCGGTTGCGGGCTGTGTGGTGTGGGTGTCGGCGTGCCGTTTGCTGGATACGCCGAAGGCGGATGCCTGGATGAAGCAGGCGCGGTCTTACGCCCTGACGCCCGCAACCGATTGGGTGTATCCGGTCGAGGTTGTGCGCAGCGAGGGCGCGGTGGAGGGGGCGGAGCATCTGCTGGCCGAGGATGGCGTGAGCTGTCGGCTGGTTTACGAGAACGGCGCTCCCAAGCCGGTGGTGATTCTCGACTTCGGGCGGCAGAGCGTCGGCGGATATGCGGTCTTTACGGTGACGGCGGATCTGGGTGCGCCGGTGGTGCGGCTCTCCTATGCGTGTCACCCCGACGGGCTTTCGGAGACCGGTTGTTTCACACGCTCGACCAGTGCCCGCTACCTCGGCCCGACGCTTGACCTGCCGATTCTGCCGGCGAATGTCTACCGGCATGAGACTTACACGATACCGCGTGCCGGACGCTTCATCGCGCCGTTGATCCAGGGCCAGACCCGGTATGTCAGGCTCCAGCTCGACACGCCCGGCACCGAGGTCAGCATCGACGCCGTGGCGATGGTGAACAGCGAGGTGTATGACCGCACGCCGCACGACGGGCTCTTCCTGTGCAGCGACGAGCGTCTGAACCGGCTGTGGGCGATCAGCGCATGGACGTTGCAGATTGCCTCATTTCCGAATCACGATGCCTGGAAGTGCGTGGACGGCTGGCTGTTGCCGCGCAAGTTGGAGCAGGCCGAAGAGGTTGGGCTGAGCCGCGACGGCGCGTCGTGGGGTGACGTGCGGATCGAGACGACCTTCGAGTTGCGCACCAATCCCGATCATGTGTCGGCGGCCGGACTCGCCTTCCGTGCGGCGGACGCGCGCAACGCCTATCTGGCGGAGGTCGATCTCGATGGCGTGGTGAAGTTGCTGGCGCGGCAGGACGGACGCGATCGTGTGTTGTGCGAACGCCGTCTGTCTGGGCCGTTGCTGGACGGCTTGCGTTACAAGTTGGAGGTCGAGGCGTTCGGGCCGATGTTGGTGGTGCGGTTGGACGATGTCGAAGTGGCGCGTGTCGAGGACGACACTTTCGCGAACGGTCGTGTGGGCTTCTACACGCCTAAAGAGAAGTGGCCGCTCTTCGACGACATCCGGGTGACGAATGCCCGCGGGCGTGTGCTGTTGAAGGACAATTTTTCGCGCGGGCTCGACCAATGGGACTTCGCGCGTACGCTGCCGTTCGTGGCAGACGGCGCGAAGCGCGACCGGCTGGTCTGGTCGGGCGACCTCTACTTTGCGCAGCGCAGCGCGTATTACGCTTCGGCGCAGCCCGTCTATATGCGCGACTCGCTGCGCATGCTCGCTTTCAATCAGACGGCGGACGGATACGTGCACGCCTCGCCTTATCCCGAGCGCAGCGTGCCGCCGGCACGCGACGATTTCGGGCCGTTCCCCTCGGATGAGTTCGCGGCGTGGCTGGTGCCGGTGGCGTGGGATCACTTGCTCTATACCGGCGACCGCGAAACGCTCCGCGAACTCTGGCCGGCGATCCAGCGGTTGCTGAGTTATCTGGAGGCGCATATCGGGAGTGACGGCCTGTTTCAACAGCGTCCGGAGACCTCCAAGCACGCCTGCAACTTGAATCTGGGCGATGTCCGCAAGCGCGCCTACATGAATCTCTTGCTGTGCGCGGTCTTCAGGGATGCCGCGCGCATCGCCGATGAACTCGAGCTGCCGGGTGAGGCGGCGATCGCACGGCGTCGCGAGGCGTCACTCCGGGATGCGCTCGACCGTCATCTGTGGGACGAGGCCGGCGGATTTTACCGAGAGGCGGTCGAGACACCGCGCTTCGGAGCGGAGGCCAACGCGCTTGCGTTGTCGTTGGGGTTGGTTTCACCTGAGCGGGCGCGACGCATCGCGCCGCAGTTCAAAAAAATCGGTCACGGCAAGTTCCAGAGTCTAGCCAGCCGCGGCCGTTTCGAGTACGGCTTTGCGCAGTCCGGTTTGCAGATGCTCTTCGATCACAACTGGTTCAAGTTGCTGGACGATGAGTGGAAAGGCGCCTGGACCACGACCGAATGCATGGGCTTGATGAGAAAAGGGTGGGGGGATGAGTCGCATCCCGATACCGCGATCGCGCATCACTTCAGCGCCTACCTGCTGGGAGTCGCGCCGCTTGAGCCGGGGTTCCGCCGCTTCCGCGTGCGGCCGCAGGTGACACGCGAGGTGAGTTGGGCCAAGGGCCTCGTGCCGACACCGCACGGCGCTGTACGCTGCGAATGGGAACTCACGAACGACACGCTCGAACTGTTGCTGACCGTGCCGAAGGGGACGCGGGCAGACATCGTGCTGCCGGGATGCCTGCGTGTGACGGTTAATGGCTGTGTGCGCGTCCCGACCGATTTGCCGGCCGGGCGCTATCGTGTGGTTGCGGAAGGGGTGTCGGCCGAGGCGTGGCACGATCCGACGTTTCGACGCTCGACGGTAGACCGGCAGCTCGCCTACTCCGCCAAGGCCTCCAGCTCGCATGAGATGGGCGGGTGGGGGATCGCCCATCTTTTTGCGCCGGATCAGGACGGTGCTAAGGGATACAGTTCGAAGGCCCACGCCACGGCCGATGCCGAGGAGTGGATCGAGATCGATCTGGGTGAAGAGCGCACGCTGGGGCAGCTTGTGTTGGTGCCGCGTCGCGATGTAGTCGGTACGGACGGCTCGGCGGCGGGCTTCCCGCGTGCGTTCACGGTCGAGTTGGCAAAAGAGCCCGATGTCTACACAACGATCAAAAAAGTGGACGACACCCCAACCCTCGGCGAAGACGGGTTGACGATCGACCTCTACTCGGTGATCGGTTATCCCTCTGCGCGATACATTCGGATCGCCGCCACACGTTTAGGCGCGCCGGCGAGCGATGAGGCGGGACGCTACCGCTTGCAGTTCGCGCGTGTGCGGGTACTCCGACCCGAAGAGTTGCGCAAACAACCGTAATTTGTAAAGGAGCAGTCATGAAAAAGATCCTGTTGTGCGTGCCCTTGACTTCGCTGCTGTTCGCGGCAGTTGCTCAGAACGTTCCTAGTCTGCTGCTCAACGATACCTATCGCATCGTGACCGCAGCCCGGCCGATTCCCGCCGAGGAGTTCGCCGCTACCGAACTGAAAGCCTATCTGGATAAGGTTACCGGCAAGACGTTTGTTGTTGTTTCTGAAGCTGACCATGACGGCACCCCGGCTATCCATTTGGGACAGACCGCCTTGGCTGCTACGAACCGTAGCGGCGATTACGGCAAGGAGGAGTATCACCTCAAAACCGTCGGCAAGAACATCATCATCACCGGCGGTCGTCCGCGCGGTGTTCTCTTCGGGACGTATGAATTTCTGGAGCGCTTCGCCGGCGTGCGTTTTCTGAGCATCAACTTCGAGCACGTTCCTAGTCGGGAGGCCATCGCCGTCCCTGCCGATCTCGACGCTCGCCACACACCGGCATTCATCTATCGCGACATCTATCCCGGACATGCCGAGATCTCGGCCGGATACCGCCGCAAAGTCCGCCAGAACAGCGGCGGCGGACAGGCCCGCTTCGGGTTCAGCGAAAGCTACGGTTCTCCGCGCGGGGTTCACACCATGCACGTCTACTCCGCCGACTTTCCCAGAGAAATCTCTTGGATGAATAAAAACGGGACGCGGCAGATCGTCGGTGAGCCCTTCGGCGGCTCTATCTGTTTCTCTCAGCCTGAAGTTCTGGATCGCTTCGCCGCCAAAGTGAAGGACTACGTCAGTCAAGACCGTGCTCGCTGTAAGGAAACCGGTGCTCCTTGGCCGGTCTTCTACGTCGTTGATCAGAATGACTGTAAAGTCGAATGCTTCTGTCCGGAATGTCAGGAGGTGGTCAAGCAACACGACGTTTCCGGCTTGGTGATCAACTTCATGAACAAGCTCTGGGATCGCGTCAGTGTCGATTATCCCGACATCTACCTGATGATGTTCGCCTATCACGACTCCACGGTTCCGCCCGCCAGCGGCTTGAAGCCCAAGGGTAACGTCATTGTGCGTCTGGCCTACATGGATCACGAATTCGCCGAATCAGGCAAGGTCAAGCGCGATGTCATGTTCCCGCTCTCCCATCCCAACAACAAGCCGTATGACGATGCCATGGCCGCTTGGCACGATTGCGCTGGCAACATCGCGATCTGGGACTACTGGAAGCTGTTCCGTTGCGGCTTTCAGACTCCCATCCACAATCTGGCCGCCATCCCCGGTTTGGTGCGCCGTTATCGCGACATCAACGCCAAGCATTTCTTCGTTGAAATGGAACTCGGCCCGACCGTTCCTCTGACCTTCTTTGACCTGCGCTACTATCTCGGTGCCAAAATGATGGACAACCCCGATCTCGACCCCGACCGGCTGGTCGCCGAGTACATGCCCCTCTTCTACGGCAAGGCCGCGCCCTTCATGCAGGAGTTCAAGACCTACACCGAAAAACGCATGGCGGAAATGGACAAGCCGCTCGGCACGGTCGTGCCGGACAAGCGTCCGTTCCTCGACGCCGTCTTCTTCACCACGCTCAACACCCTGCTCGATCAGGCGGAGAAGGCGGAAGCCGGTAATCAGGCAGTGCTCAACAACATCAAACAAGAGCGGCTGATCGTCGATCACAGCTACCTGTGCCTGTGGAAAACCCACAACAACCCTCTCGGTCTGGACAAGAAAATCCTCCAGCAGCGCATCAGCGAAAACGCCGATATCTTCGGCCGCAAATACTTCCCTTCGGCTTGGAAGCGCGACCGCGAACTCGCGCTGGAGTTCCTCAGTGACAGCATGGACTTCCCGGAAAAGTACGCCAGAATCGAGGCCATGCCGCTCGATGGCTTGGACTTTACCGGACGCGATGTCGTCGAACTCACCGCTGCTGAACTGGACGGCGGCTTTTTGGCCGAAGACCCCGACGCCTTTGGCGGCAAGGCCAAAGTCAAAGACAGCGACGGCAAGCCCGACTACCATGCCAGGCCATTCACCCACGGCGTCTACGACTGGAAATTCAAGAAGCATCTGTCGAGCGCTACCTTGGCAAAGAAAAACACGCCCCAGGACGAAAAGTATCACTGGTATTACGCCGGCCGCATCCGCGTTTATTCCGAACAGACACGCCTCTGGACCCACTGGTCTTGGACGATGAACTTCACCTTCCGCAAGGCCATGCAGAAACAGGAACACAAACAACTCTACGACGTCTACATGTCCGCCAAACTGCAAGGTCCGTCCTACGTGGCGAACTCAAAGCAGCCAGACGAGGTGCGCGTCGACCGCGTCATCCTCGTCAAGGTCAAGCCCGACGAGCCCCCCTTGAGGAAGTGAATAGTGAACAACCCCCAAAAGAGTTGAACTTCCAACACTTTGGTCCCAGGTTTCATCCGCAGATTGATGGACACAGATTTTTTAGGACTCATGATGAGCGTTATGTGTGGGGTCGAGGTTCCCTTTCAGGGCATGCAAATGCGACGTCGGTATCCGGGGTCGCGCTTCGCTTGCTCCGGGTTATGGTGAATCGGTCCGTTGGGCCGGGTTTTCACGCGCCCCGCGTGGGGCGCGACGTGCGGAAGCCGTCGCGGATTTTCTTGGGGAGCATGTTTCAATTCACGCGCCCCGCGTGGGGCGCGACCCCCGCGATCCACTCGCGGTCGCGCAGCTCGAAAGTTTCAATTCACGCGCCCCGCGTGGGGCGCGACTGAAACCGACTGGCTTTCAGACTTTGCTAGAGAAGTTTCAATTCACGCGCCCCGCGTGGGGCGCGACCTGCCGGAGGTGCCGTTGACGCGGTAGGCGGAGTTTCAATTCACGCGCCCCGCGTGGGGCGCGACGCCAACGCGGCCTTCCAGGCGAACGGCAACGGCGTTTCAATTCACGCGCCCCGCGTGGGGCGCGACTATGTGGTCTCGAAAGGGGAGGTTTGTAGATCGTTTCAATTCACGCGCCCCGCGTGGGGCGCGACATCCAGGTTTCGACCACCTCGAGATGACCAGACTTGTTTCAATTCACGCGCCCCGCGTGGGGCGCGACACGGCATCGGTGTGTACGGCCAATCCGGATGCGGTTTCAATTCACGCGCCCCGCGTGGGGCGCGACCTCCTATCGATGTCGCCTGCGGCAACGAAACAGAGTTTCAATTCACGCGCCCCGCGTGGGGCGCGACTTGACATAACCGCAACGTTGCGCTATTATGTGGTTTCAATTCACGCGCCCCGCGTGGGGCGCGACAAAGCGCACGAGAGCACATCCGCCTTGGACCGGGTTTCAATTCACGCGCCCCGCGTGGGGCGCGACGAATCTGGTAATGGACTACGCCGCCTTGATGGAGTTTCAATTCACGCGCCCCGCGTGGGGCGCGACCTGCCGTCCGCGTGTTTCGTCTCCGTGTACGCCGTGTTTCAATTCACGCGCCCCGCGTGGGGCGCGACGACTGCGGCGACGGGACACGGATCGACGTCCACATGTTTCAATTCACGCGCCCCGCGTGGGGCGCGACTATGTCCAGTCAGATCGCATGTGAGCTGCATCTGTTTCAATTCACGCGCCCCGCGTGGGGCGCGACCTCATTTCTCTCTCTCTTTCTGCCTTTCGGCTTTTTGTTTCAATTCACGCGCCCCGCGTGGGGCGCGACTTGACATAACCGCAACGATGCGCTAATATAGTGTTTCAATTCACGCGCCCCGCGTGGGGCGCGACATGGACGGCTGCGGCAAAGGCCGCAATCCGTGCGTTTCAATTCACGCGCCCCGCGTGGGGCGCGACCGGAATGCAAGAAGAGTATGAGTCAATCAGCAAGTTTCAATTCACGCGCCCCGCGTGGGGCGCGACCGGACCTTTCGTGGAATGCTTGGGCCGATAAATGTTTCAATTCACGCGCCCCGCGTGGGGCGCGACGGACCTTTCGTGGAATGCTTGGGCCGATAAATGTTTCAATTCACGCGCCCCGCGTGGGGCGCGACACGAAGCAGAGCGCATTGTGTCAGCGCGTGTCGGTTTCAATTCACGCGCCCCGCGTGGGGCGCGACTGGAAAGACCCGCTGATTGAGGCCACTCGAACAAAGTTTCAATTCACGCGCCCCGCGTGGGGCGCGACCATATATCATAGAACATTGCCTCATGACTAGGAGTTTCAATTCACGCGCCCCGCGTGGGGCGCGACACTGATGCCGCGTGGTTTTTCGTAAAGAAGAAATGTTTCAATTCACGCGCCCCGCGTGGGGCGCGACTTGTACGCGGGCAGAAAGGACTAAGACCATGAACAAGTTTCAATTCACGCGCCCCGCGTGGGGCGCGACCGCTGGTCACAGGCGACGGAAGGCCGGCTGAATGTTTCAATTCACGCGCCCCGCGTGGGGCGCGACTCCCATTTGTCGCGGATCGCCCGCTGCATCTCGTTGTTTCAATTCACGCGCCCCGCGTGGGGCGCGACAACATGAGCAGCGAGACCTCAAGAAATGACGGGTTTCAATTCACGCGCCCCGCGTGGGGCGCGACGGCCAACGGCTACGAGTTGGCGCAGATCAGTCGAGTTTCAATTCACGCGCCCCGCGTGGGGCGCGACCGTTGGGCACAAGAACTTCCACCTCTTCCGATTTGTTTCAATTCACGCGCCCCGCGTGGGGCGCGACTCGTGAGCGTCTACGGCGTGCCGCAGCTACACATGTTTCAATTCACGCGCCCCGCGTGGGGCGCGACCGGCATGGCATGGAGAGGCTGACGGGGATTGGCAAGTTTCAATTCACGCGCCCCGCGTGGGGCGCGACAGGTCGGTGATTCGTTCGTCGCTCATCTTTAAGTTTCAATTCACGCGCCCCGCGTGGGGCGCGACGCGGACCTTTCGTGGAATGCTTGGGCCGATAAATGTTTCAATTCACGCGCCCCGCGTGGGGCGCGACCGACCTGATTTTGCAGCGGCTCGAACGCATTGAGGTTTCAATTCACGCGCCCCGCGTGGGGCGCGACTCGGAGGAAAGAACACCAAAGTCGCGTGGTGGGAGTTTCAATTCACGCGCCCCGCGTGGGGCGCGACAGCACCCACAAAAAAACCGTTTCGATGGCCAATCGTTTCAATTCACGCGCCCCGCGTGGGGCGCGACAAAAAGGAGAACTGAAATGAGCGATAAGAACAAGTTTCAATTCACGCGCCCCGCGTGGGGCGCGACAGCACAAGCGTAGCGTCGAAGCCGACAAGCTGTGTTTCAATTCACGCGCCCCGCGTGGGGCGCGACATAGGGTGCAGGGGAAGGGAAAGGGAAAGGGAGAGTTTCAATTCACGCGCCCCGCGTGGGGCGCGACGACTACTGGTGCTACGTCCAGCCTGTGGCCGAGTTTCAATTCACGCGCCCCGCGTGGGGCGCGACGCGCCGACGGTAATCAGCACGTTTGCCGGATGCGTTTCAATTCACGCGCCCCGCGTGGGGCGCGACCTCCTATCGATGTCGCCTGCGGCAATGAAACAGAGTTTCAATTCACGCGCCCCGCGTGGGGCGCGACTCCAAGCCATCGATAGCCGGGTTCGGGTTGAACTGTTTCAATTCACGCGCCCCGCGTGGGGCGCGACTCCTGAACGGCGTAGGCGACTTCCGGCAGGAAAAGGTTTCAATTCACGCGCCCCGCGTGGGGCGCGACCCTCGACCAGGTGGACACCGCCGACCGCTGGCGGTTTCAATTCACGCGCCCCGCGTGGGGCGCGACTGAGAGTGTCGAGAATCCGATCGGGGAAACGTTGTTTCAATTCACGCGCCCCGCGTGGGGCGCGACATAGTCGCCACGCTTCGTGATTGTGATGCCGCCGTTTCAATTCACGCGCCCCGCGTGGGGCGCGACGCGCCGCCGATGTTCAACCTTGCAATGACCCCTATAGTTTCAATTCACGCGCCCCGCGTGGGGCGCGACAAGACATCGACCGGCTTTGTCTCCGACCATCCGGGTTTCAATTCACGCGCCCCGCGTGGGGCGCGACTTCTGGAGAGCGGGGCGGAGAACGCCGTAGAGGAGTTTCAATTCACGCGCCCCGCGTGGGGCGCGACTAGCATCGTCGGTGCGCGACATTTTCGCGGCGTCGTTTCAATTCACGCGCCCCGCGTGGGGCGCGACTGGAGGATGCCGCGATCGTTTTGACGTACACCGAGTTTCAATTCACGCGCCCCGCGTGGGGCGCGACTGGTGCTGCTTGGTTGCGACATCAGTACCAGCGCGTTTCAATTCACGCGCCCCGCGTGGGGCGCGACTACACGGGCGAGGCGCTGCTGCGCTACGTTCTGGTTTCAATTCACGCGCCCCGCGTGGGGCGCGACGCGGTACACGGGCGCGGAGTTCGCGCGGTTTCTGTTTCAATTCACGCGCCCCGCGTGGGGCGCGACGAGGAACAAAAAATGAAAAAAGCATCAATCATCATGTTTCAATTCACGCGCCCCGCGTGGGGCGCGACCTCCGCCTCCCACGGTCTACGTGACCGACCCGCAGTTTCAATTCACGCGCCCCGCGTGGGGCGCGACCGGAC
>Ga0255345_1002237_pt1 | contig 25237 bp, 19 predicted proteins | sample wastewater_treat_6_FD_192415 | JGI IMG/M metagenome (GOLD analysis project Ga0255345, IMG submission 192415) | Wastewater microbial communities from Lulu Island WWTP, Vancouver, Canada - plant20 | ecosystem: Engineered > WWTP > Wastewater > Unclassified | place: Canada: Vancouver, British...
AACCAGCATATTGAAAATCTCTTTCTTAGAAAAACCCATAACCCTCAAGGATGAAAATTCCAATGTTCTTTCGTTAATACTCATAAGAGTCATGCTATAGACTATAACAAATCCCAAAATACCTGAAAATACAACCATAATTCCCATAGAGACTGCTGTTACGGTAGTAAACTCTTCAAAAGCTTTTATCATATCATCCTGTGACTGAATTGTAATTTTTTTCATATCATCTAACTTGCCCTTCACGTTATCTTTGGAATTTAAATATACACCATTTATTATCCCTTTATCCAAAAACATATTATTCAAATAATCGATATTCATATATGCATTTATTCCAAGAACCTGATTTACAATTCCTTTAACAGTTACGTAAACATCCTTATCTGAAATAAGACTCTTTATCAAAATTCTATCACCGACAATTACATTTAATGACTTGGCTAGATTTGAAGATAACAATATTCCATTGGACGGCAGTTTTATTTTGTTTCCATCAATATTCTTAAAGCCATAAAAATCAGTATTTTCTCTTAACCCTATTATGGTTACTATTTTAGATTTTCTTCCGTTTTCAATCTCAAAGGGTAATTCTGTCCTGCCTTCCATTTTGTCTATACTTAGCTGCTCTGAAAATTCATTAAGCACATTTTCATTAGTAAATCCATTAAAACTTATATTGTACTGAGCTTTCATAAATTCGCTGTAATGTCTGTTAAACATCACATCTATTATATCAATCATCCATGTTGTCATTATCATCATGCCACATGTAATTGCAACAGCAGCTCCTATGAAAATAAATTTCTTTTTCTCTCTGAAAATATTCCTAAGTACAATTTTCCAAGTAAAAGGAACATGGCTCCACATTATTTTAATATTTTCAATAATAATTCTTTTTCCTTCCTTAGGGGCTTCAGGCTTCATAGATTCGGCAGGATTAATTTTAATAATTTCCCTTACCCCTAAAAAACCTGATGCCGTACAAAAGAATAATGACAATATAACTGAAATGATTATTCTATAATAATAAACTTTAACAGTAAGCATGGGAATATTGAAAAACACCAAGTAATAATTCGTCATAACACCGGATAAAGCAGTTCCAATAATCGAGCCTAAAAATCCTCCAATTAATCCGACTATAGCAGCATATTTTAAATAATGTATTACTATTTCCTTATCAGTAAATCCCAATGCCTTCAATACACCGATTGATGTCCTGTCTTTTTTAACAATTCTTGAAAGCATAACTGCAAGCATAACACCGGCAAACGAAAGAAAAACAACAGGAATTGACTTAGACATCATTTCCAAACCTGAAATTTCCTGACTTAATAAATTATTGCTAAGCTGATCTTCTCTTTTAATAATCCTTGTAACGCCATACTTGTCTAAATTGTCTTCAAGAAAATCAACTATTTGTTCAATATAATTTTCATCTTTGACTTTAATAAGAATTTCATTAAAGTTTCCATTTATACCATGAATTTTCCTTAAATAATTTTCCTCTAAAAATACAACTCCGAAATTTTGAGGGTCAGGAAGTATTGTCTGCTCGTTTTCCATCATATAAGCAAACTCTGAACTTGTTGCAATTCCAATTACATTAAACTCCTGCTTCCTGCCATTAATTCTTAGTTTTACTGTATCTCCTACAAAAATATTTCTGGCTTCAGCAAATTTTTCAATTATTATTATGTCTTTATTATTTGATAATGTTCTATCCCCTGATTTAATAAACAACTTATTGATTAGGTTTTGATTTTTATCTACAGAAACAACCCTTACCTTGACATTTTCATCCTTGTCCTCTGTTATGAAGTGAGTATCAAATACTATTCTTGCATCAGCCTGTTTAATATTATTTGTTCCCGGCAGTTCCCTTTCTATTTTTTCCGGTATACTTAACCCTTGCACAAAAATATCGGCAAAATTCGTTTCAGCGTAGTAATCATTTATTGAGTCCTTTAAATTTTTTGATGAATTACTTACAGCAGTAAATATAAAAATACCTGTAATAATAATTGCTAATACCGCAATATATTGACCTTTGGTATTTTTAATCATCCTTAAAAGTCTTAAATCAAGCTTTTTCATTACCACTCAATCCTTTCAGCTGAAACCGGGTCACTATTGATTATTACATCAGTAATTTTTCCACTTCTCATTTTAATAATTTTGTCAGCCATATTTGCTATAGAAGCATTATGAGTGATTACTATCACTGTATTTTTATATTTTATATTAACATCCTTCAAAACCTTAAGTATTTGAATGCCTGTTTCATAGTCCAGTGCACCGGTAGGCTCATCACAAAGAAGTATTTGAGGATTCTTTGCAACGGCTCTGGCTATGGCAACCCTCTGCTGTTCGCCCCCGCTCATTTGAGAAGGAAAATGATCCGCTCTGTCCCCTAGGCCTACAGCATCTACTACCTCATCTATATCGATGTGATTTTCACATATTTCAACAGCTAATTCTATATTTTCTTTAGCGGTAAGAGTCGCCATCAGATTGTAAAACTGAAAAACAAAACCTATTTTGTTTCTTCTATACATGGTAAGTTCTTTATCAGTCAAATTTGTAATCAATTCATCATTAAATAAAACCCTGCCGCCGGATGGCGTATCCATACCTCCTATTATGTTAAGGAGAGTACTTTTGCCGGAGCCGCTGGGACCTAGAATAACAATGAATTCGCCTTTTACTACCTCAAAGCTGACATCTTCCAATGCTTTAACAGTTACTTCACCCATTTGATAATATTTGCTTAAATTTTCAACTTTCAGTATAATTTCACTCATAATTACCCCCAAAAAGCAAACTGCCACGCCCATACATTTAGAATCTACATCTATTATATTATAACATAATTTGGGTATAAAGAAATAATTTTATACATTTGAATAAATAATACCTAATATGAAATCTACTATTAGCACCATCACGGTTGTTATCTATATTTTTTGCACATAAAAAGACTGATGCAAAGCAGCAGCTATATTTACCTAATGAATTTATTTATCAATTACTATAATCAATTCAAAAACAAGAATTAACATTCTACTATAGTTCTATTATAACAATGATTTGAACGGAAACAAACTTACCATTCCTAAAGATTTACATTCTACTATAGTTCTATTAAAACACGGTAAGTAATTCTGCAATGAATTTAAGAGATACACATTTACATTCTACTGTAGTTCTATTAAAACCATAAATCCTTTTTCTATTCTTACTCTACCATTCATATTTACATTCTACTGTAGTTCTATTAAAACAACACAGATAGTGTTTTTATAATACTACCAAATAGCATTTACATTCTACTGTAGTTCTATTAAAACTTATAAGTTACTCAATTGATGAAAATGGTCTTTACAAATTTACATTCTACTGTAGTTCTATTAAAACATCATATTGCATTTCATAAGTCTTTTGCAGTTCTTCATTTACATTCTACTGTAGTTCTATTAAAACGCACCCTATAAATATTATGAAGATACAGGCGAATTAATTTACATTCTACTGTAGTTCTATTAAAACCTAACTTTATAAATAAGCAACTTAATGTATTTACCAATTTACATTCTACTGTAGTTCTATTAAAACTCTTCTAATGGTATTTTATGATGTGCCTCTGTTGCATTTACATTCTACTGTAGTTCTATTAAAACTGTATAACCAAATATCTAATTCCGACCATTCTCTAATATTTACATTCTACTGTAGTTCTATTAAAACTTTGATGAATTTATTGATGATGCCGAGCAAGTAATATTTACATTCTACTGTAGTTCTATTAAAACAAGCAACAAATAAACAAATTAAAAATTATATCAAATATTTACATTCTACTGTAGTTCTATTAAAACGTAATTTAGAACATTCTATAAGAAAAATTGAAGCAAATTTACATTCTACTGTAGTTCTATTAAAACTGGATAGGGCACAGGTTCAGGACTTGGTGCTGGAGTATTTACATTCTACTGTAGTTCTATTAAAACCACGTCCTTACTACCTATTCACTTGTCAAAGTGCTAATTTACATTCTACTGTAGTTCTATTAAAACTCTCCCGGCTGTTAAATTAGGAGCAATTGTTGAATTATTTACATTCTACTGTAGTTCTATTAAAACTAGTTTTTCTGGCACAGCTTACGCTTGTTTAGATGTATTTACATTCTACTGTAGTTCTATTAAAACAAGGTGGTTATCGTACATATGCAGCAGAAGATATACATTTACATTCTACTGTAGTTCTATTAAAACCAAAGTCTTGAGGAGTTACGACTGGCGTGTAAAGAAATTTACATTCTACTGTAGTTCTATTAAAACATTACTTGGTACAAAATATCCGCTCTCATCTAATTCATTTACATTCTACTGTAGTTCTATTAAAACGCTACAGAGACAGAGGAAGTAAATTAATTCTAAATAATTTACATTCTACTGTAGTTCTATTAAAACCGGCGTTTTTTACAATAACAAAAGAGCCTTTGGAGTATTTACATTCTACTGTAGTTCTATTAAAACGAACTGAAACTGCTTCAAGAAGAATTTGAAAGATTGTATTTACATTCTACTGTAGTTCTATTAAAACAAATAATGATTGACTATAAATTTTTAGACATGAATAATTTACATTCTACTGTAGTTCTATTAAAACGGTGAGGCATTGTGCTGGAACTGCCATGAGGTTACTAATTTACATTCTACTGTAGTTCTATTAAAACTTTTTATAATCTTCCTCTAATAACTCTTTATAAGTTTATTTACATTCTACTGTAGTTCTATTAAAACACCTTTTGCGTACGATTTTAAAACCGATATGGACGTATTTACATTCTACTGTAGTTCTATTAAAACGCATAGACATGTGGTATAATGGTATCGTGTAAAAATATTTACATTCTACTGTAGTTCTATTAAAACTCAACATTTTGACAATGTAATATTTTCAAGTGTAGCATTTACATTCTACTGTAGTTCTATTAAAACTTAACACTTCCGGGCACTACATCAATTTCAAATCTATTTACATTCTACTGTAGTTCTATTAAAACTTATTTTTATATTTTCATTGCTTAAAACTCAATTTGATTTACATTCTACTGTAGTTCTATTAAAACGGATTTCGCCTGTATAATTCAATCTGTTTTTTATTTATTTACATTCTACTGTAGTTCTATTAAAACTCTTTAAAGCTGAAAAAATAATCACCGAATATAATAATTTACATTCTACTGTAGTTCTATTAAAACAGTTTCATATCCTTTTCTTTTCAGTTCTTTTTGTAGATTTACATTCTACTGTAGTTCTATTAAAACATGCAGAACTTCTCAAAATAGCAAACGGGGAATTCCATTTACATTCTACTGTAGTTCTATTAAAACTCTGCTTTATTGGATAGCACGGGGGTACGTCCTCTTTATTTACATTCTACTGTAGTTCTATTAAAACAGCCATCTTGAAAATATTTTGCCGTCTGTCACGTCAATTTACATTCTACTGTAGTTCTATTAAAACTGCGACAGTTGCTGTCACAAGTCCAGCGACAAGAAAATTTACATTCTACTGTAGTTCTATTAAAACTCATTAGCTTATAATTGTTCGTTAATTCTAATTTAATATTTACATTCTACTGTAGTTCTATTAAAACTTTCCTCCAGCCTTTGCTATGCTCCAATAAGTGCAAATTTACATTCTACTGTAGTTCTATTAAAACTTTAAGCTTTTCTAAAACTTCATCCTTGTATTGCTCATTTACATTCTACTGTAGTTCTATTAAAACAAAACATTATCTTGTTACCCTGGTCGCTGCTACAACATTTACATTCTACTGTAGTTCTATTAAAACATTGTAGGGAATTTTCAAGAAATGATAGAATGAAATATTTACATTCTACTGTAGTTCTATTAAAACGGAATTTGTAAATATGAAATATCAGCAATTTGAAAATATTTACATTCTACTGTAGTTCTATTAAAACAAAACAAAAATTAGAGATTATGCTTACTGTAATGATATTTACATTCTACTGTAGTTCTATTAAAACTATGAAGAAGTAATCAAATGCAAATTATGCGGTCAAATTTACATTCTACTGTAGTTCTATTAAAACGAAATTGTATATGGTTAAAGAGCAAAACAAGTATATATTTACATTCTACTGTAGTTCTATTAAAACTTTACAACATGGATTGCATGGAGGGAATGAAACAAAATTTACATTCTACTGTAGTTCTATTAAAACTTTTTGCTTTGTCTATATTTTGACTTAATATCTTTCATTTACATTCTACTGTAGTTCTATTAAAACCTCATAAATATGCATGCTTGCCGCATTGTGATAATAATTTACATTCTACTGTAGTTCTATTAAAACTGATATGAATTATGATACATATAACGACAAAATATCAATTTACATTCTACTGTAGTTCTATTAAAACATTCGTATAATTGTTCAATAGTTGTATTTTTATTTAATTTACATTCTACTGTAGTTCTATTAAAACTTTGACTTATGCAAAATGGAAGGAATAGAAACAAATATTTACATTCTACTGTAGTTCTATTAAAACAAATATAAAGTAGAACCATCAGCTTGCAATAAACCGATTTACATTCTACTGTAGTTCTATTAAAACTTGTCATATGTAACACCTCTATAACCACTTATATTATATTTACATTCTACTGTAGTTCTATTAAAACATATATAGCAGACGCAGAAGAAACAGAAGAAGGCAAATTTACATTCTACTGTAGTTCTATTAAAACTGTCACTGACTTCTGATATTCATCAACATTATCGTCATTTACATTCTACTGTAGTTCTATTAAAACCTTCTCAAAATATCCTTTGCCGTGTTCTTTTCAAACATTTACATTCTACTGTAGTTCTATTAAAACTTATATTGATGAGTTCAATAATAAACTCTATAAATTAATTTACATTCTACTGTAGTTCTATTAAAACCCTAGATTAAACAACATTGCTCCAACACTTGAATATATTTACATTCTACTGTAGTTCTATTAAAACCTTGCTGGCTTTCTATCTGCTTCGGACTTTGTTGTATTTACATTCTACTGTAGTTCTATTAAAACTTCGAGTAGTAATTTGATAAATGCTTTATATGAAGAATTTACATTCTACTGTAGTTCTATTAAAACGGTACAAGATATTGATAAATATTTAAGTATTATGAATTTACATTCTACTGTAGTTCTATTAAAACGAAAATGGGACAACATTTTCTTCTATGTTAGCTGAATTTACATTCTACTGTAGTTCTATTAAAACAATGGGGGGGCACTACGACACCCCCCCATGAGGTCGTATTTACATTCTACTGTAGTTCTATTAAAACAATGAAAGCAGACCTATTAAAAGCACTATTGAAAGCATTTACATTCTACTGTAGTTCTATTAAAACCACATGCTCGATAATTCCAATATATTCATCGTCCTGATTTACATTCTACTGTAGTTCTATTAAAACAATATACCTTTAATCAAATATGTTTCCGCTTCGTATATTTACATTCTACTGTAGTTCTATTAAAACACTAAACTTAGATGCCAATGCCCCTGCTCCAACAATATTTACATTCTACTGTAGTTCTATTAAAACTTGTACCACAAAACATTATCAAACAAAACATTCAATTATTTACATTCTACTGTAGTTCTATTAAAACATTGCAGGTCTTATTGTATCGCTGTCTTTTACGACTATTTACATTCTACTGTAGTTCTATTAAAACGGGGCCTGATAAAAGGAAACAAGATTGATGTTTTTAATTTACATTCTACTGTAGTTCTATTAAAACAGATTTGCTTGATCAACTTGAACGGAACGGTACAGTATTTACATTCTACTGTAGTTCTATTAAAACTTAAAAAATGGAGGTATAACAAGTTATGCTTATAAAATTTACATTCTACTGTAGTTCTATTAAAACCAACCGCCTCTTTATCTTCATCTTTCCAATACAACAATTTACATTCTACTGTAGTTCTATTAAAACAATCTTTCGGAACTGCACTGCCCCTTTGTTCTATAAATTTACATTCTACTGTAGTTCTATTAAAACCAAAAACGTTGCGATGTTTGCGGACAAAAAATAGATATTTACATTCTACTGTAGTTCTATTAAAACAAAAGCAGCAGAAGAATTGCAAAGACCTTTTGAAAGATTTACATTCTACTGTAGTTCTATTAAAACTCCACTCCAACTCTTATGCGGGACAATATTTTCTATATTTACATTCTACTGTAGTTCTATTAAAACTCAAATGATATTGATAAGTCCCTTATCAGCATATTTATTTACATTCTACTGTAGTTCTATTAAAACTGTACTTTTGCTGTCCATGTCTCTCGTATATCTAATATTTACATTCTACTGTAGTTCTATTAAAACAAGTCCAACTGCTTCCATAACTTCATAAATATCAATATTTACATTCTACTGTAGTTCTATTAAAACGAAAAGTTAGGTGATGATATGATATATTTATATTCATTTACATTCTACTGTAGTTCTATTAAAACTTCCCAAATTATAGCTTCTTGGTCATAGTTATAACTATTTACATTCTACTGTAGTTCTATTAAAACGTAGTAACACTTAAAAATGTGTTATTATGCTATCGTATTTACATTCTACTGTAGTTCTATTAAAACACAGGGCTGTCCAACGACTCAGAACCCCTTGAAAAAATTTACATTCTACTGTAGTTCTATTAAAACCAATTCCCAATTGTGCAAAATTTCAAAGTAGTCCATATTTACATTCTACTGTAGTTCTATTAAAACGAGGAAGCTTCCAACATGGCAAGGTACTCTTAGAGAATTTACATTCTACTGTAGTTCTATTAAAACTAGAAAACATAAACTCTATATGCGTAGAAGATATGAATTTACATTCTACTGTAGTTCTATTAAAACTTGGATTCCTGTAAGTGAGAGGTTGCCTAATAACTGATTTACATTCTACTGTAGTTCTATTAAAACTGACAGAAAGAGCATTTAATATGCTACTTAGCAAATATTTACATTCTACTGTAGTTCTATTAAAACTAATATTGATTTAGGAAAAGATGTTGCTAAGGCTTAATTTACATTCTACTGTAGTTCTATTAAAACACTCATGTCATAGATCCTTTTGTTATTCCTTCCGATATTTACATTCTACTGTAGTTCTATTAAAACTTTATATGTGTTTCTGAATAAGTATGTATGTACGCCATTTACATTCTACTGTAGTTCTATTAAAACTCCCCTAAAAATGCACAAATATTAGCGTTTTTTTGATTTACATTCTACTGTAGTTCTATTAAAACGTTTCAAGATGAAGATAGCAAAACTTGGTATGAAATATTTACATTCTACTGTAGTTCTATTAAAACATCTGTCACTTTAAGGAATATCCTAGCCGCTTCTTTATTTACATTCTACTGTAGTTCTATTAAAACTTCATTTTCACCAACTTTGTGTAGCCTGTGAATAATATTTACATTCTACTGTAGTTCTATTAAAACATCGATTGCTTTTTCCTTTGTTGTAAAATACCAATATTTACATTCTACTGTAGTTCTATTAAAACTGTTATTTCTAATCAAGTAATCGACCAAGTAAAAATATTTACATTCTACTGTAGTTCTATTAAAACTGAGAACGAGGTTAGGCGTTGGTTGCTCCAGCAATATTTACATTCTACTGTAGTTCTATTAAAACCATGATAGCCAGAATAAAACAAGAATGTAATTTCGTATTTACATTCTACTGTAGTTCTATTAAAACTGCCAAAGAAGGGATAATATGATTACCAAAAGGGATATTTACATTCTACTGTAGTTCTATTAAAACTAAGTATTTTGCTGACATGTTTGGAAATGAATTAATATTTACATTCTACTGTAGTTCTATTAAAACAAAAATTAAGTTGTTAGAAAATGCAACATTAAGCAATATTTACATTCTACTGTAGTTCTATTAAAACCGGAGTAACTCCATCACCAAGCCCAAGGGTTATCTTATTTACATTCTACTGTAGTTCTATTAAAACTGATTGATGAGGTCCGGGATTATGTAGATTATGCTAATTTACATTCTACTGTAGTTCTATTAAAACGTTTATATTATTTACTTCTTAAAACACAGAAAGAAAAATTTACATTCTACTGTAGTTCTATTAAAACACGTGCATCGTAAGCTGTTCCAATCACTAAGTTTTAGCTTATAATATTGTCGAATACTAAAATTGTATGATATTTATATTGAAAAAACAGTCTAACAGAAAAAGCTTTGATTCTATTCATATTGAGAATTCCGGATTTGTCCATACAGTATCTTTTTAACATTATCTCAGATCGACAAGCTTTTAAAAAAAGTTTGATGTCTTATCATCAATAACTCCCAGAAATTCTTTATCCAACCATTTTTCATCTCTGCTTTTAAATAATAATACTGAATCACGGTCATCTCTGATATGTTTATCTAATTCCATTTTTAATTTCGTGCAATTTAATTCCGTTAAATTACCTTCAAATACTGACTTTTGTATATGCGTAAGATATTTTTTACAAATCTTAAATACATTTCTTAAAACCTTAGCACCACTTTCGTCCATTAATATGTCATACATAAGAATCACATACATAATTATCACCACCACATCTTAAAGGCTTCATATTCTTTTTCTCCTATTAGATGCTTAATCAATTTATAACATTCAAGCCTTATCAAATATCTATAAGATACATCCCGCCCTAATTCTTTGTGAAATATTGTATTTTCAAGTCTTTTGTCGTATTCCTCCAAGACCTTTCTTTTAGCTTTTTCTTTTAAATATAGATAGTTTGAATCTTTATCAAAGTCGTTTTCTGTTATTTGATTTTTGTTTAACATTGAAAATATCATCCTATCAACAATAATAGGTTTAAAAATTTCGGATATGTCTAAAGATAAAGAAAACCGTTTTGTTCCTGGCTGATGCAGGTAGCTGATTGTTGGATTTAGCTGTGTTTTATATATCTCGCTTAAGGTAGTAGTATATACCATACTATTAATGAATGAAATTAGGGAATTAATCATATTATCAGGTGGCCTTTTAACTCTCTTGTCAAATTCAATATCCTGTTTTATTATTTTATTCCACGATGAATAATATATTTTTCTTATATTACCTTCAATCCCCATAATTTCTCCTATGGTACTACTCTTATCTATCATATTTGCCAATGATTCTATTTGATTCATTATATCTTCTAAATCTACACCTCTTCCATTATAATAACGAAGGTTTCTATAAATATTGTGTGCTGAAGAACTTAATATTTTTTTTGCTATTATTAGCCTTCTTTCATAATTATCATAATGCTTAACCTGATTTACCAATAAATATCCGCTTATGTTAGTTTCTCGAGGATAATAGCTACCGCTGTAATACCCATAATAATTGAAAACGTGTAGTATAATACCATTTTGAGAAAGAAAGTTCAGTGCCTTTGTATTTAGATTTACTTCGCCAAATAAATAAATTTCATCTGTTACTTCAACCTTTAAATTTTTCGATTCACCATCTGCACCAGTAATGATTATATTGTTATCTTTTCTTTTTAAATCACCATTATTGATTATGTAAAATGTTTCTCCCAATTACACACCTCCTTAAACATAACAAAGCTCATAGTATGAACATTTTTTGCAGATTCTTTTATTAGCTGTTTCTGGCGGTTTGTCCAAATTAATAGTATTTCGAATGTCATCAAGCACACACAACAATTCTTCTTCCTCTTGCCTATTTAAAAAAACTTCTTCCCTTTTTCTTAAAATAGGATAGTCTAAAACTCCTTTTTCAATGTTTATCCCTTTATTCCTTAGAGTCCAAATATAGTATTTTAACTGCCATTTTGCAGCAATGTCAACTTTTCTAGATTTCTTAACCTCATGAATCACCTTCCAATCTTCCAAAAAATCTATATTCACTGTTTCATCTATTAAAATGCTCTTTTTATTACGGCTATAAGAATTTTCATCAATTAATTTACCTATTCCTACAAGCTCGCTATTAAATTCCATATTGATATCTTTATTGAAATACCACAATTTCCTTTTGCAAACAAAATAATAATATACCATTACACCGGTTATATTCTTCATATTTCACCTTCAAAACATATTGTTTTTTTTCATATATTTGTTTTCATCATCCCTTAAAAATATAACTCCAATTTCATTGTCATATTCACACCTTATTATTGGTATACTTTTATATTTGTTTATTGGCAAATCTCTATCTTTATATTTTTTAACTTCTTCACCCCTGACATTTACCGTAAAACCCATAAGCTTATCTCTTGCATCTATTTTTTTGTATTTTAATTCTCTTCTTTCATCCTCATTCATTTCCTTGCTAAAATTTTTATTAATAATTGTAACATATCCATGGATCTCATCTATATTTTTTTCATATACACTACGAGGAATAACTGTTTCACTATCGATATTTCTGAACATTTTTTGCACATCTGCTTTTTCTTTTTCAAAATCCTCTATTTGTTCCAGATATTCTATATTATTTATTAATTCTCTGTAATAATTGGTGTCCTTCAATTTATTCATTGAATATACCTCATTTACCATATCCATCTTTTCTTGTTCAGTAAATATACCATTTTTATTAATTATACATTTTCTTGACAACTCATATATATCTTTATCTATGATGCTGCCTACGCCACTACACTTTTTATCATTAGTACCAATAAATACATGACAGTTATATGTGTCATGATCTATCCCTCGATTTCTGTAACACCTTCCCATCCTTTGAAATAATCCTGCCAGATCTGATAGTTCAGTTATCAAAACATCAAAATCAATATCTAAAGAAGCTTCAACTATTTGAGTAGAAATCCACAAACCAGAACCTGTGGATTTTTTATCACCAAGTTCCTTTATTCTTTTCTCTTTGTCTTTTCTATCATTCAATATGAACCTTGAGTGCAATAGGTTTATATTATCAACCTGATTTGCTTGAAGAGATTTATATATTTCTTGAGCCTTTTTAACTGTATTACAAATAACTAATATTTTATTGTTATTGTATAACTTTTCAATATACTCACAGTTTACTTCATCCTTAATAACCTTTATACTGTGACGATTCATTGTAGTATCAATGAAAGGTCCTTCTTCAGGATATACAAATTCTATCTTTTTATTTTCTAAAATTTCAACAATAAACTTTGGAAGAGTTGCAGTCAGAATTGAGAATTTTCCACCCATTTTAGTAATATACTTTATGCCTACAATCAAATATGACAATAACAACGGAGAATACATCTGTATTTCATCTATAACAACCTTAGAATATGATAATGTAGCAAGTTTACGCTCAAATCCTTTATACCTATAGACAAAATCAAATATTTGATCCATTGTACAAATTGTCAGTGGCAAAGATAACTGTTTTGTTATATTGTAATATTCAGACACATCTATCTCTTCATCTTTTCCCTTTTTAGTATTAAGATATATACTCATTACTCCGGAATGAAGAAGCCCTACTTTATTCTTAAAGCCTTCTTTAACAATATTATTGATGATCCTTTCATATATTGAATTTATAGCGGTTTTAAGGGGCAGTGTAAAAAATCCTTTGTTGTTTCCAATCCATAGCAAGCCTGCCTCAGTCTTACCCATACCGGTTTGGGCTACAACTATAGTATTTTGATTTCTATTTTTAATCATAAATTCTTGCAACTTATTCCATTTAGCATCCGGCCTTTCTTTTTTCCAGTGATTAAGAAGATTTTCCATACATTCAACTAAAAAGTCATTTTTGATTTCTACGGGCAAGTGAGCACTGGAAGCATAGTCAATTCTATTAAGAAGCCCCATAAGCATTACATATTTAAAAAACTTTTTATCTCCATCTCTTTTCCTGTATATCCTATCTTTCAATACAAAAAAATCGGGTTCTATCGAGTTTTTTACTTTTATCCCCTCTATTTTATCCCACTTAAAATCCAAGAGTTCTTTCTTTAAGTGAAAGATTTCATCCTTAACGTCGCTTAGACTAAAATTAATTTCCCTATCATGGTGATAACCTACTGCATTAAACAGAACGGAGATATCTTCATTGCTATATCCCTTATCCTCTAATTGTTCATAATCAATAAATGCTAAGCTTAATATGCCATGTGGTATTTCCGAATCGTCTTTTTTGCCATATTTTAACCTGTCTTGAAACTTCCTATTTATTTTTCCCAAGTCGTGATACAGGCAAGCCATATACAACATATCCCAATCTATATTTAGATTAGGATATGTCGTTTTTAATAATTCATAATTTTTAAGTAAATTATTTGTATGTTCCTGTATCGTTTCACTTGGATATGTTTTGGCCAAAAATTCTTTCATGGCTACACCCCCATCAAATTGCGAATAATATATTTTGATCTTCATCCATTGAAACAATTTTCTTTCTCAAAACGGATATATTGCCACCATATACAACATCAATCTTGTTCCACTTCCTAATATATTTAGGCTTATTTTTAGTCCCTATATTGAATAATTCATAGTTTTTATTCAGTCTGTACCTTGTGCCGGATATACTGACTCCTTCTTCCTTGTCTTTTAACCTAATCTTCTCTATCTCTTTAATAGGAATATAAGCACTATAATCTTCAAGCATATCAATTGTATCCATAATCCTATCAGATATTACTTCAACAACCTTAACCTGATTAATTGTTGCTATATCCTCTCTTCTTCCTAATGAAGGATATTCAATAGGAAACAGAAATGCTTTTTCAATTACTTCAACAAGAGTTTGGTCTGTCGGAATTATATGTAACAAAAGTTCTACATCAACTAACAATTCAATAGTTGAAATACCCCTGCTAATTCCGTATGTACCAGCCTTTAATTGATGCCTTTCACTTTCATAGGTCATTCCACTTTTGAATTCATACCGTGTATAAAGATCGTTAACTTTAGAGTTGTATTTTCCAATCACACTAATTTTCATGTCCTTATACTCTTTAAAACCGCACAAAGTATGCACCATACCTATAACTGTTGAATACGGAGGTAACGGGTATGTTTCCTTTAGTTGAAAACTGTTAGGTTTTTTATAATTTACTAACTCTTGATGCAGCTTTACTCTAATTGCCTTCATAATAATCATCTACCTTAGATTTAAGCTTATTGAAAAACTCAGGCATAGTCATAGCTTTTAGTTTTGCTTTTATTTCATTGTCATTATCAAATTTTCCTTCCACCAATCCGCATTGAGTATCCTCTGCTATATTATCGAATAAAACACCTTTTATTTGTTCAACTATTAGTCTATTTTCCTTAACATCAAGTACATTTTGAAATACAGGATTCTTTATGTCATATACTCCTCCAATTGCAAATAGCGGCTTCAGATCTTCTCTTCTTCCTCTAATATCCCTATATAGAAAAGCAACGGTGTCTAAAAGTTTTTTTACCCTTCTGGCCTTTTCTTCATTTGCTAATTCTATTTTGTATTCTTCATCAATTCCTATTTGTTCTAAGTCGGCAACAATTGTATATCGATAATAAGACTTGTGTATTTCTGCCTGAGCTATATTCATGTCTTCTTTAAGCCTGTCAGCTAATCCTTTGTTTGTTAAAAAATCTAAATCACCTTTATATGGTTCGAGAGAAATTGCATTTGATAACCTTACCTTTGCCGAACGTTTTTTACCACCGGTGCCTTTTTCTGTTTTCATATATCCAAAGAAATCAATTTCCGGATATTTGTATATTGTTGCACTTTCATCAAACTGAATCACTTTCTTTTCTCCACTTCCTTCAGCTTTAACAGGTGCATACTCTTCTCCAAGTTGTTCGCCAATATTATATCTTATTGCTTGCCTTGAGATGTAAGTGTATTGATTTCCCTTGCCTCTTGATATCTTTTTTAGTGAAGCTACATTTCCAACTCCTTCACCATAATTTGCGCTTTCTGCTTCAAATATAATGGAAATCGTTAATCCTTTCGGTTTTAAATTTGACATATTATCCCTCCATCTTCTTATTTTGTATATCTTGACCTTCTATTAAACCGCTGACAAACGCATAACCTACGGTTTTAAAAACATCTTCTTCATCTTTTAAAATTTCCAACAATACTGGCGGCACTGACTTTTTTACATATAAGTAGCAGTTTAGTATTGTATCCATAAACATGTCCTTGTCATTTACCTTTAATGCATTCAATAAACGATAAGATATTCCGCTTAATTTCGAAGTGTTGGGGTCCTTTTGTTTATAAGCTTCCCGCAGAAAATATCCGCTCTTGTTACTGATAGTTACAATATCGTTTTTGCAACTTTCCATATATCCTAACCTCCTCATAAACTTAAAATTTATTTCCATTACGTTAACTGTTTGCATCCAATTATAATAACAATTATTGAAATCCGATAATTTATACAGAAGCATTTTGTGTATCAGCAAATATAAATTTTGACTGTTAAACAAATTGTCCAGAACCATATCATAAATATTAAAATACGTTTTGATTTCTTTATACCAACAAGATATTAAACTATTTAATTCTTCCCTACATTCATAAACCAATTCCAAAATATTTCTTGTTAAAATATTAAATCTGTATCCTTCATTCACATATCTGACTACCTGAACATCAGATAATTCATACTTTGCACTCATACTAAATTGCTCTTTTATAGACTCAACTAATGCTCTATATGTCAGGGCCCTTTTGTTTTCATTTGTTTTTAGAATTTCCTTCTTAATCTTATTGTTAACGTCAATTGCATTTTGCATAGAAAAGTTGTCATTAACGTATATACCGCTGTCAATAGCATAAGAGAATCCGGCCGGCACACAGGAGTATATTAATTTACATAAAGGACAAACAGCCACATCATTATTAAAATTCCAAACATGAGATGACTTTTTATTTACATCAAACCCGATAGAATTCAAAAAACCAAGATTGTCTTTCATATTTTTCATTTTACTATCGCATGAAAAGCATTCATATTTATACGTTGACTTGTCTTCGTTAAAATATTCAAAAGCAGGCTTTACAAAATAATTTTCATAATCCTTATACATATCCTTCTCTTTTGTTTGTGGATTTAAAAAACATACACCGTTCCATCCATTATTAATTATGGTATATATAACATTCTTTGCTTTAACATATTTCTTTACATTATTTTTATTTATGAATTCAATAATTTTTCCCAATATATTAAAAGTATTCTTAATATCCGGGAAAACATCCCTTGTATCTTGTCCATCTTTTAACTTAATTGCAGTTAATTGCTTTTCTAAAGAAGATATATCTTTTTGCAAACCTAAAAACTCAAAAACTGCTTGATAACTGTTGCTCTTAATGAATTTTTTCACATCATTAATGTATTTATTTAAATTATCGATGTCCTTTTTGTTAAACTCTTCAAAATTATTTTGTTTATAATGATTAATTACATCTTCATAAGAAACAATCTTATACCAGGAAGTATTCTTTTCATAAGCAGAAATAAAATATTCAAAATATTTCTCATCAAAATTATTTAACGCTTCAATATTAAACTCTAAATAATTTTCTCCAACAGTTATCGTATCTTCAGATTTTTTTAAAATATTATAAAAACCCACAAGACCGCTGTTAAACAGCCAATCATCCAGATATAGTCTAACCTTTTCACTCACAGCATCACCTCCTATAACAAATCTAACATACCAAAACCAGTGCTTTTTTGGCTACCAATTCCGGCTTTATAAACATGCTCTAATATGTAGGACTTTGCATGCATTTCAAATGTACATAGATTTCCCGCTACTTCAATAGAATAATTTTTTACCTTAACATTTTTATTAGATAAAACATTGACTTTTACTTCTTCAATATCAAGAATACGGTCTCGACCAAACTCTTCTAACAGTTGGATTTTTAAATTGTTCAAAAATAACATCCTTCCTTTTTCATCATTGAGAGTATGATACCAAGTCTTTTTATTATCACCTTCATGTTCCCTGATTAATATAGGCGATAAAGATATGAAGATAACATTATCATCATAAATTTTCTTTTCCCTCTCAATGCTAATCTTATCAAGTTTTAATTCATTTTCCCTGATCTTGAATGTTCTTCTTATATTCTGCAAAAAAGCATTATATATATGAATAGCATCTTCTAAATCGGCTGTTGATAGTTTCAAAACTATCTTTTTATATGGTATTATTATTTTGTCTCTGGTAAATTCTGCATCCTTCATATATAATGCAAAACAATATGACTTTCTTACTGGTCCGCTTTCAAAGAATTTCTTATATACATTTACATCATAGCTTTCCAAGATGTTTTTTAAAATAGAGATAAATATTCTGTTCTTGTCCTTATCGATACTATTTTGTTCCAATGAAAACACTGCAGATATTCTCATCCGTTCACCCCCTTTACCATTATATCTTATGTTTAAAACAATCATATAATAAGTAAAACGTTTTGTCAATAATTATTTTAAATAAATTTACATTTTTTTACATTTACCTTTTTACTGCTTTATGCTATATATTAAATAACAATAAGTGTATGGTAATAGAACTAAATTTAGAATGTAAATTTATATCTTATTTTTTATTAATAATAGAACTAAATTAGAATACTTACGTTTTATTATCATACTACTTCTTTTCTTTATATTTGATTTTCTTGTTATCATACCACTAACTCATAATATTGATTGCTATTAAAATCAAAATACTTAATTGTCTTAAGTTCCAATTTATCCATATGAGTTAGGTACAGCCTGACGTAATTTGAATTATAATATATTTATAAATTTAACATATCACATTGGTTGTCCTATAATCAGTACACACAATAATTTTTTTTATTAGATTAACTATTTTGCTATATTTTTATTTATACAAATTCGCTCCTGGTGTTTTCTTTCTCATATCATACCCTAGCTCATAATAATGATTGTTGTTAAAATCAAATGTTTTAATTACCTCAAGTCCCAGTTTATCCACGTGGGCACGGTATGATCTTCCGTTGATTTGGTTTATGAATGTTATTAATACAGGGTATTTGTCTTTCATTTGGAGTCTTGAGAATTCGAAAAGGTTTGGTAATACTTCGGTGCCTCGATATTGCTTATCAATGCATATGGGACCATATTGGTAAGAGTTTTCTGTTGAAAGTGTGTATCCTAAATATTGGATGTTAGGCAAGTCATTTATCATGTATTGAAAAAGCGGCCAAGCTGACCAATAATCCCATGATGCTGCCATTGCATATGCTATAACTTTGTCATTATCACATGCTATGGCAAGCCCGTTTTCTTTCTCTATCAATTCTTTGAACTGTTCTTCAGTAAACAAGGTTGTTACAAAACCGTCAGGTTTATCTTCTTCACTTATTGTATATATATGATATTTTTTTTGAAGCTGTGAAACTCCGTAAATATCATTTATATTAGCATTTCTATACTCCATAGTTGTTCTCCTTTTCATTTGTATAAATTTTTGTTGAGTTTTTATTTAATCTAATATCATTAAACACTATGAAATCGATATCATAATACTATTATACCATCTATTTCCAAATATTGAAACCCTGTTAACAATAATTTTAAGGAAAAGGTTATAGTTATTTTTTTAACATTGACTTAATACTTATCTTAGTATAAGATTAACTATAACAATGATTACTAATAAAAGGAGGGGTTCAATTGAAGAAATTAGACGGCAGAGTTGCAATTGTTACCGGTTCAACATCCGGAATGGGGCGTGCCACTGCAGTACTATTTGCTCGTGAAGGCGCAAAGGTTGTTGTTACAGGAAGAAATGAAGAAAGAGCAAAGGCTGTGGTAGACCAAATTAAAGGTGAAGGCAATGAAGCGATATATGTTCTAGTCGACACATCAAAAGTCGAAGATGTGAAAAAATTGGTTGATGTTACTCTTGATACATATGGAACTGTTGATATATTATTCAACAATGCAGGTGCTCTAAGTATGTCACCTATAACAGACGTAAGTCTTGAAGAATGGAATAAGATATTTAATGTAAATGTTACATCAGCATTATATTTAACTCAATTGGTTGCGCCTATAATGAAAGCAAAAGGAAAGGGCGTTATAATTAACACATCTTCGGTTGCAGGATTTGGTGCTCATCATGGTTTTGCTGCTTATGTTTCATCAAAGCATGCTATGAATGGACTGACAAAATCAATGGCATGGGAATTGGGACCGGAAATTCGTGTTAATGGAATTGCACCGGGACTGATACATACTGCAATGGTTGACAGTATCGGAGGTCCTTCTGTTGTTCAGCATATGATAGACCAGAGTCCTGTCAAAAGAGTGGGACTTCCTGAAGATATAGCTAATGCTGCACTTTTCTTGGCTTCTGATGATTCATCATTTATTGACGGACAGATTATTAAAGTTGACGGTGGTTTTGAAATATAAGTACCATAATAAGATAAAATGACTGAGCTGAGTGCTCAGTCATTATTTTTATCATATAATAATTGAAATACTGCTTTTATCTTATTAAGAGTTCATATACCAATACCACATTAAAAATCAATGCAATAATTGTAATTATAACAAATTTAGGCTTCTTGGTTTTGTGATGAAACAAAATCATTGCTGCAATGCTTCCAAGTGTTCCACCCATAAAACTTACCAAATGAAGAGTGCTTTCTTTAATTCTCCATTTGTCTCTTTTTGATTTTTGTTTGTCAGCAAAGAATAAGGCAAAGGAGATTAGATTTATTATTAATAAGTAGAACATAATATATTTTATGTTAACCATTTTTCCTTCTCACTATCAATTTATTTATTTTTATACCTTTATTTACAAATCGTTCTTCATACTCGGTCATAATATTGTCTTCCTTATGGATGCTGTTGTGCAAATCTCTTGTTACCATTTTGAATTCCCAGTTGTCCTTTTCAAATTGTTCAAGGGAGTATTCAAATAGGTCATTGTTGTCTGTTTTCATATGAATTTCACCATTTTTGGAAAGAACAATTTTATAGACATCCAAAAAGTTTTTGTGAGTCAATCGTCTTTTGTAATGAGAAGGTTTAGGCCAAGGGTCTGAAAAGTTCAGATATATTCTGTCGATTGAACCTGCATCAAATACTTCCTTTAATATATCTCCGTTTGAATAAACGATGTAATAATTCGGCGGGTCATTTTCAAAGGCTGATTTAGCACATCTGTATGCAACCTTGACACTTTTCTCAAATCCGAAATAGTTTATATGAGGATTTTTAATTGCATTTTCTCTTAGAAATTTTCCCTTTCCGCAACCTAATTCCACATGTATCGGATTGTTGTTGTTAAATACTTTATTCAGTTTAAATCCTTGTTTTTCAGGCTCAGTAATTACTTTTTCGCAATTTTTTAAATATTGATACTGTCCCGGAACATATCTTAATCTCATGTTTATTTTCCTTTTTATATAAGTAAAATTTATTATACATTATTTTAATGAAAATTAACAGACGATATTTTACTATTGGTTTAAAAGATGAGATTCTTCACTTGCGTTCAGAATGACAAGAGTAGAGATTCTTCACTTGCGTTCAGAATGACAAGGATGAGATTCTTCACTTGCGTTCAGAATGACAAGAGTAGAGATTCTTCAAGCTAGCTCTCGAATGACAAGGCAGAGATTCTTCACTTGCGTTCAGAATGACAAGGCAGAGATTCTTCACTTGCGTTCAGAATGACAAGAGTAGAGATTCTTCGAGCGGAAGCTCTCAGAATGACAAGAGTATAGGTTCTTCACATCCGTTCAGAATGACAAAAAGATTTACATAAATAAAATTATGTAACCCTATTTCTGCGTATTATTATAACAAAAATAATCAGCTGTCTTTAATAAAATAATATTTGCGTATATTGCATATTACTGATAAAATGAGTAGAATAAATTTGGAGGTGGACATAACAAATGGATTTTTTTATGAATTTAGAGGGTCCGTTGCTGTACTTTATAATCTTTTTTGCAAAAATTATAGAAGTTTCAATTTCAACAGTGAGAATAGTCTTTATTAATAAAGGAGAAAAAATTAAGGGTGCCGCTTTAGGCTTTATAGAAATAATGATTTGGCTTATTGTTGTAAGCTCTGTTTTAAACAATATTACTGAAGATCCTATAAAGGTTTTTATTTACGCGATAGCATTTTCTTTGGGTAATTTCTTTGGGGTTATTATAGAATCAAAAATTGCCGTAGGACTATCTTCAATACAGGTCGTTGTAGACCAAAAAGAGGGAGAGGTTCTTGCGGACATTTTGAGGGAACAAGGATTTGGTGTTACAATACTCGAAGGAAAAGGTAAAAATGATAGTGTTAAAAATCTTTTGTTTATTCAGTTGAAAAGAAAGAAAATTCCTGTTGCTACAAAATTAATAAAAGAGCATAATCCTGAAGCATACATTACAGTAAATGAAATAAAAACTATGTTTGGCGGATATATAAAATAATTATTTGATAAAATTATTAAAACACAGCTAATGGTAAAGGGGACACACCCTTATAGAGGAATAACCCTATGTGTCCCCTTATTTATTTTATGAATGCATCATATATTGCCCTTATAGCTTCTTCAAAATCTTTGTCTTCCACTGCCACAATAATGTTTATTTCGCTTGAGCCCTGGTTTATCATACGAATATTAATATTTCTGTTTCCTAAGGCTGTAAACAATTTAGCTGATATACCGGGTCGATACGCCATTTTGATTCCGACTGTGGTTATAAGACTGAGGTTTCTAAAAACTTGTACATTATCTGTTTTGCATTTTTTCTTAAGTTCTTCAACAATTTGATGACTGATTTTTTCAACGGATTCTGAAGGAAGAACAATTGTAAAGCTGTCGATGCCTGAAGGAATATGGTCAATGCTTATGCCCCTTTCTTCAAACACTTCCAGGGCTTTTTTTACAATACCCACCTCATGTGCCATGTGCTCCTTATGAATATAGAAAAATGAAAAATCTTTTCTTCCTGCAATCCCCGTAATAATATGTCCGTTTGCATAATCTTCTCCTGCTTGGTCATCTCTGATTATTAAAGTTCCGGGATTTTCAGGGTCGTTGGTATTTTTAATATTTATTGGAATACCTGCTTGTCTCACTGGAAAAACTGCTTCCTCATGTAAAACTGATGCTCCCATATATGACAATTCCCTTAATTCCTGATATGTTATTTTCTTAATTTGCTTAGGATTGTTTACAATTCGAGGGTCTGCAACTAAAAATCCTGATACGTCTGTCCAGTTTTCATATATATCTGCTCCCATAACACTCGAAACAATCGAGCCGGTAATATCGGAGCCTCCTCTTGAAAAAGTCTTTATGCTTCCGTCCGGATATGAGCCGTAAAAGCCCGGTATAATTGCCTTATTGCTTTTGCCCAGTATTTCTGTCAGTTTTTCATGAGTTTTTTCCTCATTTACCGTACCGTCGTAGTTAAAAAAAATAACATCCTTTGCATCAATAAAATCACAATCCAAGTAATCAGCCATCAACAAGGCACATAAATATTCGCCCCTGCTTACGATATAGTCTTCTTCACATTTATTGTCCAAGTTTTCTTTTATAATTTTAAACTCATAGTCTAAATCCGTTTTCAAGTTCAGCTCTTCCTTAATCTGCCTGAATCTGTCTTCTATAATTTTTAAAATAGGAGCATAGGGTACCGAGTACTTTATATGTGCATACGTAAGATACAATAAGTCGGTAATTTTGTTGTCATCCTTGAATCTTTTGCCGGGGGCTGATACTATTATATATTTTCTTTCATCATTGTTTTTGATTATGTCATATACTTTATTAAACTGCTTAGAGTCAGCTAATGAAGTACCTCCAAATTTAGCAACCTTTAACATTTCTTCCTCCAAATTAATTTATAACTTTTTTACAATATCATAAGGAAATATAAATGTCAACGTTTTTAATACGAATGTATTTATTTCGTAAACAATTATAAAAAGTTTCTTATTAATTTTTCTCTGCCTTCAGGATGTATATATGAAAGAGGAACATCAAAAATGGTTTTTGCTCCCTTAATTCCTTCTTTGTTCATTCTGTAAGCAGCTCTTGCATACGATAGAATCACGCTTCCGGTAAACTCGGGATTGCTGTCTAATTTAAGTGAGAATTCCATTATATGTTGGTTTTTCTCACTTCCCGTCATACCGTTTCTTATTACAAGTCCTCCATGGGACATCCTCGAATGATTTTTCTTAAATTCTTCTTCGCTTATGAAATTAACTTCTGTATTATATTCTGCAAAGTAATCCGGCATGTTTTTTATATCTTCTTCAATTTTATTTTTATCTGCACATTCATCACAAACCACATAGCATTGTCTTATGTGTTTCTCTCTTGCAGTAAGTTCGGGGTTATCTCCCCGTCTTACGCAATTTACTGCATCCTCCACAGGTATTGTGTATTGAATTGCCTGTTTTACAAACGGAATCCTGCGAATAGCATCAGAGTGTCCTTGGCTTACTCCTCTTCCCCAAAAGGTATAGCTGCTGCCTTCCGGCAGGACTGACTCTGACAGCATCCTCATAATTGAAAACAGTCCCGGGTCCCAGCCGATTGAAATTATGCTTATTTTGCCGGAAGAAAGAGCACCTTCATCAACTTTTCTTAAGTATTCCGGAATTTTTTTATGATTATCAAAGCTGTCAACAGTATTAAACATTTTTGCATATTCAGCCGCCTGTACGGGTAGGTCTGTTGCCGAGCCTAAACACAGCACCATAACATCTATTATGTCTTTATATTTTTCAGCCTCATCAACACTTAATACTTTTACGTCAGTCTGAGTTTTTATCGTATCAGGCTGTCTTCTGGTGAAGACAGCCACTAATTCCATATCTGAACTTAAATTTACCGCAGCTTCCACTCCTCTGGCTATATTACCGTATCCCATAATTCCTATTCTTATTTTGCTCATTTTATCCTCCGCTGTCTTTATTTTTGTTAAAAGAAATCTTCCATAAGGTAGTAACCGGGGCTTTTTGATGAAAGTTTCATAGCCAAGTTTATAGCTCCGCGAGCAAATATTTTTTTTGAAAAAGCGGTATGCTTTATTTCTAAAATTTCATCTACTCCGGAAAATATAACCGTATGCTCTCCGGGGATGGTTCCTG
>Ga0255345_1002245_pt1 | contig 25164 bp, 22 predicted proteins | sample wastewater_treat_6_FD_192415 | JGI IMG/M metagenome (GOLD analysis project Ga0255345, IMG submission 192415) | Wastewater microbial communities from Lulu Island WWTP, Vancouver, Canada - plant20 | ecosystem: Engineered > WWTP > Wastewater > Unclassified | place: Canada: Vancouver, British...
GAGGAACAGCGTCCTCCGGCTACACAATTGTCATCTTATTTGGAATCTCTTTTTAATCTGCATGTTTACATTTTTTTCGGTGACCTCGGTGACCTCGGTGGCTAAATATTCTTCTTAAATCCTTGTTTCTAAAGCTCAAATCTGTCGTCCCGCTGGGACTTTTATACCCATTCCTTATTGCGCCGGGTTAAAAACCCGTCGTTAGTATGTATCGTTCCTAGCGGAACTTTTTTCATTGTATGTCTTTCTTTTCGAGGGGCTTACGCCACCATCGCTATGATCGTGTCGCCCTAAGGGGCTTTCTGGGGGTGTAAAATAAAAGTGAATGATTGTATCTTTCCCTTTTCGAGGGGCTTACGCCACCGTCGCTATGATCGTATCGCCCTAAGGGGCTTTTGGGCTGAGGGCAGGGAGCGGAGAGCCAAAGAATTTATTTTTCCGCATCTTTCGAGGGGCTTACGCCACCATCGCTATCCTTGTGTCGCCCTAAGGGGCTTAATCCTCTTAATCCTAAAATCCTTGTTTCTAAAGCTCAAATCTGTCGTCCCGCTGGGACTTTTATACCCATTCCTTATTGCGCCGGGTTAAAAACCCGTCGTTAGTATGTATCGTTCCTAACGGAACTATAATTCGAATTTCTCTTAATCCTAAAATCCTTAAATCCTTGTTTCTAAAATAAATCCTCTTAATCCTAAAATCCTTAAATCCTCGTTTCGGAAAAGAAATCCTTAAATCCTCGTTTCGAAAAAGAATTCCTCTTAATCCTAAAATCCTTAAATCCTTGTTTCTAAAAAGAAATCCTCGTTTCGAAAAAGAAATCCTTGTTTCTATAACTCGTGGACAAAGGTTTGGTATCCCTCAACTGGTGATAGATAACCGGCTTCAATACTCTCTTTTACTGTTTTACAGGGCAGGTTTTGGCTATAAATATCCTCGCGGGTAAGGGATGCCAGATCCAGATCTTTATCTTTAGCCAGAGCGAACATTAGTTTTCGGTAAACATTATTCCAGCAGATATATCCTTTTTCCTTTTTGTCTGCTTTAATAATATTCGCATACATTTTCAAGTCGGATTTATATCCTTCCGAGGGATTAAGTTCTTTTAGGTTATGGTTAATTTGGGCAAAATGCAAATTATTTTGGGTAATTTTGGGGTAAGCATATCGGCGGCATATTGATTTTTTAAGACGGGAATTGTAATAATACACCATTCCATCGTTCTTACCCTGATAACTTTTCAGTGCGTTACGGTATTTAACTTTCATTTTTTCTCTCCTTTTAATTTTGTCCTCTATATATATAGGGGGTGACAAATCTGGCCAAGTGGTGACAAAATTGTAACTTTTTATTTTCCTTAGGGTAGCTCCTCATATTCCTGACTTCTTCTCCTCCAAAACGAGGGGAAGAGGAGGAGTCATAGACGGGTAGAGGGGGAGAGGAGAAGGGGAGTTTAGCTGGCAAAAGCTTATGGGAAAAGAAATAAAATTTTTATGATATCGGTAAGTCTCCCTACCTATAGAATTTACAGCTTTATATCGCAAATCTCCAAAATAGCGATATATAGCTATAAAGTTAAAAATAGCAGGGAATTATTAATTTTACTATTTGCTAACTTCTATATTTGTTGAAGTTTAGCTACTTGACAAATCAGAGAATAGATTTTTTTTGGGCATAGCTGTCTTTTGTCTCAGGAAAAGAATTGGATAAGTTCCCATAGAATTGAGTGTTGCTCTACATTTGTGCTTAAGCTGTGGATAACTTGTGGATAACTCAGGGAAAGGCAGCGTCAGCCGCTATTAGTTTACATAATTAAGTGGTTGACAATTAACAAGATATCTATAATAAACTTGTTTCCTGTTTTGCGGGAAGCAGTTTGTGGATAAATAAATTTTACAGGATATTGAATTATGGATCAGGATATTTGGCAAAACATACTTGATAAACTTGAAGAGAATATTAATCCTCAAAGTTTCAAGACATGGTTTTCGGATACAAGATTAGTAGATATGAACGACAAGGAGCTGATGATAAGGGTTTCTACCCAGTTTTCGGCGAATTATTTGAATCAGAATTACAAGGAGATTTTAAGCGAAATATCGTATAGCTTATATGGTAGGAAATACGATATTCAGTTTATCACTCAACCTCGTCATAATCACAATTATAATTCTGATTATCCAGAGATTAAAAGCAACCGGGTTACTTCCAATGTGCAGTTGAATGAGCGTTATACTTTTGATGAATTTGTGGTAGGTAAGAATAATAATTTTGCTTACAGTGCGGCTAAGGCAGTTGCAGAATCACCTGGTTATACTTACAATCCTCTTTTTATCTATGGTGAAAGCGGAATGGGTAAAACGCATTTAATGCAAGCCATTGGCAATTTTGTTTTGAAAGAAGGGCGTAATAGTTCAATTTATTATATTACTTCCGAGGCGTTTACCAATGCAATGATTGATGGAATTAGAAGCAATAAGATGCCGGAATTCAGGGAGAAATTTAGAAAAGTTGATCTGTTATTGATGGATGATATTCATTTTTTATCGCGCAAGGAAGGCACGCAGGAGGAATTTTTCCACACTTTTAACGCTCTTTTTGATAATAAGAAGCAGATTGTGCTCACTTCGGATAGGCCTCCTAAAGACATCCCGGATCTGGAAAAGCGGTTGGTAACAAGATTTGAAAGCGGTTTACTCTGCGACCTGAAAAATCCTGATTTTGAGACGCGCGTAGCTATTCTACGCAAAAAAGCCGAACCGGAAAGTGTGATTCTTGCTGATGAGATCATCAATTTTATTGCTGATAATATAACCAGTAGTGTGCGTGCTTTGGAAGGATCTTTAATTCGCATTCTGGCTTTCTCTTCTTATAACAAGATAAATCCTGAGCAGATAGATGTTTCTATGGCGGAAGACATTCTCTCTGATATGATTTCGGAAAAGACATATTCGATTACTTTAGATGCTATCACGCAAGAGGTTTGTAAATATTATCAAATAACCCCTGCCCAAATATTGGAAAAAACAAGAAAGCCTCAAGTTGCTTTTCCGCGTCAGGTGGCTATGTATCTGGCAAATTATTTAATTCCCCAGCTATCATTAAAAGAAATAGCGGAATATTATAACCGTAAAGATCATACAACTGTGATTCACGCTAAGAAGATGATTGAAAACCAGTTTCGCGAGAAAGAAGATTTTCGAATACAACTGGAGATGATGATTAAAAATTTACAGAAGTAAGCGGTGGATATTTGGAATATCCAGAGGAAAATTTAAAGCCGGTTGATTGATAATTTACAGCTTATATTGAAAATAATAGACCAAAAACCATATAAGCTGAGTTAATATTTTTCTTGATTTTAAGGATTAAACAAAGCTTCCTTGAAATCGTTATAAAGATGTTTATATATGTGAAAACAGGCTAAAAAAGAAGTGACTTTAAATAGTTATCCACATTTGTGGATAGGAAACTGTGGATAGTTGTGAATAACTTGTGAATAAAAGAGTTTTGAGTTTATGAGTGTGGATAAGCTGTGTAGAAAAAGCCAGTTTGTCCACAAGTTATCCACATTAAGAATAGCGATCGATATTTATATAAGACAGCGATCAAAGAAAAAGCTTGACCAAATATCCCCATATTCACAACGCCTACTTATATTACTTTATATTAGATTTATATTAAAATAGGATTATATTTATGGAATCATTCAGAACATTTTCAAAGGCATTTTGCTGCCTTATGCTCGTCTTAATTATGATAAGCGGATGCACAGATAAAAAAAACCTAACAGGAACAAATTTTAGTAATGTTAATGCGAAATCCGTTAATGATAAAGAAGGAATTATTATGGGATATAGTTATCCTGCAGAATCCCAAACTAAAATATCCGGCAGTGAAACAAAACTGTTGGCAGGAAACTATCAAAATGCTGTTGCTCTTAGTTTTTTACGATTTACAGAGCTTCCTTCTACGATAGAGAGTGTGGTTTCAGATAGTTGTTTTTTAACAATTAATATTATAAAACGCTCTATGCTACCGCGTAATCCTTTAAAACTTCAGCTTTTTAAATTGAATAAAATTTGGAATGATTCTTTGGATCTTAGCAATCTTTCGGCAGGAGATTTATCGGCGAGTCCTTTAGCAGAATATACAATAACTGATACAATTGGCATTTCCAGCAAGGAAATAACTTTTCCGCTTTCTGTTTCCGATGTTTTTTCTTGGAGCGAACCGGATAGTTTAGGTTGGAATTTTGTAATTAAAGCAGAAAACGAGGGTTGGGTAGAGATAGCTTCTTTGGAAGGAACCAATAAGCCCAAGCTAAACATAAAATATAGAAAAGATTCGGAAAGTGCTTACTTAAATTATAGTAAAACTCCTGCAAAAGATACCTATACTTTAAATGCACCAGAAACAACAGCCTGTGCTGATTGGAAAATAAGCAACCTAAATTCTAGTCGTCTTTATTTAAAATATGATCCTACTTATACTATTTTTAGGGATAACGAAGATAATATATTAGATGACACCCAAATTAAGAGGATGACGGTTAACAAAGCAGAAGTAGTGCTCCACATAAAAAATAATGACTATTATAATTCTTACACTTCATATTCGCTTTATTCTTTCAATGTAATTAGAGATTCTATAAATTCTCCTGTGCCATTAGTTACAGGTGATTATGAAATAATTGCTTATACAGTTACCAGTACTGGAATAATTAAAGGAGATTCGCTAACGGTTGATGTAACTCCAATAATACAAGCATACACTTCTGGAGATAAAACTCCTAAAGGGATAATGATTCAATCTTTGCAGGAGCGGAAGAATTTTGGAAGTTTGGAATTTTGGGATTGCAACGAAGGCACATTGCCAGAGAAAAAACCTTATATAAAAATAACCTATACACCACCCTTCTTATGAATATGAAAAAATACATAATTATATTTGTCGCCTCTATATTGCTGTTTTCTTGTGCAAAAAAAGAAGAAAAAGGTATAGCGCTTGCTCAAGTAGATAAAGAAGTGCTATATCTGGAAGATTTTAAATCTACTTTTTCTTTGGAAGATTGGGATAATCTAAGCCCTGAACAGAGGAAAAAGTATATTGAGGACTGGGTAAATCTTACGCTTTTATCTCAATACGCAGATAGTAAAGGGTTGGATAAAGATAAAGCTGTTAAACAAAAAATCAGCTATGCCACAAAAAAAGTTAAGGCAAATGCGTTGATTGCCAAACGCCTTTCTCAGATAGAGGTTTCGGAAGATCAATTGTTTAATTACTTTCGTTTACATCAAGGCGAATTTAAAAAAAATGCAGTAGAATATAACATTCAGCGTATAGCTTTAGTAGACAAAATATCAGCGGAAAATGTATTACAGCAGTTAAACCAAGGAATGAATTTTGCGGAAGCGGTGCAACGATATTCTACAGAAGAACTTAAATACAGAGGTGGTTATATGGGTATGGTTTCTTCTAATGGTCCGGATTCCCTTTTCTGGTTAAAAGCCAGAGAAATAAAAGAAAATGAATATGGCTTAGTATATAAAGAACCTACTTGGTATGTATTTCGCGTTTTAGAAACTAAAGAAACTCTTCAGGAAGCAAATTTTGATGATTACCGGGCAGAAATTAAACGCAAGTATCTATTGGAAAAACAAGACCAGGTTTATCAGGATTTAATTAAAGAAATTAAATCCCAAACCAGTGAAGTATATTATTACTGAAATGTTTAAATTAACCAGATCAATAAGATTGAATTATTATTTAGCAAACAATAGAGTGGCAGATATAGAATCTGCCTCAAAACAAAACCTTTACAAATAAAAAAGGAAATATTAGAATGCGAAAACTTACTATAACTCTTATCCTGATTATCTTTTCCTTAATGTTATCTGCGGAATTAGTAGATAAGATAGTAGCCAAAGTAGGAACGGATATTATTCTGCTGTCAGACCTCCAAAAAGAACTGGCACAAATGCAAAGAGCAGGATATTTAGATGAAAATACAGACCCCAGAATGGTTCTGGAAGAAATGGTTAATCAGAAATTAATCATACAAAAAGCTAAGGACTTAAAGCTAACCGTAAATGAAGATGAAATAAAATCAATGGCTGAAAACTACCTAAAAAAGATAAAAGCCCAATATCCTAGTCCAGCAGCTTTTTCTACAGACCTTAAAAATAGCAAACTTACGGAATCTGACCTGTTACAATTCTACAAAGATATGCTAACCGAACAATCTCTCATCGACCAGATATTGAAAAGAGAAATTACAAGTAAGGTATCTGTTAGCGAAGCAGAAGTGGAACATTTTTATAATGAAACAAAGGATTCTTTAGCAGTTAAACCTGTTTCCTGGGAACTGGGGCTTATCGTAAGAGAGATAAAACCAAGCGAAGCAACAAAACAAGCAAAACTGGCAGAAATTAAAGAAATCCAAAACAGATTAAAAAATGGGGAGGATTTTGCCACAATCGCTAAAAACGAAAGTGATTGCCCCAGCAAAGAAGTTGGTGGCGATTTAGGTTTTGTGAAAAAAGGACAGATGGTTAAACCTTTTGAGGATGCAGCGTTTGCTTTAAAACTTGGAGAGATAAGTGACATCGTAGAAAGTAACTATGGATATCATATCATCAAATTGGAAGAAAAAAAAGGCGAGGAAATCCGCGTTCGACATATCTTAAAAATGCTATCTTCCACTGCAGAAGATTCATTAAGAGAAAGACAGCTAATGGAAGAAATCAGAACCCGCTATGCTAATGGTGAGAGTTTTGCTTCCTTAGCAAAGGAATATTCTATGGATAAAGAAAGCAGCGAAGATGGAGGTTCTTTGGGTGAATTTACAGAGAAGGACATACCTCCTCTTTTCTCCGTGCAAATTATGCAAACACCTGTTGGAGAAATGACTCCCGTTTTAGAAAATTCAGGTTTATTGTATATTTTCTGTCGATTACAAGAATACCCTCCCAGAATGTATAGCTTTAATGAAGTGAAAGACCAGGTGCGTGATTTGGTATTAAGAATGAAACAAAATGAAGCGTATAATTCCTGGATAGCCAATTTAAGAAAAGAAGCTTATGTGCAGATTACACTATAATGACTGAAAAACAAAAGAAACTGAATATCTATACCTTTTTAGCCGCCTTCCTCGGAATTGGTTTTATTCCCTTTATGCCAGGAACTTTTGGTTCGCTGGCTGCTTATGGAATTTATCTTTTGCCGAAGGGAGAACTTTTTATAGGAACAGGGTTATTATATTTCATCCCAGCCTGGCTGATATTTTGTCTACTTGCCGTTTATCTAAGTGGCAAAGCAGAAAAAACCTTAGGTAAAGATAATGGGGCAATTGTTATAGATGAGGTTTGCGGCTATTTTGTTAGTGTTCTATTTTTACCTCACAATTGGCTGATAGGTCTTTATGCCTTTGCGCTGTTTAGAGTTTTTGATATTGCCAAACCCTTTCCAATTATGCGAGCACAAAAAATACCCGCTGGCTGGGGAATTGTTATTGACGATATTATAGCCGGAATTTATGCTAACCTCTTAATTCAAATACTAATTAAAATATATCCAAGATTCTTTGGATTATAGGAGATAAAATGAACTACATACTATTACAAGCTACAGGAAAAGCTGCCACGCAACCGCAACAATCAGGAACAGGAACTACCCTGATCTTTATGATCATTATGTTCGTGATTCTGTATTTATTGCTTATCCGTCCCCAACAAAAGAAAGCTAAAGAAACTCAGAAAATGCAAGATTCCCTGAAGGTTAACGATAAAGTTTTAACCAGCGCAGGAATCTATGGACGCATTGTATCGTTAAAACCCGATAAAGGAATTGTGGTTTTAGAAATAGACGATAATAACAAAGTGCGTATCGATATTCAAAAAAATGCAATTGTTGGAGTTTTGAATCCTTCCGAACCTACCCCAAAAAATGAAGAATAGACCAAATCTTTTACCCGTTCGCCTCTACGGAGACGATTTATTAAGAAAGAAACTTCCCGAGCTGGATTTTAATACAGAAGGCTTGCAGGAATTCATTGATGACCTAATTTATACTATGTACAAAAGAGATGGCGTTGGTTTAGCTGCTAATCAAGTTGGTTCGGAATGGAGGTTATTTGTTATAGATCCGGATTGGGCTAATAGCGAAAACGATAACAAAAATCCGATAGTGATGATTAATCCAGTAATCGAAAGTCGCTCTGGAGAAATTGTTTATGAAGAGGGCTGTATCAGTTTGCCAGATATTTTTGGAAGCGTAAAACGCAGTGCAAATATATCTTATTCATATACGGATAGATATGGTAAGCGGATTACAGAAAACGCTGAACAAACAAAGGCGGTTGTTATTCAGCACGAATATGATCATCTGGAAGGTATCCTGTTTGTAGATCACCTGGGAACCCTTGCCCGCTTGAAAATTATGCACCAATTAAAAAGATTGCAGGCAAGAGCAAAGGACGGACAGAATATATTGGAAGGACTATCCCTATAATGCGTTACCTATTTATTGGCTCTTCAGAATATGGGTTACCTGCCCTAAATAAACTAATCCAAAACGGCTATAAACCCTCTCTGATAATAAGCCAACCAGCTAAACCTGCTGGACGCAATAGGCATATAATACCAACACCTATTTCTGAATTTGCAGATAAACAAAATTTGCCACTATGGACACCTGAGAACATAAATTCAGAGGAAGCCATTGCGAAAATAGCAAAATATGAAGCAGAGATTATTATTACGGCAGCTTATGGCGGATATTTTAAAAAAAATATCCGCTGCCTCTATCCTTTGGGAACGGTTAATCTCCATCCTTCTCTTTTACCAAAATATAGAGGAGCCAGCCCTATTCAAAGTGCGATCTTAAATGGTGAAAAGGAAACCGGAACTACGCTATATAAAGTAACAGCAAAAATGGATGCAGGTCCTATCCTACTTCAAAAAAAACTACCAATTTTAGATAACGAAACTTACAGCGAACTGAATGAACGCTTAAAACAACAAGCAGCAGATTTACTTTGGGATTTCTGGAAAATGCTGCTAAAAAAACAAGAATTAATGCCAACCTTTCAAGATGAAAGCCAAGCCTCCTACTGCAGTAAAATTGACAATAATACCTGTAGGATAAACTGGCAAAAAACGGCAAAAGAAATCCATAACCAAATCCGTGCTTTTTCTTTAACTCCCGGCGCCTGGACCTATTTCAGAAGCAAAAAACTGAAAATATTGGCTTCAGAAAAAACTAAGGAAAACACTGAAGGAGAACCGGGATTAATTTGCGGATGGGATAAAAACCGCGGTTTTTTTGTTAACTGTCTGGATTATAAATTGCTCATTACTAAAGTTCAGGCAGCAGGCAAAAAGGTTTTAAGTGCTTCCGCTTTTGCTAATGGAGCACGCCTTGCCGCTAAAGAAAAATTAGGAAGTGACCAATGAAAAAAGAATATTTTGCCATAATTAAATTCCCTATGTTTGTTGGCTTATCTCTGCTTGCCATCTTGCTGATTTTCTTTCTGATGGTTTTGGGCAGCTATCATCATTTAGGGCTTTCAGGATGGGGAAATTTCTTCTATACCCTTATCTTTATATTAATTATTATATTAATTGCCAGCTGGATTTTAACCCTGATCAGTACGCACTGTAAAATAAAATCAACCTGGCTGAGAAAATATATTTCCTGGATGCTAGTGCGTGTATACTATCCTCTGGCTATCTGGATTTCTATTCCCTTCTTCCAGAAAAGAGCTTCAATCCAGGAATCTTTTCTCTATTTTAATAACGAAATTATCGTAACTAACTATCAAGGGATACACTTTTCTAATCTATTATTGCTTTTACCACATTGCTTACAAAATTCTAACTGTAAAATCCGCATTAGTAGCGATATCGTAGATTGTCAGGAATGCGGTGGTTGCGATATTGCCAAAATGAAATCTATCACCAGAGACAATCATATAAAAGCTGCCGTAGCTTCTGGTGGTTCTTTAGCCAGAAAATTGGTTAACGATACAAAACCAGATATGATTATTGCAGTTGCCTGTCATCGAGATTTAACAGAAGGAGTGCGTGATAGCTGGCGTTATCCTGTTTACTCAGTTTTAAATGAACGCCCCAAAGGACCCTGTTTCGAAACAACCGTTAGCTATTCAGTGATCGATTTTGCCATAAAGAAATTCATATAAAAGGAGAAAACCTTGAAACGCATCAATCTTTTCACCGTTATTCTGATCCTGTTGCTAAATGCCTTTATCACGATGGCTTTAATTAATAAATATATGGATAAATCTGTTGCAATTGATAATTCATACACAGAATATTCTTCCAAACCAAGTAAAGCGTCAGCTGCCAATCGCATTAATTCTATAACCGAAGCTGTTAAAGCAGTAGAACCAGCAGTAGTTAGTATCAATGTAATAAAAACGGAATATGTGCGAGCTAGAAGCCCCTTCGGCTTTGGTTTTTTTGATTTCTTTGGTTTTGCACCAATGATGCGTCAAGTGGAATCTATCGGAAGTGGCGTTATTTACGATCCTAAGGGCTATATAATTACAAATGCCCATGTGGTTAGTGGTGCTACTCAAATTAAAGTTATTTTGCCCGATAAACGCGAATATGAAGGTGTGATAGCAGGAATAGATGAAATTCACGATGTGGCAAAACTTAAAATTAACGGAAATAACCTTCCCGTTGCCAGATTAGGAAATTCCAACGATCTAATTATCGGAGAATGGAGTATTGCTGTTGGTAATCCCTATGGCTTTTTAATGAACGATTCCAAACCCAGTGTATCGGTTGGAGTTATTTCTGCCGTAAGCAGAAATTTTGCTGCTCGGACAGATAAACGCGAATATAAATCTATGATTCAAACAGACGCTGCTGTTAATCCTGGAAATAGTGGTGGGCCGCTGGTGAATATTAATGGCGAAGTTGTTGGTATAAATACTTTTATCTTTTCCGAAAGTGGAGGGAATATAGGCATTGGCTTTGCCCTTCCTATCAATTCTGTGAAGACCATTCTGGCCAAAATATGAGCAAAAAAATCCCCTTAATAATGCTAATATTCATAGCAGGAAGTTTGCTTTGTGCGCAAATTACACATAGCTGTTATGATATTCAATATAATCCTGAAGGAGGTTCAAATTCCCCCTACCTGGATCAAGTTGTAACTGTTCAAGGAATTGTAAGCGGGATATCTTTTTATTCAGGAACCAGCGTAAATAGCTATGGTTTCTTTATTGCTGATGCGGCAGGTGGACCCTGGAGCGGTTTATATATTTACAATCAAACCTATCATCCTAATTTGGGAGATTTAGTTCAGATCACAGGAACAGTTAATGAATATTATGGTTTAACAGAAATCTCTCAACTTACTTCTTTTCAGGTTTTAAGCCAGGATAATCCACTTCCAGAACCTGCAGAAATAAATAGCGGAGCCCTCAATAATTTGAGCAGCGGAGAACAGTGGGAAAGTGTTTTAGTGAAAGTTCTTAATGTTTCCGTTGTTACCGAACCAAATAACTATCAGGAATTTTATGTTGATGATGGCAGCGGTGTATGTCAGATAGATGATCAATTTTTTGGTTCTGGTCACAGCTGGTCTAATATTACATTAGGGCAAGTATATTCTGAAATTACAGGTATTGTAGATTATGCCTATAATTACTATGCTATAAACCCCCGCTTTCTTACAGACCTTGTTTTAAGTGGGACTACAGCCACATTACTAATTCCTCATCAAGCAGTTAGTTTACATAGCTCTGTTACTGTTCCAGTAAATGCTTTGGGCATAGATTTAGCTTCCAGCTATCAATCCTATTCTTTCAACTTAGCTTTCAATCCTAATATTATATCTTATCAGTCTGTTAGCACCGAGGGAACAATTTCTGCCCCAGGAACTATTAATGCTTCTTGCACAAACGGTTTGCTCTCTGTTACTTATCAAAGCAATTCAGTTATTAGCGGTCAGGGTGTACTTTTAAATCTGAACTTTTATGCAACCAATACAGGAACGACTGTTTTAGCCCTGGAAAATGTGTTTTTCGGCAACGATAGTATCCAAAGCTTAATTGATGGCAGTTTAACCGTTAATAGCTGTTATAATTCGCCTGGTGACACTTTAACGGTTATCCAGCGTCCACTTCTTAATATTCCGGAAATCGTTATTCCGGGAGAAACATTAACGATAACCTGTTTGGCACCTCAAAATACAACTAACTGGAATGCCTGGCTGAAACATAGTAATAAACGCATAAATATGCCGATTTCAAACAGCCAATGGTTAAATAATCCTAACAGGTGGGAACTTGTTACAACTATTCCATCTGTTCCGATTTTTGAATTATACGATTTGGAGGTTTCTGCCAGTGGGGGAATTAGCGATATTACAGAAAATGCGATTCAGGTGATTCCTACGCGAAAAAATAACTATTACTTTGTGCATATAACAGATGCGCATTTACCTAACCGTTTATACTATCCGAATGCAGGCTTCGAAACGGATTCTACTGCAGTAGAAGATTTTAGAGCAGTGATGGAGGATATCAATCTTATTCATCCGGAATTTGTGCTTTTTACAGGTGATTTGGTTAATGAAGGCGAGCTGGAATCTTTTGCGAATCAATATTGGTATGGCTGGACGCAAAAACTGCTTTCCGAATTTGATATTCCAGTTTATGTAACTTCTGGAAATCATGATATCGGCGGTTGGAATCAAACTCCACCTCCAGCTGGATCTGCCAGAAGAAACTGGTGGAAATATTTTGGTTGGAACTGGTTAGATAGTGAAGATCCCAATTGGCTATATCATACTCAGGATTATTATTTCACCTACGGAAACACAATTTTTATCGGGCTGGAAAGCTATGATAACTATGATTATTGGCGTTTAAATATCTATGGCACAACCAGTTTTACCGATCAACAAATTGCTTGGCTAAATAGTACTCTATCTCTTTTTCCAAACTATACCAAGGTGCTATTTCATCACTACGATTTTCAGGATGAGCTTAATCTTTCTGCTTTAGGAATTGATCTGGCTTTGTGGGGGCATATCCATTCCAATAATGGCTCAATATCTAATTTCCCCTATAATTTAGCCACGCGTAGTATCTGTGATGGAAATCGTGCCTATCGAATGGTGCGAGTGAATAATAACCAAATTATACCCTACAATACTATTTATGCTGGAGCAACAGGAAATAACCTCTCTATTCAATATTTCCCTTCCAATTATGGAGTAGCGGATAGCATTAGAGCCACTATTATCAATAATCAACCCCTAACCTTTGAAAATGCCCAAATAAAATTTATTATGCCTTCTGGAATGAGCGGCTATAGAGTTCAGGGAGGAATTTTGGAACAGGTAGATAGAAGCGGGGTTAATAATGTTTGCTATGTACGCGTTTCGCTTTCTGCTAATAGCACTACCAATATTAGTATTGCCGATAGCGGAGTGGAAAATATAGACCCTCTGCAGGTGCCTAAGCCATTACAAATAAAAAGCATCTACCCCAATCCTTTATCCCTGCAAGGAAATATACAACTTTATAGTGAAAAATCCTTGCCTACCTTAACCTTGCAACTATATAACCTGAAAGGACAACTGGCATATCAACAAACCTTACAAAACATTAACAAAGGGGATAATACCCTGGCTTTCACATTGCCCGATTCCTTAGGAAACGGAATATACTTTCTACGCTTACCTGAAGATAAAAACACAACCCAAAAAATATTAATTCTTAAAAAGTGAGATTATAATGCCTGAAAAAAGACCTCAAACTGCTAAACTTCTCTACATACCTTGGATTTTAAAACATCTATCCTATTATGTGAAATTGAATACCCATATCCTTAAAAAAGGGGTGCCACTGAAAGAAATCCTGATCTTAAAATTTCCGTTCTGGTTCAGCGATGCCAAAATTCCACCCTTGCTTTCTGTGGATATCACCGATGCCTGCAATTTAAAATGTAACTATTGTAATAATCCCTTCTTCCCACATCCCCGCACAATGATGAGCAAAGAAGTTTTTGAAGCATTAATTGAACACCTAAAACGCCAAAATGTTAGCCGCATCAGAATTAGCGGTGGAGAACCAACTCTGCATCCACAATTCGATACAATGCTGAAAGAAATGTCCCACTACTGTAAATATCTATCAATAATCACCAATGGTCAATGGAAAAATAAAGAAATAACAGAAAAACTGCTCGATTGTGGACTTAGCTTTATCGAACTTTCTATGGACGCCGGAGGAAAAGAAATATACGAAAAAAATCGCCCCGGTGCCGATTACGATCTCTTCTTACAAAACCTGAAAGACCTGTATGAACTGCGTAACCGGAAAAAAACAGACCTAATAATTAGAATTCGATTAATGCTGCGTCCTTCCACGCTATCCTTAGAAAAAGAAGATAGCCACTATTGGAAACAATTCAGCGATTGCGTTCTGCCTCAACATATTTTACAACATCCGGAAACACCACCCCAAGAAGATGTTTTTATGCAGGATTCTATCCTCCAAAATCAACTTCCTGTCTGTACTGTAACCTATAGAGATCTGCAAATTAGACCCGATGGAAAAGTTCCACTCTGCCCCGCAAAAGGATGTGCCATAAATCTCGAAGACCGTATTTTTATTGGCGATATCCAAAAGGACGATATTCTGGATCTGTGGAATGCACCAATGCTGAAACAAATGAGAAACGCTCACAGGAAAAGACAGGGAGAAATATTAAACCTCTGCCGTAATTGCCATTATGGATGAATGCCCACTCATCGGGGAACAAAATAACCTCACGCAGATCACGCAGATTTAGTTTTAGAAACAAGGATTTTAGGATTAGATTTAAGAAACGAGGATTTAAGGATTTTAGGATTAAGAGGATTTTTTAGAAACAAGGATTCTAGGATTAAGCCCCTTAGGGCGACACAATCATAGCGATGGTGGCGTAAGCCCCTCGAAAAGAGAAAGATACAATCTTTCTCTTTAATTTTCAACCCAAAAAGCCCCTTAGGGCGACACAAAGATAGCGATGGTGGCGTAAATAGTCTGTCGGTTGTCGGCTTTAAGTCAAAATCGGCCTATTCTATGAGATAATTAATGACCTATTTAAAAGATAGGAAAAAGAATGAAATTGTATGGAAGATCACAAGCAAAGCCGATTTTAACTCAAAGGACAACACAAATAGCGACGGTGGCGTAAGCCCCTCGAAAAAGGAAAGATACAATCATTCTCTTTAATTTTCAACCCAAAAAGCCCCTTAGGGCGACACGATCATAGCGATGGTGGCGTAAGCCCCTCGAAAAAAGAAAGATACAATCTTTCTCTTTAATTATCAACCCAAAAAGCCCCTTAGGGCGACACGATCATAGCGACGGTGGCGTAAGCCCCTCGAAAATAAAAACATATGAGATAAATAGTTCCGCTAGGAACGATACATACTAACGACGGGTTTTAACCCGGCGACAAGAAGAACAAATAAAAAAAGTCCCAGCGGGACGACACAAGGATAGCGACGGTGGCGTAAATAATCTGTCGGCTGTCGGCTTTAAGTCAAAATCGGCCTATTCTATGAGATAATTAATGACCTATTTGAAAGATAGGAAAAAGAATGAAATTGTATGGAAGATCACGAGCAAAGCCGATTTTAACTCAAAGTGCGACACAATGATAGCGATGGTGGCGTAAATAATCTGTCGGCTGCTGTCTTTAAGTCAAAATCGGCCTATTCTATGAGATAATTACTGACCTATTTAAAAGATAGAAAAAAGAATGAAATTGTATGGAAGATCACGAGCAAAGCCGATTTTAACTCAAAGTACGACACAAGGATAGCGACGGTGGCGTAAATAATCTGTCGGTTGTCGGCTTTAAGTCAAAATCGGCCTATTCTATGAGATTATTACTGACCTATTTAAAAGATAGGAAAAAGAATGAAATTGTATGGAAGATCACGAGCAAAGCCGATTTTAACTCAAAGTGCGACATAAGGATAGCGATGGTGGCGTAAATAATCTGCCGGCTGTCGGCTTTAAGTCAAAATCGGCCTATTCTATGAGATTAATACTGACCTATTTAAAAGATAGGAAAAAGAATGAAATTGTATGGAAGATCACAAGCAAAGCCGATTTTAACTCAAAGTGCGACACAATGATAGCGATGGTGGCGTAAGCCCCTCAAAAATGATAATAGGCATAGGATGAATAGGATTTAGAGGATTTAGATGTGTAGACGGAGGACGCCGTTCCTCCGCATTTTTTTCTAGCCACCGAGACCACCGAAATCAACAAAAAAATAAATGGCTATATACTTGTTTTGTCTTACAATTTTGGAGTAATCAGCTAAGGAATATCAGCTTCCTACTAACTATTTATCTAGCAACTAAGTTTGAATCTTGTTTAAAAAAAACCAAAATTGTGAGCTAAAACAAGAACATAGAACTTTGAACCTTCAGAGGGCATAGAACTATGACGATGGCAAGAAACCGCGATTTTCAGATTTTACTTGACAGATAGCTATCTTTATATAGAAAGGTATTTAATGTAGATACACTTCAATCCCAATTAAATCCCAATCCTATATATAGGGAAAACAAGGGAAGGGTATCAATTAGTTAATGTCAAATATTAAAAATTACAAGTGGCAGAAAACACACTAACAATTATAGTGACGGTATCCAAATAGCCGTTACAAAGTAGGTTAAATGATAAAAGAAGTTGGACGATTAAATCTAGACGATTACAAGATCCTCGATGCCGAAGTAGAAAAGATATTTCGCAATTTAGATAAAGGTAAAAGTGCTTTGGCAGAAAAACAAATTATAGACATTGGCAATACGGCAAATTATTTTGTGCGGGAAGAACTAGGGAAACGCTTAGCTCAATATTCCGGAAAGGGAGAATTGGATGATATCTGTGGACGGCTTTTAGAGAATTTTATCTATGGGGTTCGTGCTACGGCGTTGTTTTATTTCTATTATAAGCATCAAGAGCATCCGGAACGAATCATTAATACATTGGATAAAACCTTTGAAACTGTGCCTTGGGAATCGGAAACCATCTGTTTTGAGCTCTGGAAAAAAGATCCGGAAGTAATGCAAGAATATATGCCTCTTTGGGCAGAATCGGATAACGAAAAGAAACGCGCGATCAGTATGCACGGAATGGAAAATATTGCTTATCGTCATCCGCAGTATGTGCTTTCTTTTGTTTCTCGTCTTTTAGATGATGAGAGCGAAGAAGTTCAGAAAAAAGTTAGCCATATCCTCACTCAGGTAGGCAGGCAACGTCCTGTACAATGTTACAATAACATTCGCCACTGGCTTATTGAAGGTGATGAAAAAAGGATTAAAACTCTTTGGCAAACGATGAAAAAGCTGGCTAATATCTATTCGCAACGCAGTCGCCGCGATAAAACCAACGAATTTATGAATGTTACGCAAAAAACTATTGCGGATTGGCGAAATGATTCCAATCCCAAGGTATCTATGATGGGTTCAAAGCTTTCGGGGATAATAAACAAGAAAAGGAAGAAAACACAACAAAACCAAAAGGTGGCTAATTCAGGAAACAACCATCCATCCAGGTAACGATGAATTACAACTATGATCACTCTCGGATAGTGGTAATTTTGGTAGAACCAATCTACGGCGGGAATGTAGGAGCGATTGCTCGAATTATGAATAATTTTTGTTTTTCGCAGCTTCGCATAATCGGAAAAACCCCAGAAAAGAACGATTTTTACCTAGCAATGCATAGCGAACATATATTGGAAAATGTCTGCATTTATTCTTCTCTGGCTGAGGCAGTTAAAGATCTGGATAGAGTTATTGCCTTTTCTCGACGCATTGGAAAAAACAAACCTGTAGATCTTAGTCCAAGGCAGATGGCAAGATATGTTCACAGTGTGCCCAATGCTAAAATCGGGCTGGTTTTTGGACGCGAAACTTATGGCTTAACAGATTCTGAGGCAGAGCTTTGTCCGCTTCGCTGTCATTTTATGGCTAATCCCGATTTTCCCTCGATAAACTTAGCTCAGGCTGTTGCTCTTGCTCTTTGGGAAATTTACAGTCTTCCGCTGGAAGAAAAGCAAGGTGAAAATAAATACTATAATGCAGCAAGTAAAGAAGAACTGGATGAAATCCATCACTACATCATCCAAGTGATGCACTCCACAGGTTTTTTTCAGAAACAGGAAACAGTTAATTGGGATGCCTTTATAGCGAAGATGCTTAATGAACTTAATCCTGATAAAACTATGCTTTACCGTCTGCGGCAAATTTTCAATCGTTTTAATGTTTTAGTAACTGGCAAGGGCCTGGGTTACAGCATTTCCAATGACAAGGAATAAAAAATGCTCTATATAAGGTTGAGGTAAAAAAAATGAAGCGATACCTAATATATGCCTTACTATTCTTTCCTGCGCTAATTTTAGCTAATTCGTATAGCGTTCAGATTCAATTTCCTTTTCCAAGGGAAGGATTCTCTTCGTCAGCTTTATATGAACAGGGTTATGGCTTTTACATTGCTCCTGGAGCTTTACAGCTACCTGTTAAACAGATCAATATTCTATTACCCAAAGATGCTATAGTGAATGATTGGCAGCTTACTTTTGATCCAGATATAACCTTCAAGGGAGAAGCCCCAATATTTAATTCCGCTTTTACTAATGGAGAAGAAATATTAGGCGCTCCGATTAAGAGAAACAATCCCTCGCGTTACAACTTTCTTGGGTTAAGAAAATGGGGGGATCTGAATTATGCCAGTTTTTATGTTATTCCCGGTATATATGATGGTTCAAACTGGTTGTGGAACTCCTCTTGCCGGATAGATATAAACTACTCTGCTTCTGCCAAACAAAATGGGAAAATTCCACCCACTTTCCAAAAAAGGGATTTCTTTGCCAATCCCCAATGTCTCATAAACTGGTATGAAGCCTCTAAGGAACCGAATAACCGTCTTTTAGTTATTACAACTCCCTCGCTTTATACTGCTTTGAATGATCTTGTTTTATTTCGCCAGACACAAGGAATTGATGTTAATTTTTGTGATATAGCAACAGCTTTGGCTTCGGGAACGGGAACTGATAATGCTGAAAAATTACGCAACTATCTGCAAAATACCTATAATCAGAATCCTTTTTCCTATTTGCTATTAGTTGGAGATGATGTAACAATTCCTACTGCTTATGTAACCCCCGAACCCAATGGATTGGAAACTGTTGCAACAGATTTCTTTTATTCAGACCTCAGCAGTAATTGGGATACCGATAGCGATGGTTTGAGGGGGGAATATTCTACTGGTTATTTGAATGAGGACTATGGTATTGATTTTACTCCCGAAGTATTTGTAGGGAGAATTTCTACTAATTATGCTTCAGAGGTATCTGCTATTGCCAATCGCATTGTTGCATATGAACAATCTACCGAGCCTTGGAAAGATAAAAATCTGCTATCTGCTGCCTTCTTAAACTATCAAGGCGAACCAGAGATAATTTATCCACAGACCGATGGCGGACTTTTTATGGAATTTCTACGCAACACCTGTTTGGTTGGACAAGACAATTTCACAATGTATGAGCAAGAAGGTGTAATACCATCATTTCCCAGTGACTTACCTGCAAATTATAACAATCTTCTAAATGCACTTAATAATGAAAGCTGGGGCTTTATAAATTGGAGCGCACACGGTAGCGCAATCCATTCTTCCCGAAAAGTATGGTCGATAGACTATAATAACAACAACATTCCAGATACCTATGAAATGAATTGGATGCCCTTGGTAGATTGCCAAAGTTTCGATGATTTGGAAAACCAGGATGGAACCGTTATATTTGCCGCTTCCTGTTACAACGGATATATGGATTATTATGATACCTGCTTGTCCGAATATGCCTTAATAAAAAAAGCTGTGGGTGTTTTAGCTGCCACCAGAACCGGATGGTATAAAATAGGATGGCTGAATCCTGGTTGGGGCGGACTTTCCAGTTATAACTATCATTTTGTAGAAAACTTTCGTAATAACAAGCTTGATCTTGGTTCTGCACATTCTTGGGCAAACCTTCTGCATACTCAATATTATCTTTTTGGTGATCCTATAGATAGCGAAGGGATAATCTATCCCGAATTGCAAAATGTATATACCTATATGCTTTTTGGCGATCCGATGATTGGGTGGGCTTTAGAAGAAACAGATTTGGATGGTGAAATTTTGGTGTGGGAACCAGAAGGAAATGCAGGATTGGAAGTTGTTAATGCACTAAGAGAAATTAGAAATTTCAATGTAATTTACACCGATAAACTCATCCCTGAATATAGCTATCTGCACAATTTTGAAGCTGTTATCTATCTGGCAGCTAATTCCGTTGCCAGTTCTTCCCTCGATCCCGATTCCTATGAATACGAATATCTAAATAGCTACCTAGATTCTGGCGGTAAACTATACTGCGAAAACTATATAGATTTTAGTTTTGGAGAACTATATAATAAAATGGGCGCTCAACTGGATAATCCAGTTAATCTTAATACAATTTACCATCCCGAAAGCAATATTAGCTGGAATTATAGCAATGCCGATTCAACCGTTTACGCTTTAATACCTATTCAACCTAACGCTCAGGGAATATTCATATCAGGAGACGGAGAAACCGATAATTCCATTGTTGGCATTTTGAATTCGACAGAGGATTACTCGGTTATTACCTCTTCGTTTCAATTATCTCGTATTCTACCAGGTGAACATAATTTACCAGATTTAATGGAGATTATTCTAGCTGAACTAAATGTTACAAATAGTAATCCCGATAGCAATAACGAACAGATTATCTGTCCAACAGTACAATCAGTAAGCGTTTATCCCAATCCGGCATCACAAAATTCACAGCTTCACTTTCAAATGAGAAAAGCAACACCAATATCCATTTCTATCTTCAATATTAAAGGACAAAAGGTAAAAACCCTTATTAATAATGAATTAAAGGAAGGCGAATACCATTTATCCTGGGATGGAAAAGATAATAACGGAAGAACTTGTTCCAGTGGAGTTTATTATTATCAAATAGCTGCCCCCAATCAGAATATTACCAAAAAAATGCTGCTGCTAAAATAGAGCTTGGAGTATTAAGATTTGGGAGTATAAAGAGTTTCATTAATACCCAGGATGAACAAATAAAATAACCTTAAATAGATAAAATGCCTAAGGATAGGATGCAGACCAGATGGAAAACTAAGCTATGATAATAAAAAAAGTACATTGCATACTCTGGCATATATGGCTGATGAGTGATTTTTTTATCACAGCTGCCATAATTCGAATTACTAACCGAAATAAGATAAAACGCCGGCAACGCTATCTTAGAAACAATGCTCGGATCAGTAAAAAGTTCCTCAAGGCTTTTAATATCAAACTGAATGTAAAACACATTGAGAATTTGAAGCAACTACATAAGCTACCCTATTTGGCCGTTTCCAATCACACAACCTATCTGGATATCATCATTTTGGCTTCGTTAGAAAACTATATTTTTATCACTTCTGTAGAAATGCGGGGAATCCCCTTTTTAGGAAAAATAACCCGTAATGGCGGTTGCTTATACACAAACCGCAAGAAATATGTTTCCCTGCCTGAAGAAATAAATAGATTTACAGCTGCCCTTTTGCAGGGTTTTAAGGTAATGCTTTTTCCCGAAGGAACAAGCACAAATGGTATTACTGTACAACCTTTTCATAAATCCCTATTTCAAATTGCCATAAAGGCAAAATGTCCGGTCCTGCCAATTTGCATTAAATACCTCACCCTGGATGGTAAAAAAATAAAAAATGAAAACCGGGATAGAATCGCTTGGTATGGAAAGATGAATTTCCTGTTACATTACCTCAAATTAGTAGGACACAAACTCGAAGCGGAAGTTGAAATCTTAGAGGCTACACCCTATCAGGAAGGAAAAACCAGACAGGATATATCCGATGATGCATATCAAAAAATTCTAAAATGCTACCAACAAGAAAAGTTCAGTTGACAAACAACGCAGGTTTATAAGTATTGACTCTATGCAAGAAATATTAAAGCTATAATTTAAGGAGCAGATATGAAACCCGAAAAAAAGGATAATGACAAATTACCACTGGGTCGGATTAACTTTATCATTCTGCTGGTGGCAGCTTTATTGCTTATCGCTGGCTACTTTATTATGTCCTTCAATGAGATATCCATTTCTCCTATCCTTTTGGTTGTTGCCTATGCGATAGTAATTCCTTTAGCTCTTCTTTACCAACCTAAAAAGAAATGAAATGCCACTACTATCAGAGGAAACATTAGCACGCTTAAACAAATTTCAGCTGATGGCTAAAAGCATCGTTGAGGGTTTTTTAGTTGGACTGCATAAATCCCCCTATCATGGCTTTAGCGCTGAATTTTCTGACCATAGACAGTATAATCCTGGTGAACCTCTAAAAGACCTGGATTGGAAAATTCTGGCAAAAACGGAACGCTATTATATAAAACGTTACGAAGAAGAAACCAACCTGCGCAGCTATGTACTTTTAGACCATAGTAAATCTATGTTTTTTAGCTCTGGCAAAGAAAGTAAAATAGAATATGCAACTCAACTGGCAGGTGCTTTAATCTGGCTGATGATTTCCCAAAAAGATGCCGCTGGACTATATACCTTCAACAATAAAATAACTTCTGCTTATCCGCCCAAAGCAATTAGAAGCTATACCAGCCAGCTGTTTACTGCCCTTATAAACCTAAAAGCTGACGATAAAACAGACCTGCTAACCCCTTTACATCAAATAGCGGAATTGATAAAAAAACGCTCTCTTATCATCCTAATAAGTGACCTCTTAGATGATCCTGAAAAAATTATGGAGTCCTTAAAACACTTCCGCGCCCGCAATAATGAAGTTTTAGTGTTTCATATCGTAGATCCTAAAGAAGAGAAATTTGATTATAAAAGGGAAGCCCAATTTATCGATAGTGAAACAGGTGAAAAAATAACCGTTTCCCCTTGGCAGATCCGCAAGGAATATCAAGAAAATTACCATTATTTTACAGATTACCTAAAGAAGGAATGTTACAAACACCAAATTGAATACAATCCAGTAGATACCTATACCCCTATTGAAGATCTACTTCTGAAATACCTTATTAAAAGAAATAAAGGATAGGCGATGAATATGCGCTATGTTTCACGTGAAACAATTGAGGAGGAACTCACTAAGGCAATTAATTACATAACCTTCAATCCTGATCCAGAATTGCCTGCCTTGCTAAAATCTGCCCTCGCTGATGAAACAAACGATGTTAGTAAAGATATCCTTAATTGTATGCTGGAAAACATTAAATTAGCCCCAAAAATCGAAATTCCTCTCTGCCAAGATACCGGTTCTTTTATAGTTTTTGCGGAAATTGGAAATCAATGCAGTATTCCTGATGCCCCCTTATCCCAAATTATTAATGAGACCTTAATTAAAGTCTCTGCGGAACTCTATCTGCGCCCTTCTATCCTAAAAGATCCTCTCTTACATAGAATAAATACCGGAACTAATGCCCCGGCTGTTATCCATATCTCTATTGTAGAAGGTGATAAATTAATATTGCATATTGCTCAAAAAGGAGGAGGTGCCGAAAATATGAGTCAACTGAAAATGTTTACTCCTTCTGCTAACCCCGAAGATATTATTGATTTCGTAATATACACAGTTCAAGTGGCCAAAGGAAATGCCTGCCCTCCCTTAATAATTGGATTGGGTATCGGAGGTAATTTCGAAACTTGTGCTATCTTAGCTAAAAAAGCATTACTCGCTCCCATTTCCCATAAAAATCCAGTTTTGGAATATGCTGCCTTAGAACAGAATATCCTAAAATCTGTGAATAGAACAGGAATTGGAGTGCAAGGTATGGGAGGAAAAAACACTGCCTTGGCTGTCCATATTTTAACTGCTCCCTGTCATATTGCCTCCTTGCCAGTAGCTGTAAATTTACAATGCCATTCACATCGGCATACTACAATAATTATCTAAAAGATGAAAACACATAATCTTACCCTGCCGCTTAGCCCTGCTGAAATAGATAAATTGAAGATAAACGATAAAGTGCTATTAACTGGATATTTGTTTACCGCCAGAGATGTTGCCCATAAAAGAATGATGGAGATTATCCAAAAAGGGGAAGTGCTCCCCTTCGAACTATCAGAAATAGCACTATTTTATTGTGGACCAAGTCCTGTAAGACCAGGTAATATTTGTGGCGCTATAGGACCAACTACCAGTTCTCGAATGAATAGCTACACTCCGTATTTTATTCAAAAAGGACTAAGAGTGATGATTGGCAAAGGAGAAATATCCAGTGAAGTTCAAAATACAATTAAAGAATATAAAGCTGTCTATTTAACGATGGCAGGGGGTATTTCAGCATATCTATCCCAATTTATTGTTTCATGTGAAACATTCCTCTGGCCAGAATTGGGCCCCGAAGCTATTCATAAACTCTTGGTGAAAGAGATACCAGCTTATGTCCAATGTAAATAGAGAGGATTGGTTTATTAGCCACCGAAGATAATTCACGCAGATTGCGTTGATTGCGCAGATTAAGTTTTCGAAACGAGGATGCTAGGATTAAGTTTTCGAAACAAGGATTTTAGGATTTTAGGATTTTAGGATTTAGAGGATTTCGAATTCAAGTTCCGCTAGGAACGATACATACTAACGACGGGTTTTAACCCGGCGACAAAAATAACGAATAAAAAAAGTCCCAGCGGGACGACAGATTTGAGCTTTAGAAACAAGGATGCTAGGATTAAGTTTTCGAAACAAGGATTTTAGGATTTTAGGATTTAGAGGATTGGTTTATAAGCCACCGAGGGCACCGAAATCACCGAATAAAATAAATGGTAACATACTTGTTTTGTCTTACAATTTTGGAGTAATCAGCTAAAGAATATCAGCTTCCTACTAACTATTTTTTTAACAACTAATCTGGAATCTTGTCTCCAAATACCAAAATTGTGAGCCAAAACAAGAACCAAAAGCTCCTTGGGGTTGCATAAAATATAGTCACCTTTGTATTTGAAAACGGGTTAAAACCTGTTGTTCGTTTCTACTGATCTTAACGGAACTCTTTTACCGGCAGTGTGTTATAGTTATGTT
>Ga0255345_1002258_pt1 | contig 25042 bp, 24 predicted proteins | sample wastewater_treat_6_FD_192415 | JGI IMG/M metagenome (GOLD analysis project Ga0255345, IMG submission 192415) | Wastewater microbial communities from Lulu Island WWTP, Vancouver, Canada - plant20 | ecosystem: Engineered > WWTP > Wastewater > Unclassified | place: Canada: Vancouver, British...
AGTGAGCGATATAGACCAGGTGATTAATTACATTGACTTTAGTCAGCCAGGATTTGAGATCACCTACCGTTACCCAAAAGAGATCCGCAGTCCCACCTTTATAAAGACCAACTATGAGTTCTTTTCGGTTAATGCTGATAATTTTTTGAATCTGTCTCTTAAGGAACTTTTTTTCGGTATAAATTTTTCTGACAAACTGCTGAAAAGCTCTTACTGGATAAAATTTACTGATATACAGACCTCAGAGTTCAACATTGGAATTGATAACAACTCGCTTGGTCTTTATCTTAACATAGGACAGAATGGTGTTAGACCTTTTTTTAATCTGGGAAAAAACATATTCTTTTCAGTACATGATTTTTTTCTTGATGATCTATACATAATGACCGAAGAAGTCATTTTCAGATACAGCAAATCATCCGGCAAACTGCTCATTAACTCTTTATATTTCAATTACTCAAACAATATTTTTTCTTACAGGATACCCATAAACGACAAACTCATGTTCGTAATTTCTGATCTGGGGTTTGGCATATCTTTCATACTAAAAGTATAAAAACGGAGGTGTTTTATGGAAGAAGGAATAGTATACGAGTCCCAGTATGACGACAAAGATTATGAGAGACTTCTTCAGGATTTAATAAAGTATTTCCAGCTTGATGTGACAGGTTATAAACAGCACAGGGTAAGAAGGCGAATAGATATTTTAATGAAGAAGTACTCGTATAAAACCTACTCCGATTACATGAAGGATCTAAGAAACGATCCAAAAAAATGGGATGAGTTTCTTGATAAGCTGACGATAAACGTTACAGAATTCTTTAGAAATCCAGAGAAATGGGAGTATTTACAAAAGAATATAATTCCTATGCTTATGAAAGAAAACTCTTCTGCATTCAAAGCTTGGAGTGCAGGTTGCTCTTCAGGTGAAGAACCTTACACTCTTTCAATCGTCTTTGAAGAGATGAGAGCAAGAAATGCCTCTATTCTTGCCGCCGATCTTGATAAGTTTGTTCTTGCAAAAGCTCAGGAAGGAATATACGAAGAAAGAAGTACCATAAATATGACTACCGAGCTTAAAGACAGATACTTTACAAAACTTGCCGATGGAAAGCTTCAGGTAAAGCAGTTGTTGAAAAGCAGGATCAAGTTCAAACAGCTTAACCTTCTGACAGATCCTTTTGAAAAAAATTTTGATCTTATTATATGCAGGAATGTTGTTATATACTTTGATAATGATGCAAAGGAAGGTCTCTATAAAAAATTCGCCGAAGCTCTCAGACCTAACGGTGTTCTTTTCGTAGGATCCACCGAAAGGATTTTCAACTATCGTGAAATTGGTCTTAAAACGATAGCTCCGTTTTTTTATCAAAAGGAGAAGTAATGAGTTGGATAGTACCGGTAATAATATTTGCCGATCAACTGATAAAAGTTGCTGCTAAAAATTACCTTTTCTATAATCCCATAAAAATTTGGTTTTTTGAACTTACATATACTGAAAATACAGGTATTGCCTTTGGTGCTTTCAAAGGTGCTTCACTTTTTTTTGGAGTTGTATCTGTTGTTGTGGCTGTTATTATGCTTATTGCCAGAGACAGGTTTTACAGGCAGGGTAAGCTGTCCCCACTGGGCGATCTTGCGGTAAATATGATCATAGGCGGAGCGATTGGCAATATGGTGGACAGAATACGTTTGGGCTATGTTGTGGATATGTTCTATATTCCGTTTTTCTCTGTTTTTAACGTTGCCGACTCTTTTGTCACGATTGGCGCCGTACTGCTTGCCATATGCTTTTTAAGGACTGAAAAAATTGGAGCAAAAAATACCAGTAACCAGCAATGATGTTAATAAAAGACTTGACCTTTTCATTTGTGAAAAAGTACCAGAATGGATTTCAAGAACATTTATACAGAAATCTATAAAGGACGGGCAGATTCTTGTTAATTCAGAGCCGAAGAAGCCGGGGTACAGACTCAGGCAGGATGACGTTATAGTACTTGAGTTACCTGAAAAACCCGCACCACATGAGGTTACTCCCCAGGATATTCCTCTTGATATAGTCTATGAAGACCATGACATTATAGTTATCAATAAAGAAGCCGGGATGGTGGTTCATCCAAGCGGAAACTGCTTGAAGGATACTATGGTTAACGCCCTTTTATTTCACTGTCCTGAAATACAGAGGGATAAGAACGATATAAGACCGGGTATTGTACATAGACTTGATAAGGATACTTCGGGACTTATTGTTGTAGCGAAAAATGAAGCCTCTTTCGCAGGGCTTTCTGACCAATTTAGAGACCGGACCATCAGGAAAAGCTATCTTGCACTCGTTAAAGGACAACTTATTGAAAATGAAGGAAGTATAGACGCACCTATCGGCAGGCATCCGCAGATCCGTATAAAAATGGCTGTGGTAGTGGACGGAAAACCATCTTTGACAGAATTTAAAGTTTTAAGACGTTTTGGTTCGGCGGCAACTCTTGTTTCTGTTGTCCTAAAAACGGGAAGAACTCATCAGATACGTGTCCATTTCAGTTATCTTGGATTTCCGCTGATGGGAGACGAAGTTTACGGTAGAGCTAATGAAGACAGAAAATACGATATTTTCAGGCAGATGCTTCATGCTTACCGTCTTGAGCTGATTCATCCTGCAACCGGCAGGAAGATGATATTCACTGCCCCACTGGCAGATGATTTTTGCATAGGAATTAAAAATGTCTATAGGATGGTGGAGTAGATGTCTGTTCTTGTGGTTACTTTTTCTTCAGATAATACCGTATACTTTGATAAAGCCATAGAGATAAGGAATCTGGTTTTTGAAAACGAACAGATTTATCCTCCGCAGTTCAAAAAGGATAGCCTTGAAGATCTTTCCGACCACTTTCTGCTGTTTGCCAACGGAATCGCCGTCGGAACATGCAGAACAAGGATAATCGAAGAAAACTGCATGAGGATAGAGAAGTTTGCTATTCTGAAGGATTATAGAAGTAAGGGGTATGGCATATTTATGATCTCTGAGATAGAAAAATTTTCTAAAAGCAAGGGATGTAGCAGGCTGGTCTTCTTTTCGCCTAAAGCTCTGGAAAATTACTTTATACGTTTGGGATTTACTCCAGAAGAAGCTTCAGCTGGCTCACAAAGTAGTTATGAATGTAAAAAGATGATGAAACCAGTTAGATAAGAGAAGAATATGATATTCTTCTCTTTTTTTTGTTTTATATACATTTTCAACTCTAATTAAGTTTATTTACCGCTAATCGGATTCAGAAAGGTTTTGCTTATGTATTGCGATGTATTATAATTGAAAACGAATGAGAGGTGATTCATGTGTTTTCTGAAAAATTAGGCATAAATTATAATATCAGTGGCAGCGGAAAACCTATTGTCCTGCTTAACGGTATAATGATGAGTATTCCAAGCTGGACAGAACATGTGAAGTATCTTGAAAAAGATTTCCAGGTTATAACCTACGATATGAAGGATCAAGGAAAGTCCAGATACGTTGATTATCAGTACGATATAAGTATGCATGTGCAGGATCTTAAAGACCTGCTTACGGAAATAGGAATTAAAAAGGCTAATCTCGTAGGTCTTTCATACGGGGGACAGGTTGCTCAACTTTTTGCCCTGAAATATCCAGAAATGGTTGATAAGCTTATTTTATCCAATACCATCTCACATGTGGATAACTTTCTTAAGTCGATTGGACAGGCATGGAAGACCTCTGCTGCAACATATGACGGTGAGTTCTTTTTTGATGTTTCATTGCCTTTTATATACTCAAGGTATTTTTATCAGAGCAATTATGAGTGGCTTATGAACAGAAGAAAGCTTTTCAAGGCAACTCTTACCAAGCAATGGTTTGATGGCTTTATAAGACTGGCTTCTTCTAATGAAACCTTCGACATAAGAGAAGAAATAAAAAATATCACTGCTCCGACTTTACTGATAGGTGCAGATGAGGATATAGCAACACCATACCTTGAAATGCTTAAAATGAATGAAAAAATTCCACAATCTCAAATAATCTGCATCCCTAAAACAGCCCATGCAATGTTTCTAGAAAAACTCCCGCTTTTTTGTGATTTAGTCAAAGGATTTTTGAAAGAATAGAAGACGGATTCGTCTTCTATTCTTTTTTCACGAGTAAAAAGTATAAAAGCAGTCTTTTACTTTTCCATACCTGAGTATAAAAGAGTTCCGAGTTCTTTTATTATGCTTTTCTTATCTTCGGCAGACCTGTTAAAAAGAGTCTGTATACCAAGATAATGTGAAATTCCTACCAAAAAATTCGCTACGGCTGAATAGTCATAATCTTTGACATCCTTCAGATTTTTGAGATAGCCTTTTTCAAAGTTGTCATAGTAATCTTTTACCTTGCCGTTCACAACAAACTCTGCCTCTCTGACTATCTGATAGTATATAAGCTTGTCTTCAAAAAATTTCAGGAAAAGATACATTCCCTGAAGCTCCTGTTCAATTCTGTTTAAAGAATGGTTGATGTTCTGACTTATGAAATGCCTTGTTTTAGAATTTATGATATCAATCAGTTCAGACATAAACTCTTCCTTGCTGTCAAAGTATATATAGAAAGTACCTACAGCAAAACCGGCTTTTTTAGCTATATCGTAAACATTGACGTTATAGTATCCGTACTCCCCAAACAGTTCCATCCCTGCCGATATCAACTTCTCCCTCGAAGTTGTTTCCTGAACAGCTTCAAGTTGCTTAGCATCAAAATCAAAGATCTTTTCATAGTTGTTTACCTGATTGCTGAAAATACCGTTAAGAACCATCTTCTCCCCTTGAAGCAAAATTTTATTATCCAAAACTATATGCTTATACAAAGATCTTATTGAAAGGAATCTTATTCCACAAGTACCGAAAAGATACTCCGCCTCCGAAATATCTTTTTTAAAGACCTCAGAAAGACCTTTTTTATAGATATCTGCCAGTTTTTTTTCGTACTCCTGAAACCTGTACTGCCCTTCCCTATATACACTTACCATCCTTTTAAACTTAACACCCGAATTAACTATAGCATTAAAAAGATAGTCTAGTCTCTGAGTGACCGACTCTCCTTTGATATGCTCAAGGTTTTCACTGAGATCTTCGAGGAAGATGTCAAGGATCTCTTTGAAAATCTCTTCCTTATCTTTGAAGTACCTGTAAAAAACTCCGTTGGAAAGGTTTGCATTTCTGCATATCTCTGCTACTGAGACTGTTTCATACCATCTTTCCGAAAATGACTCAAGAGCAGATTCGATAAGCCTGTCTTTGGTTTTCATTCTGGTATCTTCCAAGTTGCTCACTCCCATACAAAAGAATACCTATAGTCCTTAAGGACTATAGGTTTACAAAATTTATTAACAATTTTTTAAACAATTGCGAATCTTCCAATATAACAGAGTGTCCGACATGATCAAGCACCTCGAGCCTGCCGTTTAAATTTTTGAGAGTGTTTTCAGCCATATCTTGTGTGATCAACAGATCCTTCTTTCCAAGAATAAAAAGAACAGGATTTTTATACTTTTCTGCAAGCTCTGTATAATCATATCGTGATAAAGCTCTTGCATTCTCGCTGAAACATTCATCTTTCATGAGCAGGGCATCTTTAACTAATTCTGAAAGAATCTTCTGGTCTTCACAAGCCGGCATAATTCCTTTAAGACTGTTTCTAAGAAGAGATACGTTGCCTTTCATCATCTCCAGGACAGGAAAGTTCTCTTCCGGCGTGACAAGACCATTAACGGGCGCAGAGTCCACCAGAATCAGCTTACTAACTAATTGAGGATATCTGAAGGCAAGAGACATACTCACAGCACCGCCAAGTGAATGTCCTACCACCACTGCCTTTTCTATCTTCAGTTGATTCATGAAACCCTTTATAAAGTCGGCATATATATCTATGCTCACATTATCAATTCTATCAGATTTTCCAAAATTTACAAGATCGGGTGTATAAGTTGTATATCCGTCTATACTGCTTACCTTTTCATACCATCTGTGTGATCCGAAATTACCGTGGATCATTAGTATAGCTGGACCACTTCCCTGCTGACGATAAAAAATCTTTTTCCCATTTACGGTAACGTATTTCCCATCTTCAGCCCTGCGGCTCCAACTTTTTTTGATCAATAAAGCCCATGGCCTCCCAAGATACTTCATGGAAAGGAGCTTCAGACCGTAAGCAATTCCCTGTGGAAAGAATAAGACAAATACTATGAGAAGTGCTCCGAATATAAGCGTCATAGGTATATTTCCGCGTGAAAACAGGAAAGGAAGCCCTGTTATTATTATAGAACCGATCATACCGCCTTCCAGAGATGCCATACCTCCGATTACAATCATAGATAAAAGGTTCAATGATGTGTTCATTCCAAAATCAGGAGGAGAGATGTATCCAACCGTATGTGCGTATAATGCACCAGCTATTCCCCCATAAATCGCACTTACTATGAAAGCATTCAATTTTATCTTTGAAGGCTTAATCCCATATGCCCTTGCTGCAACCTCACTGTCCCTGACCATCTTGTACTTCTCACCGACAGGAGAATGTAAGATTAGAGATGCAACATATGTCAGAACTACAAAAAACACAAGATTCAGAAGATAAATATAAAAATCGCTTTCAAAAAATCTGGGGATATTTCTCATCCCAATATGTCCGCCAAAATGCTCTATAGCTGCGAACAACTGCTCAACAGCAACTCCAAAAGCCATTGTGGCTATTGCAAGATAAAAACCCTTTAGTCTTAATGCCGGTAGTCCAATTAAAAAGCCAAGAAACGCTGCAAGAACTATAGCTACAACAATGTTTATATAAAAAGGAGTTCCAAAGTCCATAGCCATAGCGGCAGTAGTATAGGCCCCAACAGCCATAAATGCTCCGTGCCCGATGGAAACCTGACCGGTAAAGCCGGACACTATATTCAATCCCATAGCGGCAATTGCGTATATAAGTACAAGAGAAAATATCATCAAAAGGAAGGATTTATTTATAAATACTACTCCCAATAGTACTCCTATTATAAGTACTATCAAAGCTTTTTTCATGTTCATACTTACACTCTCCCTTCAAACTTCTTGGCAAAAAGACCTGAAGGCTTAAATGCCAGCATCAGTATTATTATAAGAAGTATTATCGTGAGCTGATAATCCGGGGAGATGTAAATTCCAACTATTTTTTCAAGAATCCCAAGTATTATACCACCTAGAATTGATCCGTAAAGGCTTGTAAATCCTCCGAGAACACCTGCTGTAAAACCGTAAAGCTGCATGTTTATCATCATAGTCGGAGTTACTGTGGTTTTAGGCGCAATAAGAACACCTACAAGAGCAGAAAGGCTTATCCCTATACCCCATACCAACCCGTCTATCATATTTGTGTTTATTCCGACCACTTTGGAACCGACCTCATCTTGTGATCGTGCTCTTATAGCTATTCCCACTTTGGTTACTTTGAGGAAAACTGCCAACAGAATGGTTATTCCAAGCGAAATAACTGTTATAAGCAGATCGTTGAGCGGAAGTATAAGGAGTCCATCCTCACCGAGTGTAAAAATAAGTGGAGGAGCACTTACCAGTTCGTTGAAGCTGAAAGGGTTTACTCCCCAAATAATCTGCGCAAGACCTTCAAGGATCATAAGTATGCCTAAGGTTATTATGAGCATGCCACCGTGCGAAAGATGCTTCACAGGTCTCATTAGAAATTTTTCAATAAGAAATCCCAGAAGTATTCCGAATATAACCGCACAAAGTATTGCCAATAAAAGATTTTGTGTTAAAAGAAACACGGTAAGCGCTATAAATGCACTGAACATCCCGGCATTTCCGTGTGAGAAGTTCATTACGCCTACAGTCCTAAATATAAGAGATATTCCAAAGGCCATAAGCCCATATAATGCTCCCTGTGGTATTCCTAAAATTATACTTTGCAGTATTAACAAATCGACCACCTCTATATCCCAAGGTAAGATTTTTTTACTTTTTCATCGTTAAGAAGTGTCTTTGCATCATCTGAATGAACAATCCTTCCTGTTTCGAGAATATACGCCCTGTCGCTTATTTTGAGCGATTTGAGTGCGTTTTGCTCTACCAACAGAATTGATATGCCCGATCTTTTCAACTCGACTAGAGCCTTAAATATCTGATCAACAATTACAGGTGCAAGTCCAAGTGATGGTTCATCCAGCATAAGAAGCTCCGGATCTGACATAAGCGCCCTTGCAACTGCCAGCATCTGCTGTTCACCGCCTGAAAGCGATCCTGCAGCCTGCTTTTTCCTTTCCTTCAGGATAGGAAACATTCTATATGCAGTTTCAATGTTTTTTTGGTAGTTGCCTCTTAAATAACTTCCCATTTTAAGATTTTCCTCTACAGAAAGACCAGAGAAAACCCTACGGTTCTCCGGACAGAGAATTATTCCTTTTTCTACTCTCTGATATGTTGTAAATCCTGAAATATCTTTATCCTTGTAAAAAACCTTGCCCTTGCTTTTTACAACCGCTGAAACTCCAAAAAGGGCAGAAGTCTTTCCTGCTCCGTTAGCGCCAAGAATCGATACTATTTCTCCGCTTTTTATTTCAAAAGAGATTTCTTTAACAGCTTTAACATGACCATAGTTCACAGAAAGGTTTTCAACTCTAAGCATCTTCTCTCTCCCCCAGATATACTCTTATGACCTGAGGATCGTTTGCAACCTCAGCAGGCGTACCTTCGGCAATTTTTTCACCAAAGCTCATAACAGTAATTTTATCTGATACCTTCATAACCAGAGCCATATCATGCTCTACCAAAAGAATGGTCTTTCCCTGTCTGTTAACCAGTTCAAAGATATCCTCAACTTCAGATTTCTCGGTATGGTTGAGTCCGGCAGCTGGTTCATCGAACAAGAGGAGATCCGGATCAGAAATAAGTGCCCTTGCAATTTCAACTCTTTTCAAAAGTCCGTATGAGAGTTGTGACGGATATGAACCAAGTCTGTTTTTTATCTGTAAGAGTTCTGAAACGTAAAGAATTTTTTCTCTGGTTTCAGAATCAAAATTTTTGTTTTTCTTCAATAAAACTGAAAAAATACCTTTTTTATAATTGTTCACATAACCCGAATAAATATTTTCATAAACATTCATTCCATTAAATAACTGAAGGTTTTGAAAAGTCCTGCTAATCTTTCTTGATATTATTTCTTCTGCACTTAACTTTATAAGAGGTTCGCCTTTATAGTAAACCTCTCCTTCAACCGGATTTATAACACGCGTTATGACATTGAAAAGAGTAGTTTTACCCGCTCCGTTTGGCCCTATAAGCGAGTGTATCTTCCCTTTTTCCACTGTCATATCCATGTTCTTTACCGCGGTCAGACCTCCAAACTTAACAGTAATGCCTTTAACTTCAAGCATCAGCCACCTCTTAAAAAAGGGTAGGGAAAATTTACCCTACCCAAAATTTAAATTTTTTACTGTACGAAACTTACCCAATCTGAAGCAGTAGCAAACACTCCGTCTTTTACTTCAAGAACATACATCGACTGCTTACCCATTCTGCAGCTGGTATCACTAACGTTGTAAGGTCCATAAGTTATTTCGTGGGCAACTACTCCGGTCCATTTGTTAAGAGTCTCAAGAGCTTTAACCAGTTTATCTCTGGTAAGATCAGCACCTGTTCTCTTAAGACCTTCGGTGAATATTTCGGCTGCAATCATACCGGCAATTGCATAAGCGTTCGGCATCTGATTGTTGTTGTACTTACCGTATATCTTAAATACATCCTGATCAGGATTTGAAAAATCGACATTCACCCATGCCATTGCCTGAACACCTTCGGAATCCTTTCCTGTAAGAGTTATAAGTGAAGCGTCAGAAATTGAGTATGTGCCTACTATCTTGGCTTTTGAAAGACCATACTGCTTTGCCTGCTTTATAAACTGCGGAGCCTGCTGAATAAATGCCATGAGAATTATAGCGTCCGGTTTAGCAGCAACAAGTTTGGTCATTTCCGTAGAAAAATCAGTTGCGGAAGGATTTATAGCAATTTCTGCAACAGGTTTAAGGTTAAATCTTTCAAGAGCGGCCTTGGCGGCAAGATACTCTTCTTTTCCGTCATCGGCATTTCTGTAAACAATGGCAATCCTTCTTGCCTTGAGGTTTGTATACATATGTCTTATCATTATATTTCCCTCAAGAGTATAGTTCGGCTGAACTGTAAAAACATAGTTTTTCGGAGGAATAGCGAGTACTGAAGCTCCGCTTCCCTGATAAACAAAAGGCACTTTTGCATTGTTAAGGTAATCAACAACCGCAAGACAGCCTGGTGTTCCCAGACCTCCAACAATTGCAAACACATTGTCATTTTCTACAAGTCTTTTTACTTCAACCGTTGTTTTTGCAGGGTTGAGCTGATCATCTGCAACGAGAAGATTAATTTTTCTGCCAAAAACCCCGCCGTTGTCATTTACGTAATTAAAGTAGGCTTTCATACCGGCAGTCATACTCTGACCTATTATGGCCGCAGCACCTGACAAAGCCTGGAAAGAACCTATTTTAACTTCATCCTTGGTTACTCCCGGTTCTGCAAAAATACTGAGAGCTACTAACATAACCATCAATACTGCTAAAAATTTTCTCATATACTCACCCCTTTTTGTGAATTAAAGCCTACAGATTTTTAATTAAAACCGCAGTCCCCATTCCTCCGCCTATACAAAGCGAAGCCAGCCCAAAGCTCAAACTTCTCTTCTTCATCTCGTACAAAAGTGAAACAATTATCCTGTTTCCAGATGCTCCGATAGGATGACCCAGTGCAATTGCACCGCCGTTTACATTAGTTCTTTCCATTATCCATTCCTTTGAAAGACCGTAAGCTTCACAAAGCTCCTTTATTACTCCCAGAGACTGTGCAGCAAAAGCCTCGTTCAGTTCAAGAAGCTGAATATCCTTAAGATTAAGTCCTGATTTTTCAAGTGCTTTCTTTATGGCCGGATAAGGTCCAAGACCCATAACCGAAGGATCGACACCTGCCTGAGCATAAGAGATTATTTCGGCCAAAGGTTTGAGACCATACTTCTGTACAGCCTCTTCACTGGCAAGTATCAAAGCGCTTGCACCGTCATTTATACCAGAAGCATTTCCAGCCGTTACTGTTCCGTCAGACAAAAATGCAGGTCTAAGCTTGGCCAGACTGTCGGCAGTTGTATCGTATCTAGGATGCTCATCCTTAGCAAAGTAAACAACATCCTTTTTGACCTTAAGCTCGTAAGGAGCTATTTCATCGGAAAATCTTCCGGATTCAATAGCCTGCTTTGCCTTTTGCTGACTGGCAAGTGCAAAGTCATCCTGTTCTTTTCTGCTTAAAGAGTATTTTCTTGCTATATTTTCTGCAGTAACGCCCATATGATAATTATTGAATACATCTGTGAGACCATCAACTATCATATGATCGAATATCTGACCGTTACCGAACTTCATTCCGAACCTTGCAGCAGAAGGAATCATATACGGAGCCATAGACATACTTTCCATGCCACCTGCGGCAACAATCTGAGCTTCACCTGCTTTTATATCTGTCGAACCTATCATCACGGATTTCATTCCGCTTCCGCAAAGTATATTTACACTGTATGCGGCTTTTTCTACCGGAATACCTGCATATATTGCTGCCTGTCTGCCCGGCCCCATCCCCTGTCCTGCACTCAGGACATTTCCCATAATACTCTCATCTATCATATCCGGTTTGACATTGGCATGCTGCATGGCTGCTTTAATAACGTGTGCTCCGAGCCTGTTGGCGGGAATCTCCTTCAAAGCTCCACCAAACGTTCCGATAGCTGTTCTCTTGGCACCGACAATAAACACCTTACTCATTCTGTCCCCCCTCCTTAATCATTATAGGTATCCCAGATCATATGACTGCTTTAAAAGCTGCTCACGAAAATCCGGATGAGCTATATTTACAAGCGCCTTCACCCTCTGGGCGACACTTTTTCCGCGTAAATGGGCTACTCCGAACTCTGTCACAACATAGTCCACATCATGACGCGGCACGGTTACAACCGATCCGGGTGAATGCATCGGAACGATAGTGGATAATGTTCCTTTTTTTGCAGTAGCTCTCAGAGCAATTATACCTTTTCCGTCCTTACTTTTTACAGCCCCTCTATGAGTATCGAGCTGTCCGCCTGAACCAGAAAACTGTTTAACTCCTAACGATTCTGAACAGACCTGACCTGTAAGATCAACAGCTATAGCTGTATTTATACTTACCATATTATCGTTTTTCGCTATCACAAACGGATCGTTCACATAGCTTCCCCTCATTATCCATACACCAGGGTTATTATCTATCCATCTGTACATGTTCTGTGATCCCAAAGCAAATGCACAGACAAACTTGCCTCTCCATAAGGACTTCTTACTGTTGTTAATTATTCCATTTTCAAAAAGCTCAATCATAGATTCTGTAAACATCTCTGTGTGGACTCCGAGATCTTTTTTATTCTTAAGGAGCTTGGCTACAGCATTTGGAATACCGCCTATCCCTATCTGGACAGTAGATCCGTCTCTTACCAGATCTGCAATATACTGAGCTATCTGGATTTCTGTCTGAGCAGGTTCTACAACAGAAAGATCCGGAATGGCCCAACTTGATTCCGTTACCACATCAGCCTGAGATATATGAACCTGAGTCTCGCCGTGTGTCCATGGAACCTTATCGTTTACTTCCAGAACCGTATAGTCGGCCTTCTCAAGAATATCCATTTCATAGACGTTTGAAAGCCCAAGACTCATGAAACCGGATACTTCATTCATAGGAGTTACTGTGCCCCAAAACACTATCTTATTACCATCTTCCTTTTCGGAAACAAACTTATCAGTACTAGACATGTGCAGGTTGTTCGGTATATAATCAACCGTTTTAAGCCCCGAATCCCTTGCATTTCTGGTAGGCACACTCATGAACCATGTATGATTTTCAAGAATTCCTTCGCTATCTTTTGAAGAAATGAAAGGGTAATCCTTCATATTAAGACAGGTCAGAACCTTTATATACTCAAAATTGTCCCTGAACTTATGGAGGTTGCTTAAAAGGCCCTGAGCTTCCATTGCAGCCAGACCCACAACCACTGTACACCTCTTGGGAAGAGAAAGAATGGCTTCTTCCACCGAACGCTTCTTATTATTATATACGCTTGTCCAACTAGACATATTCCGCCTCCTGAAAGTTTATATTACAAGACCACCGTCTACCCTGAGAACCTGTCCTGTGACAAAAGAAGCTTCTTCGCTTGAAAGGAAAAGAACTGCATTTGCAATATCTTCAGCCTCACCCAATCTTTTTAGTAGAGCCTTATTTTTCATATCTTCCAGGATCTTCTCAGGAACCTTATCTGTCATCGGTGTTCTTACAAAACCCGGTGCAACGGCATTAGCTCTGACTTTTGCGCCTTTTCTGGCAAACTCCTTTGACCACGTCTTGGTCATGGCTACAACTCCGCCTTTGGTTGCGGCATAGTTAGTCTGGCCGATATTTCCGTCCAAACCTACTACTGAAGAGATGCTTACTATCGAACCGCTTCCGGTTTCCATCATAAGCGGACCAATAGCCTGAGTCATATTGAACACACCCTTAAGGTTTACATTTATTACTGCATCCCAATCTTCCTCACTCATTTTCTGTATCAGGGCATCCCTGGTTATTCCGGCATTGTTAACCAGTGCATCAATTCTACCATATTCTGCTCTTACTTTTTCAACAAATACCTTTATTCCCTCTCTGTCTGTTACATTGAGAATATATCCCTTAACGTTTTTAAATTCCTTTTCAAGCTCATCCAAAGCCTCTTTGTTCATATCACATGCAAATACTACAAGCGCTCCTTCATTTGCAAACTTAGTAACGATTTCTTTTCCGATTCCTCTTGCTCCACCTGTTACAACGCAAACTTTTCCGTTCATTCTCATAGTATTATCCCCTCCAGAATATTTTTAAAGTGCCTTTCCCCATCTTACGACTGCACCGGCCCATACAAAACCTAAACCAGCTCCAACCATAACAATGTTATCTCCATCTTTTATTTTACCAGATTTAAGCCCAAGCTCGATAGAAAGAACCTGATCATTCTGTCCAATATGTCCGTAATCATCAAGATACGTGGTTTGATCTTCTTTAAGACCCAGTTCCTTGAGAACCTCCATATGAGCAGAGCGTTTGAAATGAAGAATGGCAAGATAATTTATATCCTTATCGGTAAGATTTCCTGATTTTTTCAACGCCTGTCTTATGACCCAGTAAAAATTAGGCATAGTTTTTTCTCCGAGCCTTGCTTTAAACGTTGCGGGGTCTCTGACAACAAAGTGCATGCTTTCAAAATCCTTTTCAGCCATAGGCCAGCTCTTGGAACCACCCTTTTCAACCACACAATCTTCAGAAAAGGAACCGTCTCCCTTGAACGCTGTACCGAGAATAACGTTTCTGTCATAACCCTTTCTTAAAACCATAGCAGCACCACCGGCTCCTATATCAAACATGAAGGATGTCTCCGGGACTTTATAGCTTATAAGATCAAGATTTCTATATCCGCTTACCAAAAGAACAGTTTTTATATCTTCATTGGCTGTCATCATTGATTTTGCAACTTCCATGCCGCTCATCATTGAACCACACATGGCTTCCATATCAAATGACCATGCATTTTTTGCTCCAAGAACTTCGGCAACTTTAAGTCCGGCAAGCCAACATGGATAATCCTTATGCTGTGCTCCATTCCAAATAATAAGGTCTATCTCCTGTGCAGAAATACCTGCATTTGCAATTGCAGCTCTTGCAGCTTCTATTCCCATATGACTTGTAGTATCCTCAGGACCGGGGATAGGCTTCTGTTTTACTCCAAATTTTACTGAAATTACATCCTCCGGTATTCCCGTCTGTTCAGAGATTTCTTTTGCGCTGATAAATGTTTTGGGTGTATACGTTCCCAATCCCATTATTCCTATGTTCATTTTCTTCACCTCTTTTTAATACTGTTGTTTTTTATATGAATCACTTCTCATTGTGTGAATCACTTCTCATTTTAAAACAAAAGTCAAAAAAAATAAAATATGACTAGACATGTTTATCAAGAGTTTTAACCAAATTACGGTAAATAATTTTAAATACCTGTCTTTTTTGTAGATTAACAAAATGTACGGGTATAAAATAAAAAAGGCGGCTTAAAAGCCGCCCGATCAGATTCCATAACTATTTAACTTCTTCTGAAAGACTAACAGTAACCTCACCTTCAAAATCCTCTTTCAAAGCATATTTCAAAGATAACAGTCCTATCTTGAGCTGTTCTTCATCCGGCTCGACAGTAGTGATCTTTTGAAGCGACATTCCCGGATAAGAAAGAATTTTTCCCAAAGGATTATCAATTATCTTGGCAGTAAGCCTCTGAAATTCATATGCCACACCCGCTACAAGTGGAAGAAGGATTATACGTGCAATTACTTTTTCCCACATACTGTTCATTCCCAACGCTCCGGAAATGGCAAAAACAACGATAGATGCAAAAACTGTAATTATAAGAAAGCTTGTACCACATCTGGGATGAAGCGTAGTGTACTTTTTGGCATTGGCACTGGTAAGCTCTTCCTTTTTTTCATATGTATAAACACTTTTGTGTTCGGCACCATGATACTGAAAAACCCTTTTAATATCTTTAAGATGCGAAATACCCCATATATAAACAATCACAAATACTGCTCTTATTATGCCCTCTACAAAAGCGAACCAAAACTCTGATTTTATATTCAAAGGTTTGGTTATAATAACCGGCAGAACACCAAAACCGAGGACTGCTATAAGGATGGCAAAAAGAAAAGCAAAAACCATATCCTTGGTGGTAAACTCCTCTTTCTCATCCCCAGATACCTTTGCAGAGTAAGATAATGCATTCATGCCAACTATCATTGAGTGAATAAGAACAAAAAAACCTCTTATAAGAGGGATTTTCTCTATTACTCCCCATGATTTGTCAGGCATACGTTTTATAGCTATACTACCGTCTGGTTTTTTTACAGCAACGACTGTATTTACCGCTTTCATCATTACACCTTCAATAACTGCCTGCCCGCCAACGGTGCGCGGTAATTCTCCTTTATTATTTGACGGCATCATTCATCCTCCTTATAATCTCTTGAGCTACTCCATCTTCCGTAAGTATATAATAAAATTTTAAAGCTTCTTTTTCAACTCCATTAACTTCATTCAATACAATCGAAGCTTTTTTTCTTATAAGATATCTTTCTTCTTCACTTTTTTGTGAAATATCAATCACTATCGAAAAAAGCCGCGTGTCTTTCAAGCACGCGGTCATAATCTCATTAATTATCTTCTCATCAATCTTCATTAATGCTTTTCTTCACCCTCATTCATGCTTACAGCAACTTTAAACTTAATACCGGTACGCTTTTCATTTCCAACTTCGACTTCAACAAAACCGGGTATCACATAAACCAACTTGCCGTCGGTTTCAACAAAACGCCGCGCAATGGCAATTGCTTTTACTGCCTGATTGACTGCACCGGCTCCTATTGCCTGAATCTCAACCTCTTCGTTTTTTGAAAGAACTCCCGCTATAGCTCCTGCGACTTTATTTGGGGCAGATGAATGACTAACCTTTAATACTTCCATTCTATAGCTCTCCTCCTTATACTTTATATCTTTATTATTATTTTACCACATTTTAAAAAAAATACAAAGTATTTTAAACACTTTAAAAATAAAAAGCCAAACATTTTACGTTTGGCTTAACTTTAATGAACTTTATATTTCTGTGAGCTGAATCCATACCTTAGTTATGGAGTCCAGGATTTCCTCCGGAGTTATAAGCTCTCCGTTTATTTTATTGAGCATTTCAATATGCTTATTAGTCTTGTTGAGTTTAGATAACTCCTGGGCATACTGTCCCATGTTCATTTCAGGAATTATAAATGCATTCGCGGATCGGAAAAGCTTTTTAATCCTTGAAACAGGAGCAGGCCAAATGGTAATCGGCTTAAAAAGACCGACAGGTATTTTATCGCTTCTGGCCATCTTCACAGCTCTGAGGGCACTTCTTGCGGTAGTACCGAAAGCTACCACGACAATTTCGGCATCACTGAGCATATACTCTTCATATATAGAAATTTCTTCAGAATACATTCTTATCTTTGAATCAAGGTGCTTAATCATTTTTTCGGCAACTTCGGCCTGTCCTGCCGGAAAACCGGTCTCGTCATGAACCAAACCTGAAACATGAAATCTTGTCTTACCCATCCCGACAAGAGGCGCGACTGTCCTGTCCTCGCCCAAATCAAACGGATGGAAAAGCTCGTCATCTGAAAACTCTGTATCTTTAATCCTCTGTATTATCTCAGGATTCTCTTCTTCATCTGTAAGGAAAAAGCTTTCCCTCATGTGGCCAAGTGTTTCATCCATGACAAGAAATACGGGTGTTCTGTACTTTTCGGCATAGTTGAAAGCCTTTATAGTGTACTTATAGACCTCTTCAACCGTCGAAGGATAAAGGGCGATTATCTGGTGATCTCCATGTGTCCCCCATCTGAGCTGCATTATATCGCCCTGTGCAGGTTTGGTTGGCATACCTGTGCTGGGACCGCCTCTCATAACGTTCACAAAAACACACGGGGTTTCTGTCATAACGCCGTATCCTATTCCTTCCTGCATAAGAGAAAAACCGGGACCGCTTGTTGCCGTCATTGATTTTACTCCCGATAGTGAAGCTCCTATTATTGCTGCAGCACTTGAAATTTCATCTTCCATCTGAATGAAGGTACCTCCTACTTTCGGAAGCTCGCGTGCCATCGTCTCAGCTACCTCAGAAGATGGAGTTATGGGGTATCCTGCATAAAACCTGCATCCGGCCTTTAGCGCAGCCAATGCACATGCTTCGTTTCCTTGCATAATAACCATTCTGCTCATTTTATCCACCATCCTAATTATTTGTTTTCTTCTGACTTTTCCTCAACAATTTCTACAACGTTGATGGCAAAGTCCGGACATATCCTTTCACACTGGAGACAACCTATACATTTGGTCTGATCAGGAATCTCGGGTTTATCGTACTTTCCTTTGATTATAGTCTTAGTGGGACATATCCAGTAACATAAACCGCAACTTTTGCAGTAACTCCTGTTTATTTCAACATTATAGGCTTTTTTTGAAGCCATTTCAGCACCTCCGTTAAGGCATTAATTTTGGTATTATATTTAAAAACACTCCTGCTGCCACAGCTGAACCTATTACTCCAGCAACATTAGGAGCCATTGCGTGCATAAGCAAGAAATTCGTTGGGTCATCCTTCTGGGCTATAATCTGAGCAACCCTTGCAGAATCCGGAACGGCTGAAACGCCTGCAGCACCGATAAGAGGATTGATCTTTTCTTTCATAAACAGATTCATCAACTTGGCAAATAATATTCCGGATGCCAAAGATACTATAAAAGCAAAGGCACCAAGAAATACTATTTTGAGCGACTGAGGCGTAAGGAAAAGCTCTGCAGTTGCAGCTGACCCGACAGATATCATAAGAAGAATCGTAACACTGTCAAGGATAAATCTCGCCGAAGCTTCGGCAAGTCTTTCAGTAAGTCCGCTTTCCTTAAGAAGGTTTCCAAGCATAAGCATACCGACCAGATTAAGTGACTGAGGAACAAACAACGCAACTATTATTGTAGAAATAACAGGGAAGATCATTCTTTCTTTTTTGGAAACAGTCCTTACCTTCTTCATCTTGATAAGTCTTTCTTTTTTTGTGGTTAAAAACCTGGATACAATCGGCTGCAGTATCGGTATAAGAGCAATATACGAGTAACCGGCCACAGCAATTATTGCCACAAGCTCAGGTGCAAACTTCGAAGAAAGAAAGATTGCAGTCGGCCCGTCGGCACCGCCTATTATTCCTATAGAAGCCGCCTGGAAAAGGTCAAACCCAAGAAAGTTGGCGATAATAAAGGTTATGAATATTCCGACCTGTGCCGCTGCTCCCAAAAGCATCAGAATGGGATTGGCAATCAGATATGAAAAGTCTGTCAAAGCACCTATACCAAGAAATATCAATGGAGGATATATTCCAAGATACATTCCCCTGTTTATATACCATAGAAACCCTCCAAGACTATCTCCTACAGGTGCTGCCAGAAGTCCTGTGGCTATAGGGGGGATATTACCCATTATTATTCCGAAACCTATCGGAATTAAGAGCAAAGGCTCGGCATCCCTGGATATGCCGACATATATCAGAACCGCTCCAATAATGAGCATTATGATGTTGCCAAATGTCAAGGAAGCGAAACCGCTGCTTGTTACAAAAAAGTTGGCAATACTCTGCAACATTTTTAAAAACCTCCCAATATGAACTTATGCTTTAAGATGTATCTACACTTATTATTATAACCTCTGAAGGATGTTTTTTCAACCTTAGCAAAGTTAACAAAAAACTATATAACAATTACACATGGTTACTATTGCCGTCTGTTTGAATCGTAAGGTAATTTTTTAGAGTCTTTGAAAATAATCTTTAAAACCATAGAAAAAGCGTGCCGGGCATTGTGCCAGACACGCTTTGATCATTACTCAAATTTAGTCATTAACTCTTTTCCTTCTTACATACTTTACTGCTGCCTGAGCTGCTGCAAGCCTTGCTATAGGTACTCTGTATGGTGAACAGCTTACATAATCCAAACCTAGCAGATGTGCGAACTCTATTGATTCAGGATCTCCACCGTGTTCCCCGCAGATTCCTGTCTTAAGCTTGGGATTAGCATCTCTGCCAAGATCCATAGCCATCTTCATCATCTTGCCTACACCTTTTCTGTCAATATGCTGGAAAGGATCAGATTCAAATATTCCTTTGGCTATATAATCTTTGACGAACTTACCATAATCATCTCTTGAGAAGCCAAGAGTGAGCTGGGTCAGGTCGTTTGTCCCAAAGCTGAAGAAATCAGCTGATTTTCCTATGTTATCGGCTACTACTGCCGCTCTTGGAACTTCTATCATAGTACCGACTTTATACTCAAGCTCTATTCCTGATTCTTTAATAAGAGCATCGGCAGTTTCAACAACAATTTTCTTAACAAATTCAAACTCTTCAACAAAACCAACTATCGGAACCATTATTTCAGGTCTTACTTTTTTACCTGCCTTAGCTACTTCTATAGCAGCCATTATGATTACTTTGGTCTGCATTACAGCTATTTCAGGATAAGTTATTGAGAGTCTGCATCCCCTGTGACCCATCATAGGGTTAAACTCATGAAGTGATTCGACAACTTCTTTAAGGTGATCAACTGTTATTCCAAGCTGGGGAGCCAGTTCTTTCATCTGTTCTTCATCGTTTGGAAGGAATTCATGTAACGGCGGATCAAGGAATCTTATGGTTACAGCATATCCATCCATTGATTCAAAGAGACCTTTGAAATCATCTTTCTGAACCGGAAGCAGCTGTTCAAGAGCAGCCTCTCTCTGTTCAACAGTCTCAGAAACAATCATTCTTCTGAACTTCATAATCCTATCGCCCTCAAAGAACATATGCTCTGTTCTGCAAAGACCTATTCCCTTTGCACCAAAGGATCTTGCTACCTTGGCATCTCTTGGGATATCAGCATTGGCTCTTACTCCAACTTCGGCTATCTCATCAGCGAAAGCAAGAAGTTCTGCTATTTCGCCCTCAAGCCCCTGTGGTTTTACAGTCTTGACTTTTCCTGCATATACTTTTCCTTCACTTCCGTCTATGGAAATCCATTCGAGGTTATTAACTCTTATACCGTTGGCTTCAAGATACTTTTCCTTATCGTTTATTACTATTGATGTTGCACCGACCACAGCAGTTTTCCCCATTCCTCTTGCAACAACTGCGGCATGTGAGGTCATTCCGCCTATAGAAGTAATTATACCTTCTGCGGCATTCATCCCGCCTACATCTTCAGGGCTTGTTTCAGGTCTTACAAGTATTACCGGACCTTCTCCTTTTGAAATCATTTCTTCTGCCACATCAGCACTGAATACAACTTTTCCGCATGCTGCACCAGGAGAGGCAGGAAGACCTTTGCCGATATACTTTGCTTCTTTAAGCGACACAGTGTCAAAGAAAGGATGCAACAGCTTGTCGACATCTTCAGGTTTTACTCTGGTAACAGCAGTCTGTTTGGATATAAGACCTTCCTTAACCATATCAACTGCTATTTTAACGGCAGCAGCAGCTGTCCTTTTTCCGTTTCTTGCCTGAAGAAGATACAGATTTTCTTTTTCAACTGTAAACTCTATATCCTGCATATCTTTAAAGTGTCTCTCGAGATTCTTCATCAGAGTTATAAGACTGTCATGAACTTTAGGAGATATCTCATGGAGTTTATCTAATTTAAAAGGTGTTCTTATACCTGCGACCACATCTTCTCCCTGTGCGTTAGGTAGGTATTCACCGTAGATATAATTTGCTCCTGTATTAGGATCTCTTGTAAATGCAACTCCGGTTCCGCTGTCTTCGCCCATATTTCCAAAAACCATCATAACTACGCTAACCGCTGTTCCAAGAAGGGTTCCTTCTTTTATACCGTTAATTGCTCTGTACTTTATTGCCCTTTCGTTCATCCAGCTACCGAAAACAGCTTCAATAGCTATCCAAAGCTGTTCCTCAGGATCCTGTGGGAACTCTTTTCCTTCCTGCTTGTATATTTCCTTATAAAGCTCGACAACTTTTTTGAGATCCTGTGCATTAAGCTCAGTATCAAGTTTAATACCTTTTTCAGCTTTAACAGACTTTAAAGCATGTTCAAATTTTTCATGAGGAATTCCAATTGCAACATCGCCAAGCATCTGCATAAAACGCCTGTAGGCATCAAAGGCAAACCTTTCATTTCCGGTATTCTTGGCAAGTGCTTGAACGGTTTCATCATTGAGACCAAGATTTAGTATGGTATCCATCATTCCTGGCATTGATATTGAAGCTCCAGATCTTACAGAAACAAGAAGCGGATTTTCTTTGCTTCCGAACTTTTTCCCGGACTCTGCTTCAAGTCTTTTCATGCAGTTGGTAACTTCCTCTTTTAAAGTAAGAGGAAAGTTTTTATTGTTTTTCCAGTAATGATCACATATTTCAGTTGATATAACGAAACCGGCGGGAACCGGCAGTCCTAGCCTGTCCATCTCACAAAGGTTGGCTCCCTTTCCGCCAAGCAGTTCCTTCATCTTGGCATTTCCTTCGGATTTGCCTTTGCCCCAAAAATATACGTATTTCTTAGCCATATCTTTCCCTCCTAAAAATAGATTCCTGAGTCTTTATTTCTCATTTATTATACCAGAATTGATCGGTAAAATTGTTTTTTTCAAAGTGAAAATATTATACATGAAAAATGTTAACTGTTATATTCCTATTTTTTAATAAAACTCTTCCACACTTAATTTAGCATGAAGATTTTTATTGTACTCGTCTATTACAAGATAAGATACAGTACTTCTCTTTATAAATTCGTTGTCGTTAACTCCCTTGTTTCTCATTACAACATGTTTCCATGCACCCGTATTAGCATAAAATTTCTTTATCTTGCCACAGTTGACCTGATTATAGGACGGCCTGTGGCAGTGTCCCATTATCAGACCTTTTACCTTATCATTGCTTAAGCTTATATCTTCATCACTGTATCCCACGAGATTTTTACGTGGTATCAGAAAATTATTCTCTAAAAGTCTTTTTGCGGCTTTAAGGTACATATCACTTTTTTTGAACTCCCTGAAGTACATAACTGTTCTTACAAGAGATTCTCCCAACTTCATTCCGCCAAATTTATTTACAAAAAAATCAGTAAACCTGTAGTATTTAGGAAAGTTTATTTTTAGCCAGTTCCTTGTCTGCTTTGCATTTATAAGATTTATAAACTCACTTATCCATTCTTCCTTAAGATTGTAGTTAAGACAGTATCTTTCATTTATATAGTCCAGCCATACAAAAACATCAAGTAACGGTCTTATGTTATCATAGTCAGAGATAAGTTCGTCAGGCAGTATCTTGCTCATCTTGATATCAAAATTAGATGACATGAACTTAGCCATATACTCTCCGAAGGTTGGGATTATATTATTTTTCCCATCATACGACAACCTGTTTACGGCATCAAACTGATTACCGTGTATCACAAATATCTCCCAGTCCTCATCATAGTAAAACGGCAGTACTTCTTCGCATCCTGTCATAGAGAATACCTTTTGTCTTATCTTTTCAGAAAAAAGAACATGATAATCATGATTACCGGCTATATATCTTATTCTTACCTTTGAAGAAAGCTTTTTCAGCCTATCAAAAAGGGCCGTATGGGCATTGTATATTTTATTCAGAATTTCATGATCAAACAAATCCATACACTCCTGAACAGTTTCACAGAGAATCTTCTTGTCCTTAACGTGCATAAGTTCAAGAAAATCCCCTACAATGAAAAATTCTGTTATCTGGTCTTCATACTTGTCTAAGAGTTCAATAAATTTTGCATCATATACAAAATCATCCTTCTGGTTTCCAGAGCCTATATGCATATCGCTTACATAAAGTTTCATATTATCATCCTCAAACGGTAAATTTTATGTTCTATAATTGAAATGAATGCTGACCGTGCAAACAAATTTATATCCTTTGTTGTTTAGATAAACATTTCGGAAACATTAACTTTGTAAGAAGGAGTTTTAAATCCGACAATTCATGTTATAATTAAGAAGTATTTGATTATACCACAAAAGGTTTTACAGGAAAACATCTACAGGAGGTTTATTATGAAAAGATTATTCGTTTTTATTTTTATGTTATCACTAAGTATATCTCTATTAGCTTACAGTTTCTTTAATCCCATAGGACCAGCATTGCTTCCTGCAGCAGGCCTCTACTCCGAAAACACTACCGATCTCACCAAGGATTACTGGAGAACGCTGGATGAAGCACAGATACTTGCTTTAAAACAGCAAGCAGATTTTCTTGTGCTACCGGTGGCCTATGGTGCAGAGCTTATAAGTAAAGGCTTTGAATACAAGCTGGCAGGAGTATCAATATGGAAGTCTTTTTATCTTGTTACCTCACAGGAAGTTAATTCTATAGAGGATTTAAGGGGAAAGAGAATCGTTACTATTCATTCACCGGGACAGACTGGTGATCTTATATTGAAAATGATTACCAAACAGAAAAACATTAACTTTGAAACCGTATATGTAAGCAGCGGTGCAGATATAATACAGCTTCTGGCAACAGGAAAGGAAACAATGGCAGTACTTCCGGAACCTTTTGTATCTTTAGCAGAAGTAAAAACCAAAAATGTTTTTACTGCAAAAATGGATCTTCAGCAAGTATACGCACAGTTGACAGGATATCCGGCGATGATACCTATAACAGGATTATTTGTTTCCAACAAGGTTCCCAGAGAGTATGCGCAAAAAATTATTGATAGGTATGAGCAGTCATCTAATAAGTATTTTAAAGATGAGTTTGATAAGTCTATAAAATTTATGTTTGACCTCATGGACGGCAAAATGCCTGATCCTGTTCTCAGAAAGGCTTCTCAACGTTCTTTTATAGAGTTTGGGAAAGATAAGGAGATTGTACTAGGTTTTTTAAAGATTCTTAAAGAAAACGGCGCAATCTCTGATTATAAGCAAGATATGTTTTTTTAGTTTTTATTTCCTTAACACTTGTTTACTCATAAGACACACAAAAGGGCTAGATACGTTACATTTTTTCTGATAGAATAATAAACGTGCGAAGTTAAGGAATGTTGGGGATGTGGTGCAGTTGGTTAGCATGCCGGTCTGTCACACCGGTGGCCGCGAGTTCGAGTCTCGTCGTCCCCGCCAATAATGAAGGCCTCCTTTGAAAAGGAGGTCTTTTGGTTGTTAGGAGGATAAGTATGCTTGCATCTACAGCAGAAGAGATGGAAAAACTTAAAATTGAACAGTTTGACGTTATTTTGGTGACGGGCGATGCATACGTAGATCATCCTTCCTTTGGAACCGCAATAATCGGAAATGT